>Ga0247841_10008061_pt1 | contig 15335 bp, 16 predicted proteins | sample LaCruzMarch2015__2_FD_192410 | JGI IMG/M metagenome (GOLD analysis project Ga0247841, IMG submission 192410) | Freshwater microbial communities from meromictic Lake La Cruz, Castile-La Mancha, Spain - LaCruzMarch2015_18m | ecosystem: Environmental > Aquatic > Freshwater > Lake | place: Spain...
GCACACAGGGATGATCCTGCCATATATATTTTACTAAGGGTTAAAAGTGTCACCCTTAGTTTAGCAGAATGTCACCCCTAAAGGGGTATTGTACAGGGTCGACCCTGTTGGGGTATTTTTGACTAATTTTAGCCTCAATATTTAGAAAAAGAGGGGCTGTAGGAGATGCCTACAGCCCCCAGGTTTAAAGAGCTATGAAAGAACGATATTAGACCGCGAAGCCGCCGCCAGCTGTCTGTGAGAAGCTTTTGGCGCTCTGGCTGGCCCGCACTGCTGACCGCGAGAAAAGCTGCAAGCATTTGCGCACTTCGCTCGGGGTGTTTTTGGGAGTTAGGATCCAGCGATCTTCGATGCCCATCTCCTGGAAAGTCTGCCGGAAAGCGTTCGGGTTACCACCGATGCCCATGGCCGCGATGATGTGGTTTTCCGATGCCCGCATGTCGCTTACGATTTTGGCAACGTCGCTGGCGCTATTGCGGGAAGAGTTGTTGAGACCATCGGTGAGCAGAAGGGTGATGGTGCGAGCCGGCACGCCGTTGTTGATGAACTCCTGCGCCTTCAAGACCACAGTGCCGAGCAGGACCAGTGACTGATCATAGAGCGGAGTGTGGCCCAAGCTGGCGACGTAGTTGGAGTTGTCCATCGCTTTGGCGTTTTCGATGAGAGTGTAAGGATCGAGGATGTAGTCGCTGAGGTAGCGGGTGTGTACCAAGATGCCGTTTGACTCTTTGGAGTCTTTGAGAGAACCGATCACGAGATTGTTGTAGCCGTCGATCAGTGCCTGTTCGGAGCCGCCCATAGAACCGGAATCGTCGATGAGGTTGCTGACGAGCAGTACTTCGCTGGCTGTGACATTGTCAACTGGGGTGCCCAGTCCGGCTTTGATCTTGACGCCGATGTCTTTGACAACTAGCGTCTGCGCGGCCGCGGCCGAGAGGTTGCCCTCGGTGCGTGCGCTGGAAAAAAGCTGGCTGAGATTGGCGTTGCTCGGGCTGCCGGATTTTGAATTTGACATGGTCGTGTCCTTTCTTGAACGTTGTAGTAGTTGGTTGGCGCCTGATTTTATTCAAGCGCCAACCAATTTTGGTTTTAGTACTGCGTGCGAACTGTTACAGGTTGATGTCGGGCCAGTTCTCGATCGGGTCGGTGGACTTCACGACGTGCATACCCGCGGCCGCGAATCGTTTGAAAGCGGCGTCGGCCATGTCGGTGAAGTCGATGATGCCGGGGATTACGACCGGTGAGGTGCAATCCTCGAGCAGGTACACCTTGCGAGCGAGCGCCGGGTCCTTGGCCAGGATTTCGTTAAGCAGATCGTCGATAGTCCAGGCAACGCAGTGGCTCTTGGCCTGTCCGCTGATGATCACCACGTCGAAGTTCATGAGCTTCGAGATGAAGTCCGTGTTCTTCTGGGTGATCGGGCGGCCGTCGGGTCCGTCGAGGACTTCGGGGCGCAGCACAGAGTAGTTTTCGGTGAGCGGATTTCCGCCCTTGATCTCTACTCCGGTCTGGCGCTTGCGGGCGATGTTGTGGAAGAAGATTGCTTCCTCAACTCCGGACACCAGCGCGTGGCCGATACCCATGAGCATGGCATGGTATGTCCAGATCATGAGCATGTACTTGCCGCCGTCGGTCAGCTTCTTGACATAGTGCAGGGCATGGCGCTGCAGCAGGGCGTAATTGCCGTCAGCGATGCTGTCGGCGACTGCCGGGTTGACGCGCCACTTGCCAATGCGCACATCGTCGTAGCTGATCATGGTCTGGTTGCCGATGGGGTGTTTGCCGTTCGCGTCTACCCAGAAAATCGGGTGGAAGATCTGCATGGCCAGATGTGTGTCCATGGTCGGGTCGATCTCCGTGATGATGCCGAGGTTGCGGTAAATGAACTTGGCCATCCTGACGCTGTCGTCAATGGCGCCGCGTCCGCTCCGGCCTCCCACGAAGAGTTCGAATCCGGGAATGCAGAAAGTGTTCTGGACGTCGATCGGCATGAAGCAGATGCGTTTACGATCCGAGCCGGCCGGCTTGAGGTTGTGTTTCTTGGCCCAGGCTTCGGCTTCCTCGGCGATCTTCGCGTACTCCACTCTGACGACCGTTTCGAATGTGGTCGGATTGAAGTTCGAGGGAATGGGGAGTTCGAGCTTGCTTGTTCTTTTCGACATGACAGGGCCTCCGATTGAGTTGTTGAGTAACTGGACATCGATGTCTACGACTTTGTTGGTTCCGAGTTCGGACTAGGGCCGGTTGGCGACGATGTATTCCATCAGTCCGCGGTCGCCGTTCGTGGTGTAGGTGTAGCCGTCGCCCGAGAACAGGTCGCGCAGGTGTATGGTGTAGTAGAGGAACAGTCGGAGGTCGAGCGCGCTTTTGGCGCTGGCGCGGAAGCGGTCATAGGTCATGTAGTTCGAGTCGCGTTCGCCGGCTTTGTCTGTGGCGAGCAGGTCGAACTTGATCATGGACTTCCAGGTGGCGAAGGACACGGTGCGCAGGAGGGGAAGATTGGTCTGGAAAGCCGCAATGGTTTCAGGATAGACGCCGCTCACGACTTCAGCCACGTTGTCCCAGGTGGCCAGCTTGGCTGCGCCGCCTTCGGGGAACACCACCAGCTTGAACTGGTTGCCGTCCTTCACTTTGCTTTCGAGGTAATTGGGTTCGTAGCCGATCTCCACGAGCATCTCATAGCCGGTTTTGCCGAGAAGTTTCTCGAGGCCGTCCGGGCCCATGAGCATCACGAGCTTGCGGTTGGGGTCATCGGTGAGAGTGAGGAAATCTTCGGGGCGTTTGCCGCGAATGATCCGTCCACACAATCCGGTTACTGGCATGGTCTCTCCGGCAATGAAGGCCTTAGTGTAATCTGCGATGTTGGTTGTCATGGCTCTACCTTTCGTTTTGGTGGGGCGGCTTTTTGCCGCCCGGTTTGGTTACTTGATTTGCAGTCTCCAGATCTCGTGGCGGCCTACTACATATAGTCCGTCGTTGCCAGCGAGAAGTTTTGACTGTGTGTCTACAAACGGTTCGGTGTCGGGAAATTCTTTGGTCACTGTCAATTGGCAGTTTTGTGTTTCTACTTTTACCACACCGTTGTCAGTGGGGCTAAGCAGACAATTGGCCAAAGCGACATGACCGCGAATTATTCCCAACCAACTGCCGTCGCCAGCTAGCGCTTCGGCACTGGCTTCAATTTCGCCAGCGCTGTTTACTAACTGACAGCGGTTTACAGTACGTCCGGATTCTTGGGAAGAGGTAAAAAAGTAGGCTTTGTTTCCGGAGAAAGTGGTGGTAGCGTCGATTAGGTGTCCGCGTATTGGAGCAAACGTAACGCGATCATTGATACCGCGTTGCGCGGAGTTGAACACAAACCCGATTTGGAGAGCTCCGGCTCGGTAAAAACCCAAGCCGAATTTTTCGCCCACCCAGAAAATGGTTTGGTTCGTGAGAGTGTCGCCCATATATTCCCGACCAATGTCGCCGTTGCGATACAATTGTCCGTTGGTTAGGTAATAATAATGGCCGTGGTTGGTATCAAACATCGGTACCTCGGCATAATCATCAACTGCCACTCGGTCAATTATTTTTCCATTGTGGAAAATAATCGCTTGGCCGTTTTTGCCAACAATGGTCTTGTCACCCTGCAACCGCAGTCGCAGTTTTGGATCTGGTTCACCGCTGATTAGCACGCTATTGTCTTCGCGTCTGAAAGCGTGATCATCATGATAGAGCCAGAGTGGTCGGCCGTCTTGAATAGCGCTTTGCATAATAATGCCATTGGTTTTGAAAACCAAAGTGGCAATTACTTTGCCGCGCGCTACTACTTTTTGTTTGACGATCTGGCCGGTGCGTCCGCAATTGGGGCAAGTTGCGCGTCCGTGTTCGGTGCCGCAAACTGTGCATTTGGCCCAGTTCCAATTGGTCAGTAGCGAGAGAGGAAATTCACCGCGCTCATCTTTCACAAATGTTTGTTCAAAATAATGCAGTAAATCATCGGGCAGATTTTGGTAGGGTGTGGCCGGTTTGGGATAACGCACTTCCGGATGAAAAACCGTAATGCGTTTGAGCGGACGCGCGTCGTGCGCTATCCTTTTGTTTTTCCCATTGGGAATGTACACCCCGCCATAAGGGTCAACGAACAAAAGTGATTGCATCAGCATGATCGCAAAAGCGTACCAGTCGGAATTGAAGTTGTGCGGTTTTACGAGGTTGAGGCGATCAGCTTTTGGGTCGCAGAGCAGTGGATCCACGAAACGAACAGTGAACAATCGGCTGAGGTACTGTCCAAAACCGAAACTGTCCGCGTCAATGATATAGGCCTCGTTGTTTTTTATAAGTACATTGAGGTCATTGAAATCACTGATCACGACTTTATGGCTGTGGAGTTGTTGAACGGTTGGGTGTAGGTCGGTGAAAATCGCGCGTACTACTTCTGGTCCAATACCTTGCAGGCGAAATGTTTTGTCACTGTAGCGTCGGAGTGGTTCGGTACCAGCGAGTAGCGGCATAGCGTAGCCAACAATGCGTGTATGTCCGTCGGTGATAAGATCAGTTGGGGCGATCACGCGTGCCGGGAGTCCGGTAGGGAAGTCTCGCAGTTTATGTTGGTGTTCGGCAATGCGTTCGGTTGCTTGACGTTGTTCTTCGGGTGCACCTGCAAAATCAGGGTGGCGAGCGGTTTTGTAAATTTTCACCGCTTTTTTTCCTAAGCGATAAATTTCAGCCTCTCCGCCTACCCCAAGCAGATGATCCAATGTGATTGGTTGTCCGTTCAGGTAGGCCTGCATATCAGCCCTCCTCTTGGCGGCGAATTACCGCGATCGTGGTGTCGTCGTTTAGTAGCCCGTGTTCTGTGTTGATAGTTTGCCGGTGCCAGTCCGCGTTTTTTACTTCGCGATTGGCAAGGGTCAAACGTCGGCGTATCAAGTCGGTGTTTCCGAAGTAGCGATCGTCATACCAGAATTGGTCAAGCGCGCCCAATGGTTCAGTAGAACCCGGTAGATTTCGTGAGCCGTTGGCTACAAAATCAAAGATGCCATCAGTGGCAATTATGACCGAGACCACTTGAGCCGTAGGAAGTTCGCGATTGATTTCCGGTAAAAAGTGGCGCTGTTCTTCGTCGCGCAACAGTTCATAGGCCAGGTAGGGTGGATAGTTTCCCGGAAACGGACCGAGAGTTTTAATCTCTCCATTCAAACCAGTCAATCCGTCACCCAGAGAAAAAATGGTAGTAATTTCCGGGGTGATAATTGTGCCGATAAGAGTGAAGAGAAAATAGTCGTCGATGGTTTGGGAAAAACTTCCGCCCAAAGAGCGGGTCATGATGCTGATTTGTGAGAGTAGGTGTTCGGTAGTGCGACTAAGTGCCCGGCGGATGCGCTTGGATTCGGTAGTGATGTCAGGAGATGGGACAGTCGAGTTGAGCAACTGAGCGAGCTCATTTGACATGAGTCGTGCGCCCAATTGCGCGCCCACTTCGCTGTACTTGGATCCGCTACAGCCATCACATACAATTGCGGCGATGACAGTAGGTAGGACTGTTAAGCAGACAGCGTCTTGGTTGTTGCGACCAGCGCGGCGATGATCTTTGCCGATCACCGTGCCGCAGGCAGTTTGCCATGACTTTTTCATTTTCGATCCTTTCTGTGTTTTAAATTGTAAAGAGCTTTCCCTGAATTCATAACGATTGGAATCACTTCAGGCGTCCGGCTCCTAATGTAAGTAGGGGAGAGGCGACTGCAGTGATTTATATATAGTGTTATTATTACACTAAGTAAAGAGCAAAAAAATTTTATTTAGCGGGCGGGGCAGGGCTTTGTTTTTTGGTCTGGGCCACTGTGGTGGCAGATGGCTGACTGACTTTGTGAGTTAACGCTGCGACCATGATCTGTACCGCTTTTATTTCTGAATAACAGCGAGTGGGGCAAAAGAGTGGTGAGATGTGCATTGTTTTAGTAGTGTACATATTACACTAAGTTAAGAATAAAAAAAATTAAGATAAAACGCGGGTCATGTTCACTTGACTGGAAGCGGCCACAAATAGTTGCGCCGGGCGATTGGGTTTGGAAGTATCAAAATTTTTAGTGGCCTTGACCAACTTTAGAGCCATGATTTTTTTGCGAAAATTTCGTTTGTCTAATTTTTTATCCAAAATAATTTCATAGGCTTTTTGCAGATCAGTTAAGGTAAAATCTTTTGGTATCATTTTACAAGCAATGTTACTGTATTCCAATTTAGCGCGCAGCCGCTCTAAACCTTTGCTAATGATAGCGCGATGGTCATAGGCGAGTGCTGGTAATTTTTTTATTGGAAACCATTTGATGTCTTGATACTGGCCACTCGTTTTTATTTTGATAGTTAGGTTTTGAAGGGGGACTAAATAAGCCACTGAAACTACTCGTCCAAATGGATCGCGATTAACATCGCCAAAAGTATATAATTGTTCAAAGTATTCCGGTGCCATGCCTGTTTTATTTTTTAAAACACGCACCACCGCTTTTTCTAGTGATTCGGCGCCGCCAATCAGCCCACCCGGAGCAGCCCAAAATTTAGTGTATGGCTTCTTTTTCATTTGAATAAGGAGTACTTGTAGGGAATTTTTATCCAAAGCAAACACTACTGTATCTACTGCGATCACTGCGTGTTTATATTTGTTTGTTTTGGAGTTGGTTGATTTCATATTACTTAGTGTATCTATTACACATAGTAACACCGTGTCTACTTAGTGTCAAGGGAAGTTATCCACAGGCTACAGAGTTGGTTTTTGGGCATATTTTTAAGGTTGCGTTTCCGTAAAATATTTGTTATATTGTAAATAGCCATTAATTTTATTATTTAATTATAAAAAATATGGGAGAAGTGAAACCAGGTGGTCAAACGCCGGAAAACCAACGAATAGACCCTTCAAAAGATTTTGAGGGTTGGAAAAGAAGTTTGGCTGATCGCGATGTAGCCGATCTAGAAAATGAATTAGATTATAAATCAGACGCAGAAGGCAATCCCCGTTTAGGGCTTAGCGAACAATGGGACGCATTAAAAACAGAAATAGACAAAAAGAAAGAACAACAAAAATAAAAAAATGAGGCCCCGGTTGGGGGCCTCTTTTTATAAAGAACGTTTTTTACTTCGCGGCGTGCGGGTTGTACACCTTTAGCGGTTCGCGGATCTGCGCGGCGCGGAAGAGTTTCACGCTCACCTCGAGCATTTCCTCAAGGGTGTCAACCACATATAGGTTCGACAGCCGCAGTTTCTTGAGGTGCTGTTTGACGAGCGCTCGGGCACGCAGGCTGTCTTTACGGGCTACCGCGTTGTCCAGTTTTTCATCCAACCGCTGTTCGATCATGATGATGAAATCACGCCGATCGTCCAGCCGGATGGCATTGAGAATACTGAATCCGGTTTCCGCCAGCGAACCAGTGCCGTAGGTTTCGGCAGTGACCGGGAACAAAATTACATTGTCTTCGGTGAGGTGTTCGGCCTCCCTGACTGCGTCTTCCGGTTTCCAGTCGTCAACCTGCGGGTTGAAGAAGGAAATCTTCTCCTCGGCGTAACGTTTCATGAACTCGTCACGCCAGGTGCTTCCACCACATGTTCCGAACAGTCCTACGCATAACATTGGTCACTCTCCTGGTTGTTTGTTACTTGTACATCGGCGCGAGCAGTGCCGCAGTTTCCATCTCGATGATGAAGCTGCGCAGGTTTTTTTCATCGCGAATGCCGTTGCATTCCGCGGTAAGGCCGATGACCTGATGTGTTTTGCCTCGCACATCAACGAGGATGGAGTCGTAGAAGCGGTCTCGTAGTAACGGTATGGCCGCTATTACGTTCATCGGGTCGTACAACTGGAACTTGTCGACGAACGACCAGACATCATCATCGCCGCTGATTTCGGGATCTTTGCCCGCGCAAAAGGTTTTTACAAACCAGTTGCGGTCGCATCTGTTCGGTACTTTGCCTCTGATTGGTGATCCTTCAGGAGCATTGGCTGCCTGCCACAGTGCTTTGATACTGGGCTGCTGCCGGTTCCACAGGTTGGCACCGATTGGATTGTTGGTGCTTTTGAGCTGGTCGTACATGCTAAAAGGCATCTGGCAGCCGTAGGCCGCTTCGCGCATGAGTATCGTGAGAGGAATGTTGTTTTCCTGGCAGAACCGGTAGACAAACAACGCCGATGCTTCGTCGAAGTTGTTGTTGGCGGCACCGAATTTGCCGATCTGCGGCAATATGAATCCGGCGTCGTCTTTGGCCACTTCACTGCCGTTGGCCACTACGCCACCCATGATCACCACGCTGGCGACTTTTTCTTTGAACAAGTCCGGCATGTTCATGATGGCCTTGGCGGTGTCGGTGAGTCCGCTGTTCAAAACCAGGGTCAATGTTTTGTTGCTCCAGGTTTCGCGTAAAATTCGGCCGAACAGCAGTTCTCCGTCCAGTTCTAATTCGTATCTCGAAGAGCAGTACGGCGCATCGGTCTCATGCTTGAGATTGACGCCGCCTTTGAAACAGGGCGTACCTACACCCACCGGAATTTCCGGCAGACCTAGTTCCACAAGTGTACTCTTGGCCAGTGTGGCTCGCGCCAAGGCCGGCTCAAGATTGGCAATGACTCCGCGCAGGTTAATGATTCCACTCCGGTGTAACCCAGCGGCCAAAACCAGCGCGTGTTCATCGTCCAGATCCTTACCGAAATCGCCGACCATTAATATGTCGGTAATTTCTATTTTGTCGATTATGTCTGGCGCGACCGGACAGTACTTCGTTAGAATGTCTAGGATACTGTTGATCATTTCTTTCCCCTTTTGTTTGTGTTGTTAACGAACCCTATACTAATTTATTGGCTTCTTGTTTATTTGCGGGATGCAAATAGAACATCAAATAATACCATATTTTGGCATTTTTGTCAAGACTTAGTAGGGTATAGCTCTATGTTTTTGGAGTTGAAATACCCCAGAGAAAATCGTAAATACCTTTTACGCTCGGGTTGATAATAGGATGAAAAATAGATACTAAAAATGGCGGTTTGCCGGAGAACAAAACCAACTGTCCATCCATAAGCCACAACGATCCCTGAAAATCGTTGATTTCTTTCGGCATCTCGCGAATGACAATATTTTGCGCTTTTAATTTTTTTACGTCGATATTTTTAAATGATTGGTATGGTACCAGCGTGCGGGTGGTAATTAATTTTTTTTGTTTGAGATTTAAGAAGATATTTTTAAAATCATCACCAAAAATCTTATCATAATTGCCCATGTTGGGCGTATCGATCGTATAGATAACGGAATGTGGTTTAATCGCCAACAAAGATTTTTCAATAAAATTACGAATGCCTTTTTTAGTATCATAAATTTGCGCGAAGGGGAATTTTGTGTCCGAGCGATATAATTGTGTGAGCATGCCACCCAATTGTTCGGCAATTGCTAGTTTGTTGGCTAAAATTCCCTGAATGGTTTTTGGTGTTTCTACCCAATAATATATTTTACCGCGATAGCGATGAGTGGATAGATAATTTTCTTCCGCCAATTTATTTAAAATACTAATCGTCGTAGTGCGGTGTAAGTTGGATTTTTTAGCTACAGCCGCAGCCGGGGACTCGCCCAGTTCAGTTAAGGCAATATATACTTTTATTTCATTACCGCTGAACCACAATTCTTTGAGGCTGTTTTTTATTTCAGTAAGCATATTAAATTGTTGTCGAAAAATTTCGACAGGATTAAAATTATTTTTGGCTAATGGTAGCGTAATTTGATGGCTGTGGATAGAATTTCGTGTAAAATGGACGAAAATTTCAGCAATCCCAGTTATTATAGTAATAGAAAAATAGTTCTTTGACAATAGCTTAAAACAAACAACTACAAAACAACAGAGGAGGATAGCGATGCACATTATCAATAACGATTTCGGAGTGTCCGGAGATTCAACTTTTGTACAGCCGGTTTTGAGCGGTGCGTATAGTACGGTGGATGTATGGGTATTTCCTGTAAACATGGAAGCAACTCATATGATGTTGGGAGGCGACGAACCGGCCGACATACCCGCTCCTGAGGATTTTGATAAGTATTTTTTTAAACGTGGCCCTATTTATCCAGTTCTTCCACCGGCAGATTTCTTTGTCAGGCTTCGTGCTTGTAAACGGAGTGTGTTAGAGAACAATCAAACACAGACTAACCAAAAACGGAGGAAGTCATGAAACAGATTTGCGTTTATCCTGGAAGCTTTGCTCCGCCGACCTACGGACATTTCTATATCATAGAGCAGGCCGCGGCAATTTTTCCAGAGGTGCACATTGTGTGCTCCACCAATCCTAAAAAAGACAGCTGGTTTACCGAAGAAGAATGCGTGAAAATGTGGGATGCCTACAATCTTCCGACCAACGTAAAGGTGCACACTTTCGCCCAGTTTCTAAACGAACAACCTAACACCAAAGATCTGGTCATGATTCGGGGCATGCGCAATGAGATTGATCTTGAAGATGAAAAACAGGTGTTACTGCTCAACTGGAAAAAGTTCGGCATCAACAAGTATTTTTACATTATGTCGAGCCCGGAATTGTGCGAAGTGTCATCTTCGCGGGCTCGTGCCGCGGCGCAGGAGTTTGATTTCCAAGCACTAGCCAAAAATCTGGCGCCACTGGTAGTCTCGGCTTTGTTGGAAAAAGTCCTCAAGATTAAAAATCTGTTTATGGTAGTGGGCCAGCCCGGTAGCGGTAAGAGTACTTTTCTGCGCATGCTATCTGATCTGACTATTCTTAACACACACATTAACACCGATAACTTCAACCACCAGCTCAGACCTTATTTGGAGAAGCTTTTTCCAGGACAGGATCTGGTGGACGTGGCTACACACGATGAAGAAGCACTCAAGATCGCTATTGCCAAACCATGGTTTGAACTACTGGCGCAATCTTTGCAACATATTCCATACGACAGTAATGTATTTGTGGAAATTCCTTACGGAATGCAGGCCGATAAATTGATGTTTCGTTTTGTGGGTGGGAAGGTGATCTACGTGGGCTGTGATGATACAGCTGAAAACCAACGGCGCGTGTTGGCGCGTGGCACACCCAAATTGGTTTCGTTTATCGATCGAATTCCAGGATGGGAAGAGACGTACAAAATCGCCGAGCAGTATCGTTTGCAGTTGTCACGCGTTCGAACTGGTGGCGACATGGAAGCGACTAAACAAGAAGCCAAACGCTTTAATAAGGAGGTGCTCAATGTTACAAGGTCTTAAAGCTAGGTGGATGAAACTGGCAAACTACATTGATCCACATCCAGATATGAAGGTGATGGAAAAATGGTGGCAGAAGTTGGTCGAAGCGTATAGTCAACCCCATCGTCACTATCATACTCTGGAACATGTGGCCGCCTGTCTTGCTGAGCTGGATCGAGTGCAAGAATCTTTCGCTTGTCCACAGGTGGCGGAGTTTGCTCTGTGGTTTCATGATGCAGTGTACGAAATCGGGGCCATAGACAATGAACTGCGTAGCAACACTATGGCCAAACAGTGCGCGCGTGAATTGGGCCTGGGTGATGGGTTCATCGGCCTCACTGAAGATTACATCATGATCACCGATTACCAGAATTTACCTGAATCCAGTCCTGATTCGGCTTTGAAAGTTGCGGACATTGATTGTTCTATCTTGGGTCAGGACGAGAAAACTTTTGATCGTTACGAACAGGGGATTCGCGCTGAGTACGGACAGTACAGTGACGCTGACTACAACAATGGCCGCAGAATGTTTTTGATGAAACTACTGACCAACTCTATGATATACCATACTCCGGATTTTCAGGAACTCTACGAAGCCAAAGCTCGTGCCAACATTGCGCGTTTGATTGCGCGTCTGTCGGCCTAGCGTGTAATATTATTAGAGCAGATCTTTATCTGCTCTTTTTTATTGGGCAATAAAAAATCCTCCTGATTTTGTATCAAGAGGATTTTAAGTTTTTATATTTACGCTTTCAAAGCATCTTTTAATGCTTTTCCCGCTTTAAATTTTGGAACTTTTACGGCCGGGATTTGAATTTTTTCACTTGGGTTTTGCGGATTCACACCAGTACGTGCAGCGCGAGTTTTAGAAGAGAACGCACCAAAACCAGTCAACACCACTTCACCGTCTTTTTTTAATTCAGCAATAATAGCGTCGAGCATATTATTGATGAAATCTTCAGCTTCGCGTTTGGATAAATTCATTTTTTCCGCGAGTAATTGAGCTAAGTCAGCTTTATTCATAAATCCACCCCCTTCCTTGTTTTGTTGTAGTCATATGATTTTTATATGTTAATTATAACATACCACAAAAATTTTGGCTATACATAGCCTAGGCAAAAACAAAACACCCCGACTTTCGCCGGAGTGTTTTTATTTTTTAGAGGTTTACTTGGCGTATTCTACTACGCGTGTCTCACGAATCAAAGTTACGCGAATTTCACCTGGATATTGCAGTTCTTGTTCAATTTTACGAGCAATATCTTTGGCTAATTGAAACGCGCTATAATCATCGATTTCATTTGGTTTTACAAACACACGCACTTCGCGGCCAGCTTGAATAGCGTATACTTTTTCAATTCCCGGGAATCCACTGGCGGCTTTTTCTAATTCCTCCAAGCGTGCCACAAATTGTTCGTAGGTATCTTTGCGGGCGCCCATTCTGGCTCCTGAAATTGCATCCGCGGCTTTGACAATGGAAGAGAAAATATTGTAAGGCTGATCACTGTGATGGGTTTTTGCCGCCTGCGCAATATCCTCATCAATATTAAATTTTTTCAAAATTGCATAACCAATTTCCGGATGCGGCCCTTGAGTTTCTTGATCAACCGCCTTGCCGATGTCATGGAAGAAACCACATTTTTTTGCTTTGGCTTCATCCACTCCGAGTTCGGCCGCAATCATCGCTGATAAGTAGGCAACTTCAGTGGAATGGTTCACAATATTTTGTCCGTAAGAAGTGCGGTATTTCAAACGACCGACAATGGAAACTAATTTTGGGTCAATGCCAGTGATACCGAGTTTATACAAGGCCTCTTCGCCTGCTTTTTTGATGTCTAAGGCTAAATCTTGTTTGGCTTTTTCTACATACTCCTCAATGCGTGCTGGTTGAATGCGGCCATCAGCCATTAATTTTTCTAAAGCTAATTTAGCAATCTGACGGCGAATAGGGGAGAACCCAGAAACCATAATTGACTCCGGGGTATCATCAATCACCAGTTCACAGCCAGTTAATTTTTCAATGGTTTTAATATTGCGGCCCTCTTTGCCAATAATGCGTCCTTTCATTTCATCGCTCGGAATATTTACAATCGAAGAAGTGGTTTCAGCCGCATGTGAAGAAGCACAACGTTGAATGGCACCAAGCACGAGTTCGCGCGCTTTTTCTAAATACACTTCACTGTCTTCTTTCTGCACTTTCATGATGCGTCCAGCCAAATCAACTTTACTATCATCCTCAACTTTTTTTAGCAATTGTTCTTTGGCTTCTTCGCGCGTTAAGCCAGCAATTTTTTGTAAAGTGACCACTTCTTGTTCGCGCAATTTTTCAATTTCAGTTTTGATTTGATTGACCTTATCCACTTTGTCCTGGAGTTTGGTTTGTTTATCTTGGAACTCCAAAAGTTTTTGATCAAACATATTTTCGCGCTGTTCCAAGCGTGCTTTGATTGAACGTAATTCTACGCGCATTTGTTGATCTTCTTTTTTAGCTTCCTCAATAATTTTGCTGGCTTTTTCTTGACCAAGCAAAATGTGTTCTTGTTGTTTTGTTTTAGCTTCCAAAAGCATTTTTTCTGCTTTGGCTTCGGCTGAATTGGCTTGGGCTTGGGCGATTTTTTTGCGTAAAAAATAGCCAACAAAAAAGCCGACCACTAAGGAAACAGCCACTCCACCGATAATGTAAATTTCGTTCATAAAAAAATCCTCGTGATTTGAGGAAAATTAAGCCGATTGCATAGGCGCGCTGGTTCGTTTTTTAAATTTTTATGACGAAAATTAAACCTTGGACAACAACAAAAAAGCTGTTAGTTTAGCCGAATTTGAATTGTTTTTATTTCCAAGATGGATTATTCGCATAAATATTTAAGAAGAAACGAAACTTTCGAAACAATCAGGGCGCGATTCGCTTTTTGGCTATAATTCTCCAAAATCTTTTAATATTTAATTTGTATAAATAGTATAGCACAAAACGAGGTGTTTGTCAATTATCAAGGTTTTTAGCCAATTCCTGCGCGTCTTTCAAAAAATATGAACCAATGGCGGTGCGAGTGAGTTCGGCACAGTAGGCGCCGGTGTTTAGTTTTTCGCCGATGTCTTTGGCAATGGTGCGAATATATGTACCGGCCGAACAAGTAACCTCAATTTTTAAAAGCGGGTAATTGTAGTCCAAAAGTTTGATATCATAAATTTCAATTGGCACTGGTTGGAGTTCAACAGTTTGGCCAGCGCGAGCAAATTTGTACGCGCGTTTACCATTTATTTTTTTAGCAGAGTAGATCGGCGGGGTCTGTAATTGTGGGCCGAGGAATGTTTTTAAAATTTGTTCAATTTGGCCAATGGTTGGCTTGTTGTCAATTGTCATCCCGAGCGAAGCCGAGGGATCCCTCCGCTCGCTACGCTCGGTCGGGATGACAGACAGAGATTCCTCGTCGCCCCTTTGGGGCTCGCTCGGAATGACATACGAAGTAATAACACCAGTCGGATCGTCGGTAGTGGAAGTGGCGCCTAACTGTACATTAGCAACATAAGTTTTTGGAAGTTTTTTAAATTCATCTAATTTTTTAGTGGCTTCGCGTCCGACGCCAACGATCAAAAGTCCAGTGGCAAACGGGTCCAAAGTTCCCGCATGGCCAACGCGTATTCTGTCATTGCGACCCGCCCGAGGCGGGGAAGCAATCTCCCTAATAATTTTTTTCCGCAAAAAATTTACCGCGTCAAAACTGGTCCAGCCAATCGGTTTGTTAATTAGTAAAAATTGTGGTTGATCATTCATACAAATAGTATAGTAGCAGATATTGTAAGATAAAAAAACGCGACAGTGGTGAGGGAGCCACTGTCGCGGCCGTGTTAGACTGTATGTTGTATTTCAGGTTGCTGCAGTTGTTGCAGTCTTTCTGCGGCTAGCTCATCGAACTTTACTGCTTGGTAAAATCCCGCCTTATTACCGGCCTTGGTCATCAGCATGATTAATTGCACCAGCTGGTTTCTATCACAAGCATTAAAGCAGCTTGAGACATGCACTTGTCTGGTGGCAGTTGTTCTTACCAATGACAACTTGTCGGCCGGCATCAGTCCAGGCACAGCCCTATTTGGGAAGTGCCGGGCAAATTCGTTAAAATCTGCCTCGCCAACTTTCA
>Ga0247841_10008063_pt1 | contig 15333 bp, 15 predicted proteins | sample LaCruzMarch2015__2_FD_192410 | JGI IMG/M metagenome (GOLD analysis project Ga0247841, IMG submission 192410) | Freshwater microbial communities from meromictic Lake La Cruz, Castile-La Mancha, Spain - LaCruzMarch2015_18m | ecosystem: Environmental > Aquatic > Freshwater > Lake | place: Spain...
CGCAGGTAATCGAAAATCTAGGGTTGGATTCGAATATATATAACGGCTGGGCATTTGGCTTCGGAATTGACCGTTTGGCAATGCTAAAGATGAGGATTCCCGATATAAGACTTTTATGGTCTGAAGATGAAAGAGTCACAAAACAGCTTTCGGATTTAAACAATCTTTACCAGCCAGTCAGCAAATATCCGGCAGTTGTACGAGATATTTCTTTCATTGTAAACAAAAACGATTTTAATAAAAATCGATATTATGAACTTATTCGTGAAGTAGCCGGTGAAGATATGGTTGAGGAAGCAAAGTTACTCGACGAATATGAGAATCTGGAGAGATTTGGCTCTGACAGAGTAAGTTACACTTATCGCATTATCTATCGTAATCTTGACCGAACATTAACCAACGATGAAGTAAACAAGATACATACTGAATTGCAAAAAAAGACTCATGAAGTATTCAATGCTGATCTAAGAATATAAAGCTTTATTCTTTTGGTTTTACTTTTTCTAAAGCTTCTTTGGCCAGGCCTTTTTGTTTGATTGTTTCCCAAGTTGATAAATAGAAATTAATTTCCGAATCCTCGTCAATTTTGTTTTGGATATAGAAAAACAAGTGGTTTTTGATGCGGTTGTTCGGGCAGATAAGGATAATATCGGGAAAAGGCTTGTCGGTGTTGTCCTGCCACTCGTCGGAATCGAAGTATTTGAAATACGCCTTGACTCTGCGTCGCAGGATTACCGGCGGCAGATCGTCCAAGATATCGAGAAAATAACGCTTGATTGTTTGGTTTTCTAATGCGAAATAAGCGTCCGGTTTCGGGTCGATCAGATTAGCCACGCCGTATAAGTCGGTTTTTGTATTAAAATGCAGTTCGGATTTTATCTTGGCGGCAAAATCAAGCAAAGAAAGGTAGGTATCTGCTAGAAATAGACAGTGTTTTTGCAGTTGAGGCGAATACTTTGTTTCTCGCCAAACTCTAGCTAACGGTTTGATATTTAACTTAGAATTGTCTTTTAAATACTTTCTTCCCGTTTTATCTAATCTGTATACCGCAGGCTCGGACACAAAGGATTTATCGTAAGATTTGTTGATCAGTTTTAAGTCTGTTAGCTCGTTAAGCCAGTTTAAGATGCGGCTGTGGTGTTTGTGTCCGAGGAGAGGTTGAATATGATTTCTGTTAAGAAAGCGAAAGCGATAAAGGAGGGTGAGAATTTCTGTTTGTTTTGTGGTAAGTTGTAGCGTTTGTGTTGTTTGTTTCATTGTTGATTATTGATGATAGAATGAAAGTTAGATTAGTAATATATATAAAGATAGAGTAGTGATTTTTAGCGGTTTCAAGGTTGGAAAGAGTCAATTTTAGTGTCATTCGGCTGACACTTTTTAAGTCAAAGAATCGACGCTTGGAGTATTTGTTTTCTTTGATTTTTCTATTGGTTGGGCTGGTTGGGGTTTGTTAAGCTTTTGGTAAATAACAGCATAGTTTTCTTGCGAGCGCTCAATCATGCTTTTCATTTTTTCTCTATCTTGCTTTGCTAGTATCGGGATAGTCTGACCGGAAAAGGGATCCTGCGGAATATTGGCAGAGATTTTCATATAGAAATTGTAGCGGGGTAAATTGGCGATATCGCCCATACTAACGGCTGGCGCGAGTTGAGCTAACATCAGATTCTCATCAACCGGACTGGCAGTTCTAAAACAAATGACCGTGCCGGTATTGGCCAAAATTACATTTACAATGTTTCGGTCGCTTTGCTGAGCGGTCGATTGTTCGGCAATGGTAATTCTAAGGCCGAATTTCCGTCCTCCGGATAACAATTTGGTAAAAGAACTGGTCGCAAAGTTTTGAAACTCATCGACAAAGAGATAAAAAGGTTTGCGCTTTGTGTATTCCTGTCGTGCTCGTCTAACCGTAGCTTGTTGTATTTTAGCGATAATAGTTGCACCTAAGAGTTGAGAAGTGTCTTCACCCAGTCTTCCTTCGGATAAATTACAAATAAGAATTTTTTGATTATCCATAATATCATCGAAATTGATGGTTGATTGGGGTTGCTCTAAAATGCGCTTGGCAATCGGCGAGAATAGAAACCGTCCGATCTTGGAGGTGACGCCGCCGACCATTTTGACATGTTGAAAGTCACCGGCTTTGCCGAATTCGTTTTTCCAAAAGTTGATCAAGTTTTCGTCGGTCAGATTCTTAATTGCGCTTTTCCTAAAGTTTGCGTCATTTAATAAGTCGTAGACGGTAAATATCGTACAGTTTTTGACTACAAAGGCAGTGTAGATAGTATTTCTCAAAATATATTCAATTCTGTGAGCGTCCGTCTTTTCATCTTTAAAAAATACTCTTCGAAATATCGAAACAATGCTTTCGCAGACCAGCTCTTTTTCCAATTCCAAATCATCTTCGTCTAAGTTCGGAGTAAGCTCCAGTAGATTTATGCCGACAGGATGCCTAATATCAAACGGATTGAAATAAATTAGATTGTCAGCTCTCTCGTCCGACACGATATTTAAGAGATCCTCGGCTAAGTCGCCGTGAGGGTCGATAACGCACAGGCCACGGTCTTTAGCGATATCATCTTTGGCCATATGGTAAATGACAGTTGTCTTACCCGATCCCGTTTGACCGATGAGATAGACATGCCGAGACCGGTCATCGTCGGATAGCCCGACGTCGACGATGGAATTGCCGAAGGTGCTTTTGCCGAAGATAACATCAAGATCCGAGCTGTTTTTTAAGGCCAACGGAGTCGGGAGATCTTTACTGCCCACTCTTACAAGGTCTTCGGTCTGGCTATTAACGGAAAATGGGAAATGGTAAAGAGCGGCCAATTCAGAAGCGCTTAAATATAACGGGAAACCGGAATGACGCTCGCTAAACTGCCACACTCTATAATCCTTTAAAAGATTTGGTGCCAGTTCTTTTTTGGCGATAATTGTTTGACCGCAAGGGTGCAAAAAACTAGCAAATGAAGAGCAAAGCCCTTTGGTTCTCACCGACATTTCAACTTTATCTAAAACGAGCAGCGCTCGGATTGATGCTTCATATATCGGTTTTCCGATTTTAGATTTGACCAGCTCGCCCATTTCAGTATCGAGCGGCGTAATGTCTAAGTTTCCGCCCGATTTGGGAGGTTTCGGTTCGAGTCCGGTCACAAATTCTGCCAAGAATAAGAGAGGAATTAACAGTATATGAACGGCCGATTCGATAAGACCGACAATAAATTGCGCCGATCTTTGAGCGTCGCTTTGATGAACATATTTGTTGCGGCTGACGGACGCGCTAATCTTCCTAATTTCCTGCCTAACCGTTAAGCGATCCAAACCGCATAACGGTCGTACAACGATTTGAAATGCGATCAGATCGCCAGCAGATAATTGCGTCATGTTACCAGCAAGATATGCTAACGGATCGTGTTTTTTGAGATCAGATTGTTCATTAAGAGGAAAAGAGAAATGCTTTGTTGTTTTGAATTCTAAAACTTGAATCTCTTTGCCTTGATCGGTTTCATTCATTAAGAAATCTTCGGTTCGCTTAACCCGAATTCCAGAGACATATGCTCTTAAGTTTTTCTCCACTAAGTCGGCAATATCTGTCGAAACTCTTAAGAGATATCTAATACCTGATTCTTTTTGTGAAACGATTTCAAAAGAACAAGACGATTGTTTTAAAATCAATCGGTCTAACCACGAGCTATTATCAAGGATGTCGAGAATCAGCGAAAAAAGCTGAGTTGTTGAAATAGACGCAATTTCTGTGTTTTGCGGCGGCGTAATTTCTAAGAGTACAAAATGTTCCCTCGATTGATGCCAAACCTTGATAAAATTAAAAATCTGTTTGATTAAATAATTGAGAACAAAAAGACCAATAACTATAAATATGAGACCAAAAATAATCTCGTTGATTTTTTGCCATGGAAGACGACTAAACCAAGCGGATAATTCAGGCGAGAACTTCAGCGCGGCAATAATATTGATATTTTGGAGGGATTCCATTTGGACTCCTAGCCGTTGAAATTGCCCTCCTCTTACAATTTAGGCTTAACACAAAGCAATTCGATTTGTAAAGACCAGACAATTTTTTATTAGCGTTAATTTAGGTTTTAACAGGTTAAAAGTATGACGAGTTCACACTTTATTTTTTCATACCCCTTGACAAGAAAGCGCCTACTCTGTTATGCCTTAATTGTTGAGATTAAAATAATTTTGCATAAAAATATATTTTAACGAGGAGGGAGAAAGGATTTGTATGAAGCGTGTCCGATCCCTCCTTATTTATTTGGGCGGTTCACTGTTGGTGTTTTTTTCATCGATTAGTCCGGCGCTGGCCGATGCGCCTGATGTTGCTAAAATTGAGAACTTCGCTCAAAATGTGATCCAAGTGTTAGTCACCCTAGCCGGTCTGTTAGCAGCCGGTTTTTTTGTAATGGGCGGCATCAGCTACATCACTAGCTCCGGCAATCCAGAACACTTGGATCGAGCCAAGAAAACAATTATTTACTCGGGCATCGGCTTAGCGGTGGCTATTGCGGCTTTTGTTTTAAGCAATGTAGTGACACAGCTGGCCACAACAGCATTTGGAAGATAAACAGAATGAAAAAAATTATTCCCAAACTATTATGGTTTGCTGGAATAGTTGCCTTCGTTCCATCGACTGTTTTTGCCGCTTCCAATGAAGAAGTCGCCAACTTTTCCAGCGAGACTTTTACTGCGCTTATCGTATTGGCTTCCGTTGCAGCCACCTTCTTTTTAATTCGGGGCGCTTATCTTTATATTACTTCAACCGGTAATCCGGTTGCACTACACGAAGCTAAAAGAACAATCAAAGCCGCATTAATCGGCTTAGCTGTCGTAATCGGAGCAAGCGTAATTTCATCGGTGCTAAACGCCGCTTTGATTCAACAAAACCCGACCGGAAGCGGTACGCCTTTGAATTTAAGCCCGATTCAACCGGCCGAGGAAGACGGATCGCTGGCCAAAATTTTACTTGATGCGATCGCCGGATTTTTACAAAATATCGTGCAGTCGGTAACCAAGCCGATTGTCGATGGCATTATCTGGTTTTTCACTAACACGCCGCCGCTTTCTACCAATTCAGTCGTCTTCAACTTCTGGCTGGTAATTGTTGGTATTACCGATTCATTGTTTGCAATTGTAATCGCACTCTTAGGTTTTCGAATTATGAGCGCCTCCACTTTTGGTTTCGAAGAGTTAACGCTAAAGGAGATGCTCCCTAAAATCGCTCTCGCATTCATCGGCGCTAACGCGTCTATTTTTTTAATAGATTGGATTATCCAGCTCTGCCAAGTTATGGTTAACGCCGTTTTACATGCCACCGGCGGCATCGGCCAAGCCTGGATTCTAAACGCATTTGATCCGGCTGCTTTAGTTTCCGGAACCACAGCCGTTGTCACACTGATGTTCATGGTGATTTTCGTGGTCTTAGCCGTAGTTCTACTTTTGTTCTACATCAGCCGTTTGATGATACTCGCTTTCGGCGCGGTCGTTTCGCCACTTATTTGTCTATTGTGGTTGGTTCCAAGATTTACCAATTTTGTCGAGAACTCAATCAACATATATTTTGTGACGATTTTTATAATGTTTGTTCATGTGGTAATTATTCAACTTGCTTCGGCATTTCTTACAATTCCCGACCAAGCCGGCGCTAATCCGATCATTTCCGTTTTAATTGGAATCGCCATGTTGAGCTTAATGTTAAAATCAACGGCAATGGGAGTGCAAATCGCCATGAGCTCGCAAGCTTCCGGCGCAGTTAAAAAAGTCGCAACCCAAATAATGAATGTTGTGAGCTCGAATACATCGGCGGTTAGTAAGTCAACGACCGTCAGTGGAGTAAAAAGCCAAAGGAGATCAGCATGAAAACAACAGTCGTGCCCGCCCAAATAACTACGGTTGAAGACAGGATTGCCGGTAATTTCACCTTTCCTCAAATTGTTCTTTTGGTAATCCCACTTTTAACCAGTACCGCAATCTATGTATTATTTCCGGAGAAAATGCATTTCAGTGTTATTAAATTAATTTTAATCGCCCTGCAATTTATCTTTTTTGGCGGTTTGGCCATTCGTTTTAGAGGCAGGATTTTAGCCGATTGGCTGGTAATCTTTTTAAGATTTTACGCTCGGCCCAGAAAGTATATCTTTACAAAAAACGATATGGCGGCAAGAAATGGTTATGTAGAAATTGATGAAAAGACCATATTAGAAGAAGAAACTGAAGAAATGAAGAAAACATCAATGATTGATACTTTAGAGACAGCTGAAAAAATTAAGGTTGAACAATTGCTTAAAAATCCGCTTTTAACGCTATCTTTCAAGATAGCCAGAAAGGGAGGAATAGTTGTTTCACTCAAAACAAACAAACGCTAAAAAAGGTTCCGCCAGAACCCAAATCGGGATTAAAGAAGTCAGAGACGGCATTTTAGTTTTGCCGGATAACCGCTGCCGCTTAATTATGGCGACCTCTTCACTTAACTTTGAATTGCAAAGCGAAGCCGAGCAAGATGTTATCGTCGATACTTTTCAGGCTTTCTTAAATAGTTTGACAAAGCCTGTTCAAATATTGATCAGAGTGCGGGAATTGGATATTGATCAATATCTGGAAGATCTTCAGGATGCAAGATCAGATGAAACCTCGGAAGTTTATCGCAAACAGTTGGAGTATTACAGCGCTTTTATTCGCAAGCTGGTTGCCGGCAACAAAATTTTATCCAGGCGCTTTTATATAGTAATCCCGTATGAAGGAAAATCTGCTAATGATTTTGCCTTTGCCAAACAGCAGCTGATGCTTGAACAAGAAATTATCGCCAAAGGATTGGAAAGGCTTGGCATGACAGCCCGCCCTTTAAACAGCTTGGAAATACTCGAATTATTTTATAGTTTTTATCGCCCGGAGCAATCAAAACTTCAACCTTTAACTCAGGCGATCGCGAGGAATACAAATGATAAAACTTTTTTCTAAAATCAAACACAGGAAACCAAAAACAAAGAACGACGCTAAAGAAAAGCTTAAAGCCTTAAACTTTCACTATGGCGAACAAGACCAGCTGGACTTTATTACTTACGCCGGCCTTGAGGAGCAGCGCGATTATTTGGTAATCGACAATCGTTATGTCAAGACCTTGTATATTTCTGGCTACCCTTATACGGCGTCAAGCGGCTGGCTCAATCACTTAATCAATTTTAACCACAATGTCGATATTTCCTATCATATCGAGCCGATTGAGGCGACTTTGGCTCTGCCGAAACTAAATCGGAAGATCACCGAGCTGACTTCGACTAAACGGGCAATGGAACAAGCCGGCAAGATTATCGGAGCGGAACTTTTGGATCCACTAGACTCCGCGACCGAACTGCGCGATAAAATTCAGCGCGGACAGGAAAATCTTTTTCAAATTTCCCTCTATATCACTTTGTCGGCCGAAACTCTTCATGAACTAGATAAAACGATTAAGCTATTGGAAACCGTTCTGGCGACCCGCCTTTTCTATACCAAGCCGGCTATATTCCAGCAAATTGAGGGCTTGCAGTCGGTTTTACCAAGAGGCGACAATCTTTTAGCACAAAAACGAAACTTAGACAGTTCCTCGGCCGCTTTGACCTTTCCATTCATTTCTTCAGAATTAGTTCAGGAATCGGGTGTGCTTTATGGCATTAACCGCTCAAACAGTTCTTTGGTTATTTTAGACCGATTCGCTTTGCCGAACGCCAACAGTATATTATTCGCCCAATCAGGCGCCGGTAAAAGCTATACTGCTAAAGTCGAGATCCTACGCCATTTGATGCAGGGCACGGAAGTGATCGTTATTGATCCCGAGCGCGAGTATCGCCAATTAGCGCAATCAGTAGGAGGAACATATATCAAGCTATCTGTTCATTCCCGAGAAAAAATCAATCCGTTCGATTTATCGGTTAATGCCTTTACGGAAGCCGACAGTTTTGCCGATCATGTCCAGTCATTAACCGAAATCATTTCTTTAATGGCCGAAGGGCTCTCGCCGGAAGAAAAATCCGTTGTCGACAAGGCGATTATCAAAACTTATCAGAAAGCCGGATTATCTGGCAAAAGAACAAGAAAAAGAGAAAGCAAGTCATATCCCGTCTTGCATGATTTTTATCTTATGCTTAAATCGCTTAGACAGGCTAAATTTTGCCGAAGATTAGAAAAATACACCACAGGATCATTATCAGAAGTATTTAATGCTCAAACAAATATAGAAATGGATAATCGGCTGGTTGTATTTGATACCAAGGATTTGCCCGAATCTTTGCGTCAGATTATGCATTTGGTTATCGCCCAGTTCGTTCAGAATAAAGTTAAAAGCAATCCTTGCAAAAGGATATTGGTAATCGATGAAGCTTGGCTTCTTTTAGAACATGAAGAAAGCGCTCGATTCATTGCCGGACTAGTGCGCCGCGCTAGAAAGTATTATTTAGGCGTTTCTATTATCTCTCAACAGGCCAACGATTTTTTGGGTAATGTTTACGGCCGAGCGATTGCTTCGCAAAGCGCTCTTAGAATTCTAATGCGGCAAGATACTACCACTATAAAAGGCGTGGCTTCGGAATTTCGTCTAAGCGAATATGAACAAAGATTCCTGTTAACTTGTGAGCGGGGCGAAGCTCTGATTGTCGCCGACCAGCACCATGTTGCTGTCAAGATTATGGCTTCGGAAGAGGAACACCCTTTAATTACGACTGATCCTTCAGAGCTATACACTAAAAAAAGATGAACCTGCAAACGATCAAACTTATCGCCGCTCTTTTTTCCATGAAGCAAGAGATTCGATTGATATTTTTTACTTTAGGCGTAATTTGTTTACTACCTGTTTTTGCCGTTCTTATTTTAACGCAAGCAGGACTAGATATTATTTCCGGAGCTTTGGTTTTCCCGAATCCGCAAACTGCTCAAGTCGATATACTTGATCCTGCCACTGGCGAAGTTATCGACCATATCGATCAAGTCGCAACTTGGCCTATCCATGGGCCTGTCACCCTTGAATTTGGCCAGCACTCGCCATTTCAGCTGTTTCATACCGGCATTGATATTGCCGACCCAAGTAGAGAGATTGGAGACCCCGTCGTTGCCTTTACCAAGGGAAGAGTCATCGGTATAGGGATATCTTCAATAGGATATGGCAAGTATGTCAAAGTCGATCATGGGCATTTCGTCACTTCTATTTACGCTCACCTTGATACAATCAATGTATCTGAAGGGCGAGAAGTTGATTCAGGGACGATTTTAGGGACTCGAGGCAGTACCGGCTGGTCAACCGGCCCCCATTTGCACTTTGAGATAAGGGTATTTGGCATACCGGTCAATCCTCGTGTCTTTTTAACTGGCGAGCCATAAAAAAATCTGTGGATAAATAGCTCTCATACCTGTTATTTTGCCCTCTTGACAACTATCTGTATAAAGATATATTATCTATATATAGATAGGAGGGAATATGCAAGATCTCAATTTAACACAACAAAACAGCCTTCAAGCTAGTGGTTTATCTTGTGTTAGTAAACCAATCGATGATGAAATTATCTCTGATAAAGAATGCAAGCAATTTTTTGGCAAATTTGAATTATCAGACAAGCGAATGATAGAGATTAAGAATAATTTGATCGGTGTTGTAAATAGTATTGTTAATACCTATTTGGACGACTTTAGGTGAAAACATGGAAAAAGAGTACACAAAAGCCTTAATTTATTGTCGTGTCTCTTCAGAAAGACAGGTTACTGAGGGGAGCGGCTTGGATAGCCAAGAATATCGATGCCGAGATTATGCCTCATCGCTTGGTTTAGAGGTCGCAAATGTTTTTCGTGACGAGGGTATATCGGGCAGTCTTTTTGATCGTCCGGCAATGAAAGCGATGATTAAGTACTTGGATGATAATTGGCAAGATCAATACTTTGTCATTTTTGACGATCTTAAGAGATTCGCTAGGGATGTCGAAGTGCATATAAAACTAAAAGCCGAACTGTTAGGCCGTAACGCAAAATTACGCTGTCTTAATTATAATTTTGACGATAGCGCTGAGGGAGAATTTGTCGAAACGATTTTTGCTGCTCAAAATCAGCTTGAACGCAAACAAAATAGAAGGCAGGTTTGTCAAAAAATGAGAGCTAGGTTGGAGCAGGGTTATTGGTGCTTTTGTTCACCGACCGGTTATGAGTACAAAAAAGATAAAGATTGCGGCAAACTTTTGACACCGATACAACCTATCGCCAATATTATCGCTGAGGGGTTAGTTGGTTTTGCCGAAAATCGGTTAAAAGAACAAACAGACCTTCTGAAATATTTCGAATCAAGAAATTTACATGTCTTACTTGATAAAAAGAAACTTCATTTCGAGCATATAAAAAGAATGCTCGTACAACCACTTTATGCCGGGATTGTCGAATTGCCTAATTGGGGAATTTATCGGCAAGGTAAGCACAAAGCGATTATCACCGAAGAAATATATGATAAAATTCAATTCAAATTGAAAAGGCCAGAGCGAAAACCACGAGAAACTGACAAACTGGAATTTCCTCTGCGCCGGGTAATTAGTTGTGCTTTTTGTGGTAAGCCGATGACTGGTAGTTCCAATAGGAGTAAAAATCCAAAAAAGTATTATCCGCATTATACTTGTTCTAACAAAGATTGCACGGCTAACCCCAAAAATATTACGGCGAGCAAAGTCGAAGATGATTATATTGAATTACTTGATAATATTAAAGTTGATCAGGAAATTTTAGATTTGGCGAAAGCAGCTGCTATTAAAATTTGGCAAAAAAGAATTGACGACGTTAATGCCAGCCAAAAAACTAAAGAGGCGGAGATTAAGAGTATTGAAAAGCAGATCGGGGAATACATCGACATAATCCCGACTACTAAATCGGAGAGTGTGAGAGCGCGTTACGAACTTAAAATAGAGGAGTTAGATCTAATGGTTAAAGAATTAAAAAAAGGCCCTAAAGACCAAAAACAACCAGACTTTGCGGAAGCGCTCGAACTGGTCGTAAAATTTCTTGGAACACCGGCAGAGACTTGGAAAAAATCAAATAAGAACCTTAAAATTATGATTCACAATATGATTTTCGAAGAGAATCCAAAATACTCATTAAAAGACGGTTTTGGAACACCTAAAGTTACCCTGCCGTTCTCTCTAAAATACTATTTTTTTGACAAAAACTCCCATTTGGTGGAGCTGAGGGGAATCGCACCCCTGTCCAAAAAAAGATTTCACAATTTTTGACAAGCTTAAATTTTGCTTTGGTTTTTTCTTTTGCCTATCAAAGCTATCTTGGCAAGTATAGGCCAAATTGTTTCGCCTAATCCCTTCATTTGGCCAACAAAGGGTTAGACGCTACTTTAAGCTAAAGCTAAAGCAGGGGTAAACGAAGGTTTTTCGTTTATTGTTTTGCAACAAAATCAACGAGCTTATGTTGCCATCTCGACCTGAAATTGTGATGAGCTTTTCCTGTCGAATCTAGACAGCCCCTTAGATAAGACTCTAACATATTTTTGTTCTAAAATCAAGTTATCCACAGGTTAAGAATATCCAATTTTAACAGGAGGGGGTCTATAGGGTTGACAAATTTGACAGGAGGTGTAAAATAGAAACCGTGTTGAACTAAAAAGGGGTAATATCAATTTAATGTAACTTTCCGGTTCAACATATAAGAGAAGATAGTTGATTTTGGCCTGCCCGCCAACTCAAGTTGAGAAGGACATAGTCCTCAAAACAAGCTTTGGCGTTGCGGATGGGTACCTTAAAAGGATGGGGATCTAGTTATCTCGTCTCTTATTATTTGGAGGTTCTTATTTGTACACAGCAATCTCTGGGGCTTCTGGAAATCAATAAATACCAGAAATTAGCCCCCAAGAACGCTATACACACCGATGATCGTGTTAGCTACGCAAGGGGACAGGTTCAGGGGGGAATGCGCGCAAACAAAAACAACCTCAAAACCACTCGACTTTGCTCGGGTCAGGCAAAACAAAAATTTTCATTAAAGATAGCTGAGACTAGCTCAGCGGAAGACAACAATTTTTTTAATCTCAAAGCAAATGCTTCTTACGGTTTAGCAGGGTTATTGTTTGGCCTTGTTTTAATCGGAAGTTACTTTTTAACATTACCTAAGGCTTATGCGGCCGATCCGGTCATGGACAAAGTAGCAATTGCGACAAAAGTGATTGAAAACGTCTCAACCAATATGGTTGATGGCGAAAAACCAAAAGAAAATAAAACAAAATTTGCTGTTTCTGAAGATTTTATCCAGAAACCGCTAGTAGTAGAAACGAAAATTACCGTTGACCCGCCACGTGTTAACGCAATACGTCTTTACGCGGATGGCTCAAACCACTTCCCGTATGGCTATTGCACTTACTACGTCGCCGGAAAGAGGACTGTAACTTGGTCTGGAAACGCTGGCACCTGGCTCTCTGGAGCTCAGGCTGCTGGAATGGAAACCGGGAAAACACCACAACCAGGCGCAATTATGGTCACCAGTGAAGGCGGCAAAGTAGGACATGTTGCTTATGTAGAAAAAGTTGATGGCAATAAAATTACCGTTTCCGAAATGAACTATAAAGGATACGGCATTGTCTCAACGCGAACCATTGCTTCAAATTTGAGAGTGATCAAAGGGTTCATCTACTAAATTTTTAAAAAATCGCGAAAAGCGTTACAATGGGGCTGTGGATATATTTATCACAGTCCTTTTGTTTTTATTTGCAATTTTAATTCTCTTTTGGCAGAGCTCTAATTTGATCTCTGTTTATTTTGGTAGTCCGTATGTTAGCGCTAAAACAAATTTGGTTAAAAAAGCTTTGGAACTAGCAGGGGTTAAACCGAATGAAAATTTTTATGAATTAGGTTCTGGTTCTGGTCAAGTTTTAATAGCTGCACAACACTTGGGAGCAAACTGTACTGGCATTGAAATTTCGCCAATTTATTTTTTTTGGTCACGTCTGAGGACCATTTTTAACAAAAAAATCCAGATAAAATGTGTGAATATTTTTGATTATGATCTAAAAAACGCGGACGTAATTTATGTTTATTTACTCCCGAATTTATTGGAAAAACTGGCTCCAAAATTTAAGCGAGAATTGCATAAAGGCGTTCGTATTGTTTCTATTGGATTTGAAATCAAAGGGCTGAATTTAGATCAAAAAATACTAATCAACAAGAGTTCTATTTATCTATACAAAATTAATTAAGATTTAATATCGCGTTCAGCTTGGCGGTCAAGATCACGTTTGCGCAAAGTATCGCGATGGTCGTAAAGTTTTTTGCCTCTGGCAAGAGCAATTTCCAATTTGGCTTTGCCCTTTTTAATATAAAGACTAAGCGGAATAAGCGCGAAACCTTTTTGTTGAGTTTTGCCGGCAATATTTAAGATCTCTGATTTATTGAGCAAAAGTTTGCGACTTCTTTCTGGCTCGTTAGTTTCCGCAATATGCATATTCAAAATAAAAGCTTCGTTATTTAAAATACGACAAAATGTACCATTTAAATTGGCACGATGCGCTCGAATGGCTTTGATTTCTTGGCCGGTTAAAACTAACCCGGCTTCGAATTTTTCCAAAACCTCATATTCTAAAAAAGCTTTTTTATTTTGTGCTATAGACATGGCTCAATTATACCTGAAAAGTAAGGCAAAGACAATCTGATTTGACAAGATTAAAGCAAGCTTTTAGTATAGAGACACGGATAAAGCACAAAAAGGAGCTCATGATTATTAAATTCCAGAAATTATTTGAAGACACAAATCTTCCCAGCTATGCCCATCCTGGGGACGCGGGAATGGATTTGAGAAGCCATGAAGAAAAAACTCTAGAACCTTTTGAACGATACTGTTTTAAAATTGGACTGGCTGTGGAAATTCCAGATGGATTTGTTGGTCTTGTTTGGGATAGAAGCGGACTATCTCTTAAAGAAGGAGTAAAAACGCTGGGTGGTGTAATCGATTCTGGTTATCGCGGCGAAATCGGTGTGACGTTAGTTAATATTTCAAATACAAATATTAAAATTGAAAAAGATGATCGGATTGCGCAATTATTAATTCAGCCGGTAGAAATATGTGAAATTCGTGAAGTTAAAAAATTAAGCGACAGTGCGAGGGGAGAAGGAGGGTTTGGTGCCTCAGGAAAAAAATAAATTTGTGCCTTGGAAACGTTTAAGCTGGGATGAATTTTTTATGCGGATTGCTATTACGGCCACCGGCCGTGTGTCCTGCAATTTTCATCGCATTGCTTCTGTTTATGTCGATGAAGATCATAAAATTATTTCCATCGGTTATAACGGCCCGTCGGCAGGGGATTATGATGGCAATGTTTATGGCTGCGCCAAAGTTCATGGTGATCCTGTCACTGGTGAAATTCGCCGCTGTCGCGGAGTCCATAGTGAAATAAACGGCATTATTAATTCTTTTGCTACCGGAAGGCTTAAAGGCGCGACTTTATATATTACGCAGTTTCCTTGTTATGACTGTATGAAAGTTTTAAATAACGTGGGGATTAAAAAGATTATTTATTTGCACGATTATTTACGCGTCAAAGATGGTTCTGATGGCACTGATCGTATGGCTGAGCCGGAGGCAATTGAACTAGCTCATCGGCGCGGTATTATTTTAGAAAAATTTAGATTCTCAGAGGACGCCGAATTTAATTTTGCTGATGAAAAAGCTAGAGTAGACAAAGTTAACAATGTAAAAATTGAGCCTAAAAAAGAATCCCTCGACTCTGTTCAAAATAAAGAGTCGAAGATCAATATTAAACAAAAAAAATTAATCGAAGAAGACGTAAAAAGGTTTTAGGTCAAATAGAAAGGGCTTATTATGCCAAAGGACAACAAAAATCATCCGGAATATCAATACTTAAATTTGATGAAAGATATTTTGGATAATGGTAATGATAAACCACTTTTCGGTCATGAAGGCGAAGATATTTTTATTCGAAGTCTCTTCGGCCGACAAACACGTTATGATCTTTCTCAAGGTTTTCCGCTTTTGACTACCAAAAAAGTTTTTATTCGCGGCATTATTCATGAACTACTTTGGTTTATAAAAGGTGAATCAAATATCAAATATTTAGTTGATAACGATGTCCACATTTGGGACGAATGGGCTTATAAATACTACGACATTGCTGCCAAAAAAGGCGAAGTTCTAAAGCTAACTCAAGCCGAATTTATTAATAAAATTAAAGAATTACCAGCCGATGATCCGAGCGTTATTCGCTGGGGGGACTTGGGTAATGTTTATGGTGTACAATGGCGCAAATGGCAAACGAGTGACGGTCGTTTAGTCGATCAACTAGCTTGGGCAATCAATGAGCTT
>Ga0247841_10008070_pt1 | contig 15324 bp, 14 predicted proteins | sample LaCruzMarch2015__2_FD_192410 | JGI IMG/M metagenome (GOLD analysis project Ga0247841, IMG submission 192410) | Freshwater microbial communities from meromictic Lake La Cruz, Castile-La Mancha, Spain - LaCruzMarch2015_18m | ecosystem: Environmental > Aquatic > Freshwater > Lake | place: Spain...
ATGCCGGTCATCAGAGCAAGACCACCTGATGCGCAGGCCCCCTCGACCCTGACGGCCGGTTTCCACTTCAGCCCTTCATCAACATAAGGCAGGAACGCAGCCAGGTTAGCCTGTTTATTGAAACGTGATGCCATAAAGTTACCAATCACACATTCATCAACATTTGCAGCACCTCCAATCATTTTCAATGTTCCCTGTCCGGCTTCTCTTATATATTCTTCCAATCCGGAACGTTCTTTTTTCGGGCTGAATTCTTTCCTGCCGGTACCCATTGAAATGCTGTTATAGCCGGCAACCATATATACTTTTTTTCTTAACTTTTTCATTTTGATCGATTTTATGACAAATAATTGTTTATCGGGCCATAAGCATGGAAAAATCCGGTAAGAAGAACTGTATTTACATCATTTTCAGATAATGCAACGCCATCATTTACTAATTGTATGCCTATTTCTTTTGAACGGTGTGCGTACTTTTTTGCAAGATCAGCTCCGTGACTTCCGGTATTTTTCAGCTCAGAGAAATAATTCTTTAATATTTCTTCTTTTGCAGGATTGCCAACTACTGATTTCCATAGCGGCACTGCCGGCATGGCTCCGAGTTTTTCATCTACCCTGGGTTGTATTTCAGAAATTGGAATGTAAACTTTTTTTGAAGGGTCATATATTGCTGCAGGCCTGCCTTTCTCATACTTAAGGAACCCGTCTTTCTGCGAACCGTCGGCATACTGTCCTCCTTTAACATTTAGAGATAAATAGGTATCGAGAAGAGGGCTGTGTAGGTCTTCATTCTTCAGGTATGGATTCATTACACTCATAATATACTGGCATACATCAATACCTACATAGTCGATAAGCTGGAATATACCCATTGGCCTCACCAGGTAATCCTGGCTTACTTTGTTTACTGCATAAACAGCTTCGGTAAACGACATTTCTTTCAGCAGGCCGTTTACTACCTGAACAGCATAGATAATATCGCGCATAAAGTGCCCGTTTCCAATAAAACCTGCAAAATCATTTGCAGGAACGACTACTTTTTTCAGGTTTTTTGCATATGATAAAGCAAAATCAGCAACTTCCTGCCGGGTGTTCTTTGATTTAATAAGCTCAGCCAGCTTCTGTACGGCAGGAGGATTATAAAAATGAAAACCAATAATTCGTCCGCCCAGCCCTGCATCCTCATCAATTTTTGTAATTGGTATTGAAGAAGTATTGGTAAAAAACCAGGGTTGATTTAAGTTATTGTTATTTATTTGTTTAAAAATACGTACTTTAAGTTCAGGATCTTCTTTAATTGCTTCAAAAACAATCCTGGAATCGTATGTTGATTCAAGCTTTACTGAAGGTCTGACAATATTCATAACATCGAAAACATATTGATCGATGATCTCTCTGTTTTCAATAAGGTCTTTCCTGTTTTCATATACTTTCCGCAGGGCAACAATCTTTTTCTCAGCTGCCTTCAGAACCTGTGACTTCAGGTACAACATTATACCAGTAAGCGCCTCGTGTGAAACATCAATGGCATTCAACACGAATTGTTTACCCTTATTTTCGGGCTTTAAGCTCAGGTCAGCCATTTCAACAGCCGTAAGCAGCAATATGCCACTGCCCATTTTCCCGGCTGCTCCAAGTACTGATACATTTTGAATTCTTTCTTCGTAAGTCATATGATTTTGTTTACAGTTTATGATTTATGTTCTCACCGAAATTGCTCACTTCGAAATCTCACATCTCACTTTTCATTTATAAATGGTTACCGAATTATGCAAATTAATTACCAGTTCGGTTTCCTTTTTTCAAGGAAAGCTTTCATTCCTTCTTTTGTTGCAGGATTGGTGAAAAGTTTAGAAAATGCCACTGCTTCTTCTTCACAAGCATCGGTAAAATTCATCCCGATGCCTTTCCTGATGGTTTGTTTTGCTTTCTTAACTGCCATTGAACCATTTGCTGCAATTTTCTTTGCCATTATCAAAGTATCATTCATCAGGTTTTCCGGTTCGGTAATTTTCTGAACCAGTCCTATCCTGAAAGCATCTTCGGCAGTAATTGTATCACAGGTAAGAATCATATGAAGCGCGTTACCCAATCCGGTAAGGCGGGATAAACGCTGTGTACCTGCATATCCCGGTATCAATCCCAGGTTCAGTTCAGGCTGACCGAACTTTGCATTTTTACTGGCAATTCTGAAATCTGCTGCCATTGCCAGTTCACAGCCTCCTCCCAGTGCATAACCATTAACCGCAGCAATAACAGGCATTTCCAGTTTTTCAAGCTGTTCAAAAGCTTTCTGTCCTTTCCTGGCAAATTGATAAGCCTGTTCAGGATTCATTTCTGACATTTCACCTATGTCAGCACCGGCAACAAATGCTTTTCCTTCTCCTGTAATAACCAGTACCTTTGTACTTTGTGCTGAAAGATTATCGAGGAACAGGTTGAACTCAATAAAAAAATCTGAATTAAGTGCATTTAAAGCAGCAGGACGGCTGATAGTCAAAACTGTGACACCATCCGATGTTTCAATTTTTAATATTTTATATTCCATGAGTTAATTTTTATGAATTATTAATGTACAAATTTATAAGAATTAATTAATAAAAATTTCTACTGAAAATATTTTTTCGAATAAGATTTAAATCAATTGGCTGATCAGCATTTTGAAGAGATGAAAATGTTCTTTATCTTATTATTTCAATATACCGCCATATTAAAACCTGATATTTTTAAATGATATATATTTGCTTAACGATTTTATTACCTGATGAAAAAACAATTCGCTGTATGTTTCAGATCGCAATGAATGGCGACAATGGCTTTCAGCACATCATGATTCGGAAAAAGAAATCTGGCTGGTTTATTATAAAAAACACACGGGACAGCCGGGTATAACATACAACGATGCAGTAGAAGAAGCAATATGTTATGGATGGATTGACAGCACAATACGAAGGATTGACGAAGACAGGTACATGCAAAAATTCACACCCAGAAAAAATAAAAGCAACTGGTCGGAATTGAATATTGAGCGCTTAAAAAAACTGATTAAACAGGGAATGATGGATGATTCAGGAATGGTGAAAATTACTGATTCAATAATTGACAACAGTTATATACATCAACCCCGGATTAATACTTTTTCTCCTTATATCATGAAAATGCTGAACATGGATACTGAGGCAAAGGCAAATTTTGATAAACTTCCACCATCGCAAAAGAAAAACTATACCATGTATATTATGGAAGCAAAAAAACAGGAAACCCGGCTCAGGCGTGCAAATGAAGTCATTCATATGTTAAAAAGGTAAGAGCGTCCTGGTATGAAGTAACAAAGACGAAACAGTTTACTTTATACCTGCTTTATTTTTAAACCACTCAAGGGTATGAGAAGAAGGACGTTCGATTGGCAAATTGTACGCCCTGTCCCAGATCAACTGTGCAAGAACACCTAAAGCCCTTGAAACGCCGAAAAGAACCGTGTAAAAACCATATTCTTTAATTCCGTAATGATTTAAAATACAACCTGAGTAAGCATCAACATTTGGCCATGGGTTTTTAATTTTTCCAACCGAACCCAGTATTGGAGGCACTACTTCATAAAGTGAATCAACCACTCTGATCATCGGATCATCTTTTGTATATTTATGAGCAAACTCCTGTAAAACGGTGAAGCGCGGATCAGTTTTACGCAGAACTGCATGACCATATCCGGGCACTACCTTACCATCGTCGAGTGTCTGATAAATATAAGAGATAATTTTATCTTTCGAAGGGATATCGCCTTCACCGATTTCTTTTATCATATTTGAAATCCAACTCAGTACTTCCTGGTTCGCATAACCGTGTAACGGGCCTGCCAGGCCTGTCATTCCGGCGGCATAAGACAGGTAGGCATTACTCAAAGCAGAAGCGACAAGATGAGTAGTGTGAGCAGAAACATTACCTCCTTCGTGATCAGCATGTATCAGCATATAAAGTCGCATAAGACGTTTGACGTCTTCACTTTCATAACCCATCATATGAGCAAGATTACCTGCCCAGTCGAGGTATGGATCGGGTTCGATATGCTGGTTTTTATGATATAACCTTCTGTAAATATAAGATGCAATACGCGGAAGCCGGGCAATGAGATTCATTGAATCTTCATAGGTCGTATCCCAGTAATCCTTTTTATTCAGGCCTGACTGGTGAGCTTTCTGGAATTTTGATTCTGTCGCCATTGAAAGTATAGCCAGGCTCAAAGCGGTCATTGGATTAGTAGTCATTGGCATTGAGTCGATCACATCAAAAACATGTTTTGGTACATATGATCGTTTCTGCCAGTCACCGCTAAGGTAATCAACATCTTCTTTTGATGGTAATTCTCCAATCAGCATCAAATGGAAAAGTCCTTCAGGAAGAGGTTCTCCATCAGGATTCATTCGCGGAAGCTTTTCCTGGAGCTCAGGTATTGAATAACCACGGAAACGAATCCCTTCTTCAGGGTCAAGTTTTGAAGTAACAGTAAGCAAACCGGTCATACCTTTCATCCCTGAAATTACCTGGCCTATTGTGTACTGTCCTAACACTACATCGCTATGGTTTGCAAGAAGATTCTTTACTTCAGCGGCTTGTGGCAATGCTGATTCAATGAATTTTTTCTTTAATTGTTCCATTTGAAATACAAAAAATTATTAATCGGATAAGTTGATTACAAAAGCACTGAACAGTACAACAGTCATTTTACATAAATGAAAAATGTTTTATTACATTAAAAAACAGCAATATTTTTTCAAGGCAATAAAAGCTTTTAATCTGGTCTGAAACCACAGCAAAATAATTGTTTTTTATAACAATATAGGAAATAAAAAGTTCAACAGAAAAACAGGCAGAATAATATTACCCTGTTTGTACTATTTCAGGAATTTAAAACTCTTGCCCGGATAAATTGCCGATGCTCCTAATAATTCCTCTATCCTGAGCAGTTGGTTATATTTTGCTATACGGTCGGTGCGTGATGCAGAACCTGTTTTTATCTGTCCTGTATTTAATGCGACAGACAGGTCTGCGATTGTCGTATCTTCGGTCTCACCTGAACGATGACTTATAATGGAAGTAAAAGAATTAACATCGGCAAGCCTTACTGCGTTTATAGTTTCAGTAAGTGTTCCTATCTGGTTGACTTTTATCAGGATTGAATTGGTAGTATGTTCATCAATTCCCCGTTTCAACCGTTTGACATTAGTCACATAAAGGTCGTCGCCCACAATCTGTACATTATCACCAACAGCCCTGGTCAATGCGGCAAATCCAGCCCAGTCGTCTTCAGCAAAGCCATCTTCAATAGAAATTAATGGATAATTTTTTATCAGGTTTTTATAATATTCGACCATTTTTTCGGTAGTCAACTTTTTGCTGATCGATTCAAGGAAGTATTTTTTCTCTTTTTTTATATAAAATGACGAAGCTGCAGCATCAATGGCCAGGTAAACATCGCAGCCTGGCTTATAACCCGCTTTTTCAATGGCTTTAATGATCACTTCAATAGCCTCCTCGTTTGAGTTAAGGTCTGGTGCAAAACCACCCTCGTCACCAACATTTGTTGAATAATGTTTTTCTTTCAGAACGGATTTGAGATTATGAAAAACTTCAACCCCTATTCTTAAGGCATCACTGAAAGTATCGGCCCCAACCGGCATAATCATAAATTCCTGGATGTCGATTTTATTATCGGCATGTTGACCGCCATTCAGTATATTCATCATTGGAATGGGAAGTGTACGGGCATTTGTGCCACCAATATATCTGAACAGGCTTTGACCTGTATATTGAGCAGCAGCTCTTGCACACGCAAGCGAAACTCCAAGAACAGCGTTGGCACCCAGGTTACTTTTATTATCTGTACCATCAAGCTGGATCATAGTATAATCTATCCCTGTCTGGTCAGTGACCATAAAACCTGATAATTCATCGTTCAGCGAGGTATTAACGTTATTTACTGCTTTCTGTACTCCCTTGCCAAGATATATTCCTTTGTCGTTATCACGAAGTTCAACCGCTTCATATTCACCCTTCGATGCCCCGGATGGTATTGCAGCTCTTCCAATAATACCGCTTTCGGTAAGTACTTCAACCTCAATAGTAGGGTTACCCCTTGAATCTAAAATCTGTCGTGCATAAATTCTGGAAATTTGTCCCATAATTTTTATATTTTAAAAAAAGCCGTCAAAGTTAAGAAATCAATTGAGAAATATTTTGATCAATAACTTCAGCCAGTATTAAAATATCGGCAAATAGCTTAAAAGCTGATTCCACAATAATTCAGCCGACATTTACAAATCATGCAAAATAACAACCATGCTGTAAAACATTAAAATATTTTGCCAGCTTAATACTAACAAACTAATATTTTAGTTATATTACTAATTCATTAGTTTATAATAACAGATTATGAAAGAACTGACAAAGGCAGAAGAACAGGTAATGCAGGAATTGTGGGCTTTAAACAAGTGTTTTGTCAAAGAAATTGTACAAAAGTTCTCCGAACCCAAACCTGCATATAATACTATATCGACAATTGTAAGGATTCTTGAAAAAAAAGGATTTGTGTCACATAATTCTTATGGTAAAACACATGAATATTTCCCGGTAATAAGCAAAAATGAGTACCGGAGGCTGCTTATGAAAGGTATGGTAAAGAATTATTTTGCCGGTTCATTTACACAGTTGGTTTCATTTTTTACAAGTGAACATAAAATGACTTTATCAGAACTTGAAGAACTTCATCAGATAATGGAAAAGGAAATAACCAAATCAAAAAAAGAATAACCATGGAAAACTTTCTTGTTTTTCTGTTTAAGGTAGCAGGTTCCGTTTCCTTGTTTTATTTATTGTACTGGTTGTTCCTGCGCAGTGAAACATTTTTTAAACTTAACCGGGTGTATCTTCTGGCTGTTCTTGTGTTTGCTTTGATACTTCCATTAATTGATTTCAGTTTCAATACGGTTAACACATTTGATAATTACCGGATGGTACTTGATGCAATCACAATAACTGCAGCCAATGCCGGAAAATCATTGAGCAATAGCATTTCAATAGTTCAGATATTATCTGTAATCTATTTTACTGGCCTGGTCATCTTTCTTGTACGCTTTCTTTTTCAGATTTACAGGTTGTCTGACATTACCAGAAAATTCGAAAAATATAATAATAATGGGATCAAATTAGTATTAACCGATTCCGGTTATTCACCTTTTTCGTTTTTCAGGTTAGTATTTCTGAACAGGGAAATTGACAAGCAGGAAGCCGAAAAAATTATTGCCCATGAAAAAATTCATATCGATCAGTATCATTCATTAGATGTAATCCTATCGGAATTATTTACCATTTTCCAGTGGTTTAATCCTTTCGCCTGGCAGATAAGAAAATCGATCCGTGAAGTACATGAATTTCTGGCCGACGCTGGTATGTTGCAATGCGGACTTGAAAAGCAACTTTATCAAAAATTATTACTCTCCGTCACAATGGGCAATTCGGTTAGTTCACTCACAACAAATTTTAATTATTCACTTTTAAAAAGGAGGTTTATTATGATGTCTAAAGCAAAATCCGGCAACTTAGGAATGCTGAAGTTTTTATTCATTATTCCCGTTGTAATATTTCTTATGTTTTCACTGAATGCAGGTAAATCCGACGGTTCATCCTCAGGATTAAATAACAGGTTAATGCATATTGCTCTTTATAATAATCCGCTCATCGCTATTTCCAGGCCTGACGCTACATATGCAAATAATGATATGAAGTACATATACGCTGACAAACCTGATACGTCGGTATATACGGTTGTTGAACAAATGCCGGTATTTAAGGGCGGAAATGATGCATTGAACAGATATATTCTTGAAAATATTGTTTATCCCAAAGAATCAAAAGATAAACTCACTGAAGGAACTGTATATGTCTCATTTATTGTTAATCAGAAGGGTAAGGTCACCAAGGTAAAGATTTTAAGAGGAGTTGATCATTTACTTGATGCAGAAGCATTGAGGGTAATAAAATCGATGCCCGACTGGACACCCGGAAAACAAAAAGGGGAAGTTGTGAGTGTTGCTTTCACACTACCAATAAAGTTCAGGCTGGAGGAAAAGAAAAAATAATTCACTCGTCTTTGTTAAGTCTGATAATATTAAGGTCTTTCGTGTATTGAATTACTGAAACATAATGATTTTCGAAACCCCCGCTTTTGCTGCTCCTCCTGAAATGAAAGTCAGTCTGCAGTCCTTTAAATGTAAGGCCTGATTCCTGAATACATTGCCCGAAATTCATGCCATAGTCTTTTAGTGCACTGAAAAAAAACATGCCTACATCGTAACCCTGGTAACTATATTGGGACGGCTCTGTACTGAATGTACTGCGGTAGTTCAAGATAAACTTCTTAATAACCGGAATGCTGTAATCAATATAATTTGAGGAAACAGTTATTAACTGCAGGTTGTGAAGGTATTCCGTTTCAAGATTATCGTACTTCTGCCAGCCCGGAAAACCACATACGGTAATATCATAAATATTTTTCCCCTCTGAAATGATATTGTTTAACTGATTGACCAGCTCTGCCACAAGTGCTGCGTCGGATGAAGGAATAAAAACAAGGTTTGAACTGACTGATGAAAGGTTCTTTTTTATTAATGTCATTATTTTCCTGTTACTTTCATCACCCATCTGAATATTCTTATCAATATTTACCGTTACTTCCCTGTACGATTCTGTAGTAATAGCAGTTCCTGCAAGTTCGGAAAATTCTTTTTTGAAATCAAGCACGATATCCTTTTCCGTTTTCTTTCCTCCATGAAGAATGACTATTCTTTCGTTTTTATATGCCTGCAGGCTTGAAATCAGAATTCTTAACTGTTCTCTCTGGGAAGGTATTACCTGAAATAATCGTGAATTGGATAATAAGGCCAGATTTCTTGACGACAGGGGTGTAACAATATTAATGTTGTTTTCTTTTGCGAATCCTGAAACTATATTGAAATTTGTACTGAAAACCGGGCCAATGATCATATCCATATTCTTAAGTTCCGGCTTCAAAATTATCTTTTTCACCAGATTCGAATCCTTTTCTGTATCGTAAACATAGACATCGAAAGATATTCCGGCCTTCTTAAGTGAATCGAGGGCCAACAATATACCATCGTAAAACTCGACAAAAACTCTTGATTTTTCAATTATTTCAGCGGCTTCTGATTTTGAATCATCCTGCATTTTAATTGTGTCGGTATCTGCTATCTTTTCAAAATCCCTCAGGTACAGAGGCATCAGAAGAGCAATCTTAAATGTTACCGGAGTTTTGCTGTAACTGAATTTTGTACATGGTATATCTTTGGGAAGAATCTCTTCTTCTTGTATCACCTGCGCTTTCCGGTCGGGAACATTTTCTGCCTGTTTTTTGGGAACAAGTATAATCTCGCCCTTTTTCAGATCCCTGTTATCAATCCCCGGGTTGACCTTAATTATTTCAATTAAATCAATATTGTACTTCTTTGAAATTGCAATAAGTGTTTCCTTTTTCCTGACTTCATGCATAATCATGTCAGAATCCCCGGATATTGAATTTATCTGATTGCCGGTATTGGGTTTTACTGTTTTACCGGTCTGCTTGCTGTCAGAACCGGAATTTTCCTTTGTCCGGCCTTTTTCTTTATTATCCGTTTTTTCATTCTTCAATTCACCTGCTGCATTTGCATTCTCAGGTTTAATCTTAAGCACCTGTCCGGTCTTCAGTCCTTTTTCAATCCCGGGATTCAGTTTTTGTAAATCTTCTATTTCAACCTGGTACTTCTTTGATATATAGTACAGGGTCTGGCCTTTTTCCACGGTGTGAAAAATGTAGTTCCCGTTATCAATGATTTCCTCTTCAGTGCTGTTCCTGCCTTTAATGACCGGTATCATAACTGATCTGCCTTCTTTAAGACCATTGGCTACATCAGTATTCCTGTCGGTAATATCTTTTTCAGTTACATTATAAGCCCTGGCAATGGAAAACAAAGTCTGGCCTGATTTAACAACATGAATGTAAAACTGATTTCCAGAAATTAGCACCTTTTCATTAGACCGTTCAATTGCAACAGGTTTATTCTGGGCAAATATCCGGGGAAGCAGCAAAGTACAAAAAAGAAAAATAAAAGATAAGGCAATTCTTTTCATCAGGTTAACAGTTCAAATAACTGGAATTATCGTTATGCAAAAGTATTAAAAATGGATTAACTCAAATTATCACAACAGAGAATACAAAGTTAACAAAGAGATTTTCAAACTAAGTTCCTGAAAATTTGTCCCCATGAACAAATTGCAGTGCATCTGTAATTATGCCTCGGTGATCGAATGCTAACCGGGGTAACTGGTCTGTTCTGAACCACCTAACATCAGAAGCATCAGAATCTGCTTTAATAACTGCTGACTTCTTACTGGTATAACCGATATATACAACAGTAACTGTTCTACCCCTCGGGTCCCTGCCAGGTTTGCCGTAGCAGCGGAACTGAAACAGGCCTGCAATTTCCAGGCTTGTTTCTTCTTTCAATTCCCTTTTTGCAGCAATCTCAATATCTTCATCTATTCCTACAAATCCTCCGGGTAACGCCCAATATCCTGAGAAAGGAGGATTATTACGCATTATCAGAAGGATTTCGTCAGCCTGTTCATTAAATATTAACACATCTGCAGTAAGCGCAGGACGTGGATAATCGTATGAGTACTTCATACTTTTAAATATGATCAATAATATTCTTTACTACCCTTAACCTGTGTGTATAACGCCTGTTCTGGGCATGGTTGATCCCTTCGTGGTCAATATTGTCGATACGCACCATTCCTGAGGCATGGATAATACGGCTGTTATCAAGAATAATTCCGGTATGAATAATATTACCGTCATTATCATCAAAGAATGCAAGGTCGCCGGGATGTGCTTCATTAACAAAATCCACGGCAACGCCAAGCAATACCTGTTGCTTTGCATCACGCGGGATATGTATTCCTGCGATTCTATATACTATCTGTGTAAAACCTGAACAGTCGATACCAAACGGACTGCGGCCACCCCATAAATATGGTGAGTTAATATATTTAACCGAAAACTTCATTACCTTTTTACGAATATCCATTGTTTCAGGAATACTGAAAGATCTGACAACTTTATATTTATTCCTGTGCATCCTGAAAACTTTTTTCCCATGATACCCGTGTATTGAACTACCTGCAACTATAGTCACAGGAGGAGCCTGTGCGGAAATGATAGTCGAGCAGATATCAGAAGTAATAAATGGTTCATTGGTATTGAAAAGATTATAATGACGTTTATCCAATGTAGTGCTCATCCTGAGATCAATCCATCCTTCATATTTATCATGTGATAACCTTATATACTGCCATTTACGGTTTTCCTTTAATATTTCGTACGTTTCACCAAACAGAACCTGTGTAACCATTTCACTTGTCTCAGCAGGATCTTTCCTAACCGGGACAATACTTAAAGTTGAAATTCCGAATTTCATTTATGCTGATTTTGATAGTACAGGACGAATATTTCCAATCATTACCGGCTTCAAACATAATTTTTTTTTTATAAAAGGAAAAATATCAGGATTTTCTCGACCCGTATTTTTGTTTTAATAAATCAGTTCTGCAAAAATATTTTAGTTCTGATTTTTCTGATATAATTTTTTAATTATTTTTGCACCTCCAGTTAAAAAAGCGGGAGTAGCTCAGTTGGTAGAGCATAACCTTGCCAAGGTTAGGGTCGCGGGTCCGAGTCCCGTCTCCCGCTCAGTATTACATCCGGCTGCCCAGGTGGCGGAATAGGTAGACGCGCAGGACTTAAAATCCTGTGTCCTGTAAGGACGTGCCGGTTCGATTCCGGCCCCGGGTACAAGTTGTAAGTGGTTGATAACAGATCATTTACAACTATTTTTATTTCCAGCAACGACTTATTAAATCCGCAGGATAAATGAAAATTTTTATTGAGGTGCGGAATTGAGGTGCGGAATTTTATCGTCACTTTCATTTTAAACCTCCAGTTTTCTTTGGTCCTTTTTTATCCTTGATTCAATCCTTATTTCTTTTAATTCCTGTCCTCTATCTTTAGTCTTAGGAAAAACATTAAAGTTTTGAGCGGCTTTGGCAATCTCCTTTTTATCAATGTAATTTCTTTCAATCACCTGATCATCGGAGTGTCCGGTAATGGTTTTGGTGCTTCCGCTACCCATAAAAATTTCCAAATTGGTAATGTAGGTTTTTCTTAAAGATTTGAAGGTTAGCTTTCTACCTGTGCCAAGTTGGTCATAATAATGAGTGAAACCACGGCTTAGAACATCAGCCATGACTCTTTTACGGCTGATTTCAATTTCCGGTGCTAAGATGAATTGATCAGTGCCAGCATATTTGTCCTGGCCAAGTTCTTTTAAAAGTTTAGCTAAAGATTCGGTTACCGGGATATATATAAATTTCTTTTCATCTTCTGTGGTTCGGTTCTGTATCCGGTTGACTTTATAATCTTCCGTCACAATAAATAATGGCACTCCATTGCTCTCCCGGATATTTTTCCATTTCAGGTTGATTATTTCCTCACGTCTCCTTCCAGTCTCTAAAGCAAGTCTGATTCCGTTAGTTAGCCAAGGTCTATAAAAATTTCTGGATTTCTTAACACCATATTCGTATTCCTTTATTCCATTCTCTGGTGTGATTATTTCCAATAATGCTGTGTATTCCTTAAAAGTGATCGCTTCCGGCCTTGGGTTCAGGTTTTTCCTTTTGACTTTTGCAAAATAATTTCGGATGGGAAAGTCGTATTCTTCAGTATACCAAGTCAGGAAGGATGTATAAAAACTGAAATACTTATTGAACGTCCTGGCCGCAAATTTTTTTCTCTCAAGATATTGAAACACTTTTCCGACCAAGTCATTATTGATGTCCTCAATCGTTAAGGTTGAGAGATTGTACCCATTTTCTTTTAAGCACTTTGCCAGACTCTTCATTGCTCTTTCAACATCTTTGATGTGTTCACGAGTTCGGATCTTTACCTGGTGAGCCGGCACACCTTCATTGGCCAACCAGCCGATGTAGCGTGCAAGAGCATGAAGGAGTAAGAATGGTTTGTTCTGACCTTCATCTTTTATTTCAGGTTGTATTATTTTATTCCTTGGACTCTCGTATGATAGGCTTTTTGCTTCATTTTCAAACTGAATCGCTTGCTGAATCGCTTCATTGATATTCCTTGTCTCTAAAATTTTTGTTCTTCTTTGATTTTTTGTCCCGGGTACGCTAACAAACACCTTAAATTTATGCTGATCTCCATTTTTGCATTGAGAGATCGGTTTACCGGAAATTTTGCAAATATTCTGTACCGTCGTCTTACATTCATAGCAGTATACTTTCAATCCCTTCCATTTTTTTGATTCAGGAATTATTAACGGTTTTATATTTTCCATTGACTGTATCATATCAAAGTCCTAATTCAATTGTAAAGCTTGACAGGAAATTATTTTCGTACTCACCTTGTGGTACATAAATTACTGAGTAATTGCTACTCTTGGTTTGATTGGCAGTTTTCTTTAGTTGCTTCCTATTGGTTTTCTGGTTGCTTGATTGCGACCAGTTATAAGCATCTTCAAACTCGTACCTGTAGACATAAGGCCGGTTTGAGCCAGGATCTGTAAAAACCCTGACATTCTTGACATGACACCATTTTTTAACAGTCCGTATGTCTTTCCATGGCAACAGATTGTTAATAATATCTTTAATGTATATTCGTGGTGTTAACATATTCGCTTTCAATAACTTTTATTTGATCTTGTCGGGGAGACAATGATTGAAAGCGACAACCGGTAAGGCAAGATACAGGTTCAAATTCCGCAGGTATTGACTTTATACCTGGTGGGTATATAATAAACCTGTTCAGTGCATTGGGCTTTCAATGCATTGTTCCCCAGCAAAAATCAGCTGGGTGCTCTGCCCATTGCAGTGGGCAGGGCTTTTTTTATGTCAAAGACCGTAATTTAAATCTTACTATCAACATAATCCTTCGTAACAAGTCATTATCTGCTAAAACTGTTTTGCTTTAATTTATAGTAACATCCTTTGGTTCTTTAGCTTTGTAAAGCAGTAAGGTGTTTTTTAATTTTTATGCAAATTATTTCTAAAAACATAATTACTTTCATTAATCTTTATTATATTTGCATCATATATTTCCTACCAGATAATGGGCTTCAAAAATAGCCTGAATGGTATGTAAGGGGACAAGTTATATAGAACTTTAATGTCGCTTATTAGGACCATTAGTTCAACCATTAAGTCGACATTTGGAATGATTTATATAATGTTGTCATATGTACTTAAAAGTGAGCCCATTCAAGAGAAAAAAATATTCTCTTGAAAAAATAAGACCCTTGCGGGAGAGAATGTGTGATACCTACAAGTTGAATACAGGAGAGGATTTGTATATATCCAAAGATAAGAAAAGCATATACTTAATTGAATTAAGTGAAGATATCTTCCTAACTACAAAAAGACGACTGGGTGAAGGAACATTGGAAAAATTTTCCATCAAGATTCTGACGTTCATTATGAATTATTTACTATCGATACCATCAAACTGTATATTCAAAAAAGTGAAATAGCAAGAAATATACAAAAGGAACCTGAAACAACCACTGAAGTAATTTCACATATTGATAAAAAAATTATCAAAGAAAGATTAAAAGGAAAACTTTTGCAAGTGGCACTTGATGTCACCACACTTGCAAATGCCGTACATATCGCCAAAATTGCATCAGGTTTAGATGTTGGAATAATTGAAATCGGAGAGCCACTTATTAAAAGATATGGCATGGAGTCTGTTAATCACATCCGGAAAATTCAACCGGATATACCTATACTTGCTGAAATGGCCTCTTATGATTTAATAGCTGATAATATCCTATTGGCTTCAAAAAATGGTGCCGATATTGTTTTATTAATTGGAATCAATTACAGGCACCAGATCGAGATTGCTGTACATGAAGCAAGAAAAAATAATATTATTTTGATACTTGCTTTGCCATGGCATGAAATTGATTTAGAATGGTGCAAACTTGTCCAAGATATGGGGGTCGATGGTGTTGCAATTTTAAGAAATATTGATTTGTCTTCTGAACCATCTGATATTATTGAAAGGCTCCACACAGTCAAAGACATTATTAAAAAGCCAATCTTTATTTCTGGTGGCTTTACTCCGTATTTGATTCAAAAATATATCCATGAGTCCTGGAATGTGGTAATCGTTGGCAGAGCAATAGTCGATGAGGTATACCCA
>Ga0247841_10008071_pt1 | contig 15322 bp, 13 predicted proteins | sample LaCruzMarch2015__2_FD_192410 | JGI IMG/M metagenome (GOLD analysis project Ga0247841, IMG submission 192410) | Freshwater microbial communities from meromictic Lake La Cruz, Castile-La Mancha, Spain - LaCruzMarch2015_18m | ecosystem: Environmental > Aquatic > Freshwater > Lake | place: Spain...
TCCAGGGGGCAATAGTAGTTCCCACTACACCAATAAGCATCAGGATATAGGCCTTATTGAATTCAAATACCGGCATTACCGAACTCTTGGCAACTTCATTCCAATTAGGCTTGGAAAGATAGCCGGATAAAATATAAGACACATAAAATACGCAAGCTAATAGAAAGACCTTTTCTACTGATTTATATGTGCCTTTCACGATAAGCCACCAGACGAAAACCGCGCAAAGAGGCACCAATATATATTTACTTATTCCAAATAATTCCGCGCTGGCAGCAATGCCGGCAAATTCCGAAATGGTATTAAAAAGGTTTGAAAACATAAGGACGGCCATGGCGTAGAAAGTAACTCTTACTCCGAATTCCTCGCGGATTAAATCTGCCAGCCCCTTACCCGTAACTACTGCCATACGGCTGCACATCTCCTGAATGACTATAAGCGCTATGATTATCGGGACAAAAGACCATATCAGCGAATACCCGAAATGCGCCCCTGCCACAGAATAGGTGGTGATACCGCCGGCATCATTATCCACGTTAGCGGTAATGATCCCCGGGCCCATCACCGCAAGGAAAATTAACATTTTAGCCCTGAAACTGATTATTTTTTTCTTCATGCTGATCTAGGAATAATTTTAATTTTCTTGAGCCTGCGCCAGGCAAAAGAAATCAACTGGCTTAAAATATCATCTACCGTGATAATCCCCTGCAGGATGTGATTATCATCAACTACAGGAATAGCGTAATACTTATATTTCTCCATCAGGTATGCCACCTCTTTTACGCTGGAATTAATCTGCACAAAATAAATCTTGGGGAAAGCTGCCTTCTCCAGCGGTTCTTGAGGCGAAGCCAGCATCATGCGCCTGAAATTTGTACAGCCTACCAACCGATTATTCTCGTCCACAATGTATACGAACTGCGCTGGCTCAACCTTAAAAACCCGTTCTTTAATCTGGGCCAGCACTGATTCAATAGGCGTATTTTTATGGAAAGCCATATATTCCGTGGTCATAAGGCCGCCCGCAGAGTCATTGGAATAACCCAGAAGCTGTGACAACCTTTTGGAATATTTACTTTCCATAAGCCCCAGGTAACGCTCGGTCTTATCCTTGGGGAGCCGTTCCAAGAAATCGGTTACTTCATCAGAAGGAGCATTATTCAGGATCTCCACAATCTGTTTATCATTTAATTCTTCTATAAGCAGTTTCTGGGTTTTAAAATCTATGTGCGAAAAAATCCTGGCCTGGGTGCGCGCGTCAAAAGATTTGAAGAGGATCACCTGCTGTTTTATATTCAAGTCCAGGAATATATCCCCCAGGTCCGCTGCCGGGATATTACTGAACTGCTTTTCCGGGACATTGACTTTTATAGTCATGCTTGCCGGGTTGATCGAAAGCGGCTGGATATATTTCCAGGAAATAAGCTGTTCTTTCTTGAGATAATGCGCATCCTTATTTACCAGCTTGACCAGAAAGTCAGCTATCCTTTCAAAGCCTAAGCGGCGCAAGAGGCCCCTTGTGCTTATATCAACGTGGGCAACCATAAGCGCGTGTTCCACAAAAAGCAAATGTATATCGTTTATCCGGATAACTTTATGGTTGTGGGTATCAACAACCTGCTGGTCCAGGATATCCCGGCGCAAGGTCAACTCTTCTTTATTATTATGCTCTTCTTTGAATTTGATTTCGGACTGGCCTATCTTTAACCTTGTCTCTTTCTCGGTAAGCTCGAATATATCGCCCCAGTTTACCGAAGCATATTTACGGTTAGGAAAGCTCTTGCGGATAATCAAAGTGGATGATTGCGGGTAAACCTCGGCAGGCTTTACTACTATATCGTAAATAGTACCGGCCAGGCATCCATCCTTATCAATGACTTCGCTGTCCATCAACCGGGAAAAATAGATGAACATGCTGGAAGCTTCCTTTTTTATTGAGTCTAAATTTATCTGGTTATTCATTGTTTTGCGGTTGCTATCTTAAATTCAACTCCGGTAAATTTATCTGCCAATGCCCAGCTTTTTTCCTGCCCCAGGACAAACATAGCCGTGGCTAAAGCATCGGCGGTCAAACCGTCTTTGGCTATAACCGTTACCGAAGCGATCCCCTTATCAGCAGGATAACCTGTTTTGGGGTCCAGTATATGGCTGTAACGTTTTTTATCTTTTATGAAATACCGCTGGTAATCTCCGGAGGTCGCTACGGACTTATCTTTTAATTCCAGATAGCCTATGGCCTTTTTCCCTCTGGGGTTATTAATGGCTATATTCCATGGTTTGCCGAATTTGTTCCCCAGGCAGTAAATCTGGCCGCCGGCGTTTATTAAACAGTTATTAATATTGTTTTCTTTTAACTTCTTCGCCGCGCAATCCAGGGCGTAACCTTTAGCAATCGCCCCCAAGTCTACCTTCATCCCTGAAAGCATAAATTTTACCACATAATCTTTGTCATTCAAAATAATTTTATCAGAACCTACCAGCCTTAAACCCTCTTTTATTTTCTCTGCGGGAGGATAGGAATATTTTTTGTCCGTAAAACCCCAAAGGTCTACCAACGGGCCGATGGTAATATCAAACGCGCCATCGCTGTCCTGGTAAAACTCCATTGATTTCTTCAGCAGGTAAAAAGTCTCCGGGCTGACCTTCAAATCGCCGCTCTTATTCAACCTTGAGATTTCGCTTCCGGGTTTGTATTTACTGAGCAAGTTATCAAGACGGCTAAACTCGCTAAAAACTATGGCCGCGGCATTTTTATCAGGGGATATTACCTCTATAAACGTCCCCATCATTACCCGTTTGTCATCGTAAAGCCTGTTATCCTGGCATCCGGACAGAATGACCACCAGTAAACAATACAGGATCTTTTTCATCTTTTTATCGCCTTTAATAACCCTTCCAGCGGCAAGGTATTAATCACATCTTCTTTGGAGAGCCAGCCGCGGCGGGCAACTGAAATTCCAAACTTCATCGCCTCCAATTGCCCGGCAGCATGGGCGTCTGTATCGATAGCCAGCTTCACCCCTGCCTCTTTGGCCCGGCGGGCATTATGGTCATTCAGGTCCAGCCTTTGAGGAAAAGAGTTTATTTCTAAGTGAGTATTCGTATCAGCCGCCGCCTTAAATACTTCATCAAAATCTATTTCATAGGCATCGCGGCTGCCCCAAAGCCTTCCCGTAGGATGGGCGATGATATGCACGTATTTATTAGCGCATGCCCTGGTTATCCTTCTGGTGAGTTGGGCTTTTGATTGCTTAAACCCGCTATGCACCGCCGCTATCACTATATCAAATTCTTTTAACACCTCATCCTTATAATCGATCTTTCCATCGGAGCCTATCTCAGCCTCAGTCCCATACAAAACCCTGAAGCCCTTAAGCGACTTATTTATTTTTTTTATTTCGTTTTTTTTCCTCTTTAGTTCAGCGACACTCAAGCCACCTGCCACCCTTAGGCTCTGGGAATGGTCGGTAATAGCGATATAAGAATACCCCATCCTCTTAGCGGCATCAGCCATCTCTTCAATGGAATTTCCGCCGTCTGACCAGCTGGAATGTGTATGCAGGTCTCCTTTTATATCTTCTAGCTTGACCAGGCGGGGCAGCCTGCATTCTTTTGCCAGCTCTACTTCTCCGCCATCCTCCCTTAACTCAGGCTCGATATAAGACATGCCCAATAGCTTGAATATCCCTTCTTCGCTTTCGCCGGCGGCAAACTTTTCTTTACGGAATACCCCGTATTCATTGATCTTTAAGCCCTTTTTTATGGCTAACTGCCTTAGCTTGATATTAAAATTCTTTGAGCCGGTAAAATACAGGAGCGCGGCTCCGAAAGATTTTTTCTCTACCACCCTGCAGTCCACCTGGACATCATCCTTTGTGCGCACACTTGACTTTGTTTCTCCTGACGCTAAAAGATCCCTTACCGAATCTGTCCGCCTGAATACCTCCATCACTTTCCGGGGTTTATCAGAAACTACAAGTATATCTATATCCCTGACTGTTTCTTTCTGGCGACGCAAGCTTCCGGCAAATGATATCTTCTGGACTTCGGGCAGTTTTTCCAGGCGCTTCATAAATCCATCCGCTACCAGCATGGCATTTGCCAAGGTCAACCTTTCCCTGCCCCTCTTGAGTATTTCTATACCCTTTAAGATATTTTCTACGGTTTTTTCTTTTATCCCGAAGATCCCTTCCAGCTTGTTCTTCTTTATCGCCTTTTCTAAATCCGAAATATCTTTTATCTTTAATTTTTCATACAAAAGCTTGGCGGTCCTGGGACCGACGGACGGGATGTTCAGCAGCTCAAGCAGGCCTTCCGGGATGCTCTTTTTTAAATCTTCGTAGATTTTAATTTTTCCGCTGGCGGCGAACTCTTTTATCCTCTCCGAAAGGTCCTTGCCGATACCGGGAATCTCCTTCAGCCTGTCTTCTTTGATAAGATTTTCCAGGTCCTCGGTCAGGCCCTCTATATTCTGCGCCGCCCTCTGGTAGGCGTGTATCCTAAAAACGTTTGCCCCCTGGATTTCTAAGATATCGGCGATATCGCGGAATATCGCGCTGACTTCCGGATTATTCATTTTCCTTCACTGCCTCATCACCGGGATCAAACTCTTTGGCCCTCTGCCTGTAGAAATTGTATTTTTCCAGGTCGCCTTTCTTCCGGTACCCCTGAGCCAGGCGCGCATTGGCAGTGGCAAAAGTGGGCGCGATTTTTACCGCCAATTCTAATTCTTCAACCGCTTTAGATGTATCTCCTCCGGCAATTGCCGGCGCAAGAAGATAAAACGTCCCCAAACCCAGATGCACTTCCGAAAGGCCCGGAGCCAGCTCGCCCGCTTTTAAGAAAAAACTTTTTATCCGGGTGCCATATCTTATTTTATTGAAGACCCAACTCTTGGCGGAACGCCTGCTGTTAATAGTCCCCAGCATCATATAGGCTAATGCCTCGTTTTCTCTGTCGGAACATTTATTTTTTAAAACTAAGTTCAATAATTGCTGGGCTTCATCCAGTTTATCATCTTTATATCTTATGTACGACAGGCTTATCAGGGAAGAAATGTGGCCGGGGTTTTTTTTAAGGACGCCGTTTAAGAGCTGCTCTGAAGTTTTGAAATCGCGCGTTCTCCGCAGGATTTCAGCCCTGCCCCAGAGCGCATCAAGATTTTCCGGCTCGGACGCGAGGACCTTATCAAAGATAGCCAGCGCGGCATAATTTTGCCTGCACTTAAGCAGGATAAACGCATCATTGATAAGCGCGCCTTCAGGCTGGGCTACTTTAATAATACATTCTGTTTTCTTTGAACGCCCCTTATTCAGGCTGGGCAGAAAATAAATCAAAGTTATCACCCACCCCAGAGCCAACAGGATAACCAGATATTTTCTTACGGTTTTACTGTATATTGCTTTTCTCATTTCCCCGTTACTATTTGGGTATAACTTGCTTCAATAGTCTTCACTAAATCCAGCAAAACCTGGTTTACCGGGACAGGGACACCTAACTCCTGCCCCTGGCGGACGATTACTCCATTGATGAAATCTATCTCAGTGCGTTTCTTCTTAAGCACATCCTGCAACATGGAAGAAACATTGGCTGCGGTAGCTTCACAAACCGCCTCGACTTTAGCCAGCGGGTCATCGTAAACCAGTTTTATCCTTTTTCTCTTGGCTACCTTGACTGCCTCGGTAACCGCCTCGCGTAAGATCTTACGCGTCCACTCAAATTCAACCAGTTTTCCGTTATGCAGGCGGGTAACTGCGGTAAGTGCGTTTATCCCGGCATTGATTATAAGCTTGGACCACAAGAGCCCTTTTATATCGCGTGATATCCTTGTCTGGAGGCCGACCTTGTTGAATATCTCGCGGATGAAACGCAGCTGGACCGGGATCTTACCGTCTATACGGCCGATTACCGTCTCGCCCCTGCCGGCATGCCGGATACTGCCTATATCTAAAAGGGTCGCCCCTTCGCTGGTCACCCCTCCGATTACTTTATCAGCACCGGCTATCTCGCTGATAATTTCAATATTTCCAATCCCGTTCTGAAGAGTAAGCACGCTGGTGTTCTCGCCAACCAGGCTCTTGGATAAGATTGCCGCTTCCCTGGTATCGTAAGATTTAACACAGATAACCACCAGGTCTGCCTGGCCTATTTCTTTTACTTCTGCGGTTGCCTTTATTTTCACCTGGTATTTTCCGGAAACTCCCTCAACCATTATCCCGCATTGGCTGATCTGGCTAGCCCGCTCCCTGGTCTTATCTAAAATCCATATCTCTTCCTTGGACTTAGCCAAAAAATGGGCAAACAGGCACCCCATTGCTCCGGGGCCGACTATGACTATCTTCATCGACCTACCCCCTTCTTTATATTGCCACCGCTAATTTATTCAGTACTCTTTGGGATTTCAGTTCTTTTTCAAGATGGAAATTTAAAAAGGCATTCAGTATGACATCCAATTCTTTTTTTATCTCGGGATTCATCCCCAGGTTAAGGCTGTTTTTGAAATCGTTCTTCTCTATATGCAAAATTGTGGCGATAGTCCCCCGGAATATCGAACGGCTGGCTGCGTCTTTTGCGCAGCACTTCACGCATAACAACCCTCCCAGGGAAAGGCTGAATTTTGAGACACCGAAAATCCTGTCCCCGCAGGAAACGCAAGAATCAAAATGCGGTTTAAACCCGGAAAGAGCCAGCATTTTGATTTTAAAAATAGTACTTATCCTCTCGGCGTTACTGGTAACCGCTAACTCCCTGAGGCAGGCCAGGCTCAAATCAAATATCTCTTCATTCTTATCTTCAAGCGGCATAACCGCATCCAGCAGTTCCATCATATAACTAGCCAGCCCTACCTTAAGTACGCTTTGCCTTACATTATTAAACCCATCGACTAAATCACACTGGCTTACCAGGTGCAAAGACGAAGTCCTGCCGGTGTAAAATATGATCTCGTTATGGGAAAACGGCTCCAGGGTACTGGCGAACTTAGCCGGCTCTGTCTTTATTCCCTTTAACAAGCCGCCGATTTTACCGAAATCACGGGTGTAGAAATCAACGATAATCGAGGTCTCTCGAAAATCGCGCTTCCTCAAAACTATGGCCTCGCTTTTATAAATAGGCATATTTTACTTAACTCTCCCTTTTGATTTTCAACTTGGTGAGAATCTGCTCCGCCCTGGACTGCATTAATTCTCTCTCTTTTGTATTACTATCCCGGTAACCCAATAGATGCAACGCGCCATGTACGGCATAAAGGCATGATTCGTATAAAGGCGAGGTATTATAAATCTTGGCATTACAGATAGCCGTTTCTGTTGAAACTATTATATCGGCGAATAAACCGCCGCCTAGGCTTTGAGAGCTGCTTATATCAAATGCCAGGACATCGGTAGAGGCATCCCTTCGGTGGTACTTTAAGTTAAGTTCCCTGATTTTCTTGTCGTTTACGAAACAGACAGTTATCTCTCCGGATTTTTTTATATCTTGCGATGATAAGGCCTCAAGAATCGCTTCTTTTATCCTTTTCGTGCTGATGGGAATTTTCTTCTGAAGGTTTTTTACCGTTATTTTCACTTTTTGGAGTTCTCTCAGGATAGGTTACGCGGCTATGATATATGCCGCCAAGCATTCGGATAAACACCGCTGAAATGTTTTCAATGTCTTTAAGGGTCAATTCGCATTCATCAAGCTGGCCATCGATAAATTTATTATTAATAATCTTATGCACTACTTCTTCAATCTTTGAAGGGGTAGGGTCTTTCAGCGCCCGCGCCGCCGCCTCTACCGAATCCGCAAGCAAAACTACGGCTGTTTCTTTTGAATCAGGCTTAGGGCCGGGATAGCGAAAGCCTTCTTCTTTTACCTCCTGGTCATCCTCCAGCGTCTCAAGAGCCCGTCGGTAAAAATAGTAAACCAGGCTGGTGCCGTGGTGCTGCTGGATAAAATTTATCAAACGCGGGCTAAGCTTATATTTTTTAGCTAGCTCTACGCCCTCCTTTACGTGGTTTATAATCACCAGCTTACTCATCGCCGGAGTCAGGCTATCATGCTTACTGTCATTAACATCCTGGTTTTCCCCGAAATACTCCGCCTTATCCAGTTTTCCTATGTCATGATAATACGCCCCTATCCTTGCCAATAAGGCATTAGCGCCTATCATGCTGCAGGCGGCATCAGAGAGATTACCGACAACTAAGCTATGGTGATATGTGCCGGGAGCTTCTAATACCATGCGCTGTAAAAGAGGATGGTTAAAATCAGCTAATTCCAGCAGGCTGATATTGGTCACTGTTTTAAAGAGATACTCAAATACAGGCAGGACCCCCAGCACAATAATGCTGCAGGCAACGCCGTTTAGCATGAACACCGCGTATCTAAGCGGCAGCCCGACCCAAAAACGGTCGAGCAGCAATAATGATGCGATCTGGACAAGGCCGATGATAAAGCCGGCACGGATAATCGCCATACGTTTACGAGCGCCTAAAACAAGAAGGCTGGATATGATCCCGCTGATGAGGAACAGCACCCCGAGGTAAAAATGGTTATCAAGCATGGCAGACACGGAAATGCTGCAGGCCAGGGTAACCACCAAAGATATCTCTAATTCATTAAACAGGATAGTAGTCAACATCGGGATAACGCAAAATGGCACAAAAAACATTACCCCTGTCTGTTGGACGATAAAATAACTGGAAACAAAATTGACTACAAAAAGAAGGGCCACATGGATGAGCCTGTAACTTTTTAGCTTAGGGCTCCTGATTTCAAGGTATAGGTATAAAGAAAGAAGGCAAGCCGGTACAATCAGGTTTACCCCCATTAGATAACCGGTTAAAAAAACCGCTATTGCGCCTATCCCAAATTTTATATTATTTATTACGGTTTGCTTTATCATATGCCTCAATAATGCTCTGGACCAACGCATGCCTGACCACATCAAAACCGGTAAAATAGACAAGGCTTATGCCCTCGATGCCTTTTAATATCTCCTCAGCCTGGAGCAGCCCGATAGGCTTGGCATCCGGTAAATCACTCTGGGTCATATCTCCGGTAATCACCGCCTTGGAATCGAAACCCAGGCGGGTAAGAAACATCTTCATCTGTTCGGCAGTGCAATTCTGCGCCTCATCCAAAATAATAAAAGCGTCATTTAGAGTCCTGCCCCTCATATAAGCTAAAGGCGCAACCTCAATTATCCCGGTTTCTATGTACTTCTCAATCGTCTCCGCTTCCATCATATCGTAGAGGGCGTCATAAAGAGGGCGGAGATAAGGCGCGATCTTCTCATTTATGTCACCGGGTAAAAAGCCTAACGATTCCCCTGCCTCGATTGCCGGCCGGGTAAGGATAATCCTGCGCACTTCCTGCTTCTTCAGCGCCTCTACCGCACAGGCCATCGCCAGATAGGTTTTACCGGTACCCGCCGGCCCGATACCAAAAACAATGTCGTGTTTCTTTATTGCCTCGACATATTCGCGCTGTCCGTTTGTCTTGGGGCCTATCTGTTTTCCCCTGGAAGAACGGGTGACGCTTGAACTCGCGATATCAACAATAGAGCCGGATTTTCCCGGTTTGCTGAAATTAGCCATCAGGTAGTGCAAATCAGCCTTGCCTACTTCCAGTTGTCCTCCGCGTATGGCAACCAATAAATTTTCAATCAGGCTCGCGGCTTTCTTGATATTGGTGACAGTACCGCTTACCTTCAAATGCTCTCCGCTGATGCTCAGCTTGACCTTGAATTCTTTCTCTATTGTTTTGATATTTTCATCGCGGAAGCCCAAAAGCGACTGGGCCTCCTGATGAGTCTCTAATTTTATTAGTTTGTCCAATTTATTTTAAATTCTCTTTCGGCTCCTCAACACTTTTCAGTTCAGGGCTGGATGGGATATTTATAACCTGGCCGGGATAAATCTTATTCGGGCCTTTCATTATATCTTTATTAGCATCGTAGATTTTTGTCCATTTTTTAGTGGTGCCGTAGAACTTTTTGGAGATTTTCTGCAGGGTGTCATTTTTCTGCACGGTATATTTTTCCAAAGACATGCCAACGGCCTGCGATGACTCGGCTATTTCAGGGGTAATGCTCTGAGTAATATAACCGCGGTTGCCTTCTACTTCTGTTTTTAATATGCCTGAATCTCCCTGGGCTTTTATCTTGGGGGCCTTCTCGAATTTTATCGGCGAATGCAACTCTATCTCTATCGCCTGAGTGGTGCGGGTGGTTTTTCTTTCTTTGACCTCGCTTGAAGAAGGGGACTGCCCATTAAGGTACCCGCGGTTGCCGGAAGCTAAATCCTGGTCCACTCTATCCTTGGTCAAAGGATACGTCCTGACCACGCAGCCGGATAATATAAAGACACAGACTAATCCCAACAAATAAACCAAATTATTCCTCTTCATCTTTCCTCCTCCTGTTTAGGCCTTGCTCTTTTTTACGGTTAGATTAAGTTCCTTTAACTGCTTTTCATCTACTTCTGAAGGCGCGGCTGTTAACGGGCAGAAAGCCGCGCTCGTCTTGGGAAAAATAATTACCTCCCTGATACTGGTTTCTCCTATTAGAATTGCCAGAAGCCTGTCCAGGCCAAAGGCAAAACCTCCGTGCGGAGGCGCTCCGAATTGAAAAGCCTCCAGAAGAAAACCAAAACGTTTATACGCATCCTCATTATTAATACCTATGATCTTAAAAATCCTCTCCTGTAATTCCTGGCTGTGGATCCTTATCGAGCCTGAACCCATCTCCGTACCGTTTAAGACTAAATCATACGAACGCGATAGGACTTTTTCCGGACTCTTCTCCAATAACCCCAAGTCTTCCTGGCGGGGCGAAGTGAAAGGATGATGTTCGCTCTCCCAGCGCTTTTCTTCATCATTAAACTTAAACAGAGGAAAATCCACCACCCAGACAAAAGCAAATTCGCTTTTTAGTTCAGCCCTGAGGTCTGGTTTATCCGAGTTATATTTCTTTTGGGCCTGGTCATAGGTGATCCGCGGAAAGGGGATTTTAATATCTACCCCTTTTATCTCCTTTAATATTAATTGAATAAGCTGTTCACTGATAGAAAAAATATCTTCTTCGTTTACGAAAGACATCTCCAGGTCCAGCTGGGTAAATTCCGGCTGGCGGTCGGCGCGCAAATCTTCATCCCGGAAACATTTGGCAATCTGATAATACTTTTCGAAGCCTGAAACCATCAGAATCTGTTTGAATAACTGGGGAGATTGGGGAAGCGCGTAGAACTGCCCGGGGTTAAGCCTTGACGGCACCAGGTAATCCCGCGCTCCTTCCGGAGTGGACTTGGTAAGGATTGGCGTTTCGCATTCAATAAAATCCAGGGAATCTAAAAATGTGCGTATTGTCTTGTAAAGTTTGCTCCTTAAAACAAAATTATTAAGTATTTTCTTTCGCCTTAAGTCTAAATAACGGTATTTAAGGCGCACCTCTTCAGTAACTTCTAGGTCTTCCTCTATTTCAAAAGGCGGGGTCAAACTGGGATTTAAAATCACCAACTCTTTTGCCAATACTTCTACTTCGCCTGTGCTTAGCTTGGGGTTTATTGTGCCTTTAGGACGGCTGTTTACTACACCGCTGACTTTAATCACAAATTCATTCCTTAAGCCCTGAGCTAACTCATAAGCTTGGCCTGATTCCTTGGGGATAAAAACAACCTGGGTAAGCCCGTATCTGTCGCGGATGTCAATAAAGACAAGTTTCCCATGGTCGCGGCGCGTAGCCACCCAACCGCAAAGAGTAACTTCCTTGGATATATCACCGGTATTCAACTGTCCGCAAGTATGTGTCCTTAACATTTCAATTCCTTTATCAGGTCTTCTGCCCTGGCTTCTTTCTGCTCTCCGGAGCCCATATCTTTTAATGTAACTACGCCTTTTTTCAATTCGTCATCGCCTATGATCAAAACAAACCTCGCCTTCAAATCATTAGCGCTTCTTAATGCCCCCTTAAGAGACTTATTTTCGTAATCTGCATCGCAAGCTATCCCTTTTTTGCGGAGATTATTCAATAGCTCCAGCCCGTATTTTCTGGCCTGGTCTCCCAAAGTGATTATGTAACTTAAATTCTTAGCGGCTACGGGTAACTTATCGCCTACAGCCAATAATAACCTTTCCATTCCAAAAGCGAAACCCACCGCCCCCAGGTCAGGGCCCCCTAATTCCTTGACCAGATTATCGTACCTGCCGCCTGCGCCAAGCGCGTCCTGAGCGCCCAACTCTTTATGGCTGATCTCAAAAACCGTGCGGGTATAATAATCCAGCCCGCGCACCAGGTAAGGGGCAACTTCATAATTTACTTTTAAAGCTCCCAGCCCTTCTTTTACTTTTTCAAAGTGGGCTTTACAATCAGGGCAAAGGCAGGTATACGCGATATCCAGGCCCCTGACAATATCCTGGCAGGCCTGGTTTTTACAATCCAGGATGCGCAATACATTACCTTCAAGCCTTCTCTGGCAGTCCTCGCAAAGTTTATCCGCTTTATTTTTGAGAGACCGGCGAACGCTCTCGGCTAATTTCTTCTTATCTTCCACGCAGCCCAGGCTGTTAATCCTGATTACATAATCCTCTATGTTGAAATTTTTCAGCAGCTTATCGGCCAGGGAGATGACTTCCACGTCTACGCCGGGGTCAAGCGAACCGATTACCTCGCAGCCTAAATGATGAAATTGGCGTAGCCTTCCCTTCTGCGGCCGCTCCAGCCGGAACATCGGGCCGATATAAAAAAGTTTCGCGAAACCCGCTGTCTTATCAAGGCTGTTTTCAATATAAGCCCGGACAATAGAAGCCGTGCCTTCCGGACGAAGCGCGTAAAGATCTTCGCCGTGTTTAATCAGGAACATCTGTTTCTGGACTATCTCTGTTGATTCCCCTAATGAACGATTGAAAAGGCTTGCCTCTTCAATTAAAGGCGGGCGTATCTCTCTGTAGTTGTAAACAGAAAATATATCACGGGCGATCTTTTCTATCTCCTGCCACCAGCATACTTCTTCCGGCAGGATATCTTTTGTTCCGGGTATTCTCTTAAACATATTTTAGTTTTAAGGCCAAGGGTTTAATTTTAAGAATAGGTCTTCTTGATTTGATATGTTTTTATTTTGCGGAAGAAAAACTGCCTATTTTACCTTTTTCTTCATTTCTAAGCCTGGTTTAAAAACTACTACTTTTTTCGGTGGGACAGGGACTGTTTGACCAGTACGAGGATTCCTACCGGTGCGGCTTCTTCTCTGTTTTATCTTAAAAACTCCGAAATTGCGGAGTTCTATCTTCTCCCCTCTTACCAATGCTTCAACAATAGTATCAAAGGTTTTCTGTACCACCTTCTTGACATCTATCTGCTTCAAATTGATCTCATCAGAGACCTTAAGTATAATATCTTTTTTAGTCATCCCTCACCTCCTCATTTGCTAACTATAATACCAACAAAAACTTACAGTGTCAAGTAAAACTCGCGGCTAATTGCCGCTGATTATCTGCTCAAGAATGCCTTTATATAAAGCGACCATCTCTTTTTGCCATTGGGAGTCGATCTTTATCACCTTTTCCGCGATTTTTTTGCAATAACCGCACTCCCGGCAATCCTTAGTCCGGCAATCTCCGTTCTTTATGAAGAATTCCAAAAAGCCGTCGAGGTCTTTATTGTTTATCTCCATCTTCCACGGCCCGACTGCCTCCTTTAACTTAAAGAGCAAAGAGATATCTACCAAAGACGGCTTGAACAGATATTTGATCATCCTTACCTTTTTCATCAAAGAGCTCGAAGGCATATTGCGGGAATAACTTAATAAATCCATAAGATTACCGTCATAATTCCGCTTTGAGTAGGCCTTGACGAAATCTATGATTAATTCATCAGGAAATGTCCGGTCAACGATTTTGAAATGGCTGATGCCCGCTTCTTCGTAAAAATGCAGGTCTTCGGGGCGGATCCAGACCGCCTTGATTATCTCCTGAGGATTCAGGATTTTTTTGTAATTGCAGAGGTACCTGTAATAATCAAGGTACCAGCCTTTTAATTTATGCCCTGCCTGGGAAGAATGCGAAGTCAAGCAGTTATGAAAATGAAAAAGAGGGCAGGAATACATGCACCCCTCGTTGACGATTAAGGTAAAAACGCAATCTTTGTATTTAGAAAGGCTCCTAAGAAACGGAAAATCCCTGCTTATGAAAGAATCGTGCAGGATAATCTGGTCCGCGCCCAAAGAAATCCAGCTCCTTACGCCTTCCAGGGTGCTTACCGCGGCGAACTGCCCAACCACGACCTTAAAATGCGGGTATCTTTTTTTGATCAATTGCATTAGGAAAGGGATACTTACGGTGACCTTATCAACATTCATCCTGGACAACCAATCAAGGATGTTGCAGATTTCATTTCGCCCTCTCCGGGTAAATTCTATATTATCCATACAGACGGAATTCAGGAGATAGTTTATTTTCATCCCACGGCTGTGTATCTTGCCGATACAACGCTCTACCTGCTTCCTGCTTGAGGGGCACAAAAGGGCTACGGGTTTTCCTCCGCCGACAAAGTCATGCGCAAATTTACCGTAAAATTCATCTACCTCGGCATAGTTACTTATTATTTCGACGAATTTTTCATCCCAGCTTGATATAGGAACAGATAAGTTCATAGGCTTAATAATTTATAAAACTTATAATACAAGAGACAGCCTCTTTTCACCCAACAGCGATTCTATGTCCTGGATCAACTTTTCGGATGGCGACACATAGAGGCCTTCGCCAACCACCAGCTGCACTTTAGATTTAGCCGGGGTATTCAAATGCAAGTACACCGGAATCCTACCGTTGGAAGAAGCAAGCAGCTCCTTCAGGCTTTCAAACAGGTTCTCCCTGATGCCGGAAAGGTCAATATTGACCGCAGTGATTAGCCTATAGGCCTCATCAATGGGGAATAAATCATTAACAATGATCTTAGGGGTGTCTTCCTTCAAATTTAACCTTCCCTTAACCAGGACAACCGTATTGGGCAGGATGTAGCGGGAAACTTTCTGGAAAGCAGCAGGAAAGACAAGCGCCTCAACTACCCCCTCTAGATCTTCTAATTTCAGGATAGCCATCTTCTCCTGTTTTGCCCGGGTAAGGGTCTGCCTTATCTTAGCGATCAGCACCACTATTTTTATCTCCGCCTCATCCTGGCACTGGGTCAAATTAGCGGTATGAATAGAAGTAAAACGTTTTAACTGCTGGGCGTAACGCGCCAGGGGATGGCCGGTGACATAAAAACCCAGCATCTCTTTTTCAAATGCCAAGAGCTGCGGTTCAGGCCATTCCTTTACCAGCACGATATTATCCTTGGTCATCT
>Ga0247841_10008075_pt1 | contig 15316 bp, 10 predicted proteins | sample LaCruzMarch2015__2_FD_192410 | JGI IMG/M metagenome (GOLD analysis project Ga0247841, IMG submission 192410) | Freshwater microbial communities from meromictic Lake La Cruz, Castile-La Mancha, Spain - LaCruzMarch2015_18m | ecosystem: Environmental > Aquatic > Freshwater > Lake | place: Spain...
TTCGGCGGCGCCCGCCGGCGTGGAAGCAAGCAGCAGCCCGAGGCCGGTCAACAGGGGGAATGCGAAACGCAGAGATGATCTAGTCATGGCTGGAGTCCTCGGGGTTGAAATTGCCTTACCGCAGTTCCACGAGACGGAAGTCATGCGGCGGTATGGTCAGGCGTAAAGTATTCCCGGCCGGTTCGAACGCCAGCGGTTCCGCCGTGTATTCCATGCTCATCCTGCCCTCTTTCACCGGCAGCAGTGTTGCCGCTTCCGCCTTCCCTGCCGCCAGGCCGAGGGCCGCGAGATCCACGGTGACGGTCCCGGTGAACGGCGTCTTGCCGAGGTTCGTGGCAATGCACAGGGCGCGGTTCTCCCGCCGGTAATAGCTGATCTTCACATCGTCACGATCGGCGCGGAACTCCTGCTGCTCGAAGAAGCCATGGAAGACCGTCGCGGGCAGACTCATCCCGAAGTCCTGCTTGGCCTTGAAAAACCAGCCGAGTTCCGGCGAGATCGGGATGAGGTCAAGCAACCCGAGCAGGGCGTACTGGGCGTGCATCGCGGCCAGGTACTCCGGCTTGTCATAAAACTTGATGTAATTCAGGAAGATTGGAATGAAGCCGAATTTCTGCGCCGGCCCGAGCGACAGCAGCCACGGGCCGCCACGGGCGCCGGGGCCGGGCGTGTGCTGCAGCAAGTCGGCGCCCCAGACATCGATCCAGTCCGGCTGATCCGGCTTATCGAACATGAAGGCCTCGCCCTCGCTGACCACATCCACAAAGGCGAACGCGTGGGGGATCGTCATGCCGTAACTCGGAATCCAGACAATCGGACGTTTGCCGTTGTCGATGAGGAGCTGCCGGACGCGCTTGAGCTGGTCGCGCATGCCGAGGGTGTTGTGGCCGACGGCGTGCGTGCCGTCCGGCCGCAGGTAACCCGATCCGGTCAGCAGGCTGGAATTGGTCGTGCTGGTGTTGGCTTCGTCGATGTAGATGGCGTCCAGGCCGCCGCTCTTCAGCCACTGGTCGAGGTTCCAGGCCCAGTAGTCGCGGATGCCTCGCGTGGGCATCGCCGTCCAGCCGTCGTTTGCGGACTCCGCACCAAGGAGGTTGTTGAACCAGCCCCAGCCCTTGTCGGGCGCCTGGTTGTCGGGCGCGGTCGGGAGGGTGACATGCTGATTGGTGAAGGGCGCAAGCCGCACATTGTGCACCCGCTGGCCGGCCTGGCGCGTGGTCGCGAAGCCTTCGAGGTCATCGGGGCGCAGGAGGAAGACGTTGGGGCGAAACTTGTCATAGCGGCTGTCGCTCCACAGCCACCACATGGCCAGATCGCTGTCGATGCCGGGCAGCGGGGCGTAGTGCACGTAGCTGTTGCGCCAGTCGGGCGGCAGCGGTTTCACGGGGGTCGCGTCATAGCCGAAGGTGATGGTCACCGGCGCGCGCAGTTCAAAAGGCTGATTGGCCAGGTGGCACTGCAGGCGAACGTCGCCATTGGTTTCGCGGATGATCTCCTGGATCGGCTTGGTTTCGTCCACCTGCCAGCCACGGAGGTTGTCGGCAAACCATTCCAGCCCGGTGTCGTAGTCGGAGAATAGCACGAAGAACAGGAAGGGGGTGCGCCCCTGCCGCTGTTTGAGATTGTCATGCACGACCCCGGGCGTTTCGGGGAGCCAGGCCTTGTAGGAATACCACCAGTAGCCCTGGTCGGTGCTCGTGTTGAGGAACAACGCCCGCGCCTTGGGCAGCGCCGTCTGCAGGCGGATCGCGTCGAGACGAACGGGTTTCGCCGGATCGCGCGGCGCCAGGGTCAGTTGCAGCAGGAGCATCCCGTCATATTCCAGCCGTCCCTCCACCGAGACGGCCACGTCGCCCGCCGTCGCCGTGCCGCTCCAAGTGGCGCCGTGCGGGTGGACGGCGGTCATGTTCACCTTGCTCCGCGTGAGCGACACCGGTTCTCCGTCCCGGACGATCTCGAGCGTGACCGGCTGGACGAGCAGCGGACGTCCCTGCGAGATGATCTGCTGCGGCAGGCCGAACCCGCTCCCAAGCTGGTATTCGCGCCCCCAGACTTTCAGCGTCAGGCGGTCGCGTTCCACCGGGGTCCAGGGCGGCTGCACCTTGTCGGTGAGGCCAAGCGTGTTGCCGAGCCACGGCGTCTCCGGGAGTGTCCAGGGATCGGAGGCAACCGTCTCGAGGCGCTGGCGGTTGGCGTCGAACAGCACGGCCTCGACGTCGTAGCTTCCCGCGGGCATCTTGTCGAGAGCCATCAACGTCTCGCCGAAGCCGTCTGCCGCCACGGCCAGGTCGGTCTGGGCGACGGTCTTGCCGTCCCGACGCACCGTGACCGCGGCGCGCGCCGCCTGGCCGGCCAGGCCGTTGCCGGTGTCAAGAGCCACATAGACCTTCTTCTCGCCGGGCGCCCATTGCGCGACGACCACCGGGCCGGAAGGCACTACCGCCTGCAGGGGCGCATCGCCCTTGCCGGTGAGATCCTGGCTGACCTCCTCGGGCGTCATCGTGAAGTTGTACCCCGCAAGCTCGCGGATCGGCGCCGGGACGAGCATCTCCGGCGAGTAGTTGCTGAGCAGCCGCAGGGTTGGCTGGATCTCCGGCGGGAACGGCGAGTGTGCAATCATTTTCGTTACCAGTTTGCCGTTCAGGTAGATACAGTGGCGGACGCCGGACCAGGTCCAGACGACGTGCAGCTCCTGCCCGGGCGCGAGGTCGGTTTCGGCCTTCAGCGCTTCCAGGACATTGCCGTCACGGGCATAAAACAGTACCACCTCGGCCGAGCAAGTGAGCCGCTTGGCATCCGCGTCGGTTTGCCCCTCCTTCGGCTTCGCCCAGACGCCCGAGACACGGAACGAGAGGTGCGGCGGACCGGGGTAGACTTCGATCAGGCTCGGGAAGCCGCCGAACGGGCCCTGAGGCGTCAGCCGCGCCACCAGCGAACCGCGGCGCGGGTTGAGGCGCACGCCGGCCGGCAGGGCCAGGTGCGGCTGCAGCCGGAGCAGGCGGGTCTCCGTGGGCTGGTCCGGCATCCCCGGCGCTGCAAAGAACAGACACTCATCGGCGGCCCGTGCGGGAAGCGCGAACAGAGCACACACAGCGGCTACTTGCAGAGTGCGGCGCGGCGGGATCATGGTGGCTCCTTCCTTTTAGGGTCTTTGCAGTCCAGCGTGGGCGGGTCTTCTTGCGTGCTCGTGCTCAGCAAAGCGGTAATTGTTCTCGTAATCGAGGTTCCGACTGGCTTCGTGGTTTTCTCCTCCATTACGATTACGAGCACCGGCCCGTGGCGGGCCTGAGCACGATTTGGACCCGCGCCAATTCCACAGCAGAACGCGAAGATCCTCGATCAGCGGTCAAATGCTTCCGCGATCAACCGCCAGGTCATGTTCCAGTCGAGGACATTGTTACTCGGCCACCCGCCCGGGGACGGAACCCACTTGACGGACCCGTCCAGGTACAGCGCGTTCACCCCGGCGTTGCGATGCGCATTGATGAACGGGCCGTAGACGTCGCAGACCACACAGGCCACCAGGGCGTTGTAGCGGTAGGTGCCGGTCGAGCCGCCCCAGTAGGATTGCCCCAGGTCCTGGAGCCGGTACGAGTAGGTCTTGCTGCTCTCGAAACACGAGAATGGAACGCAGTAGCTGTAGGCGCCGTAGTGCCAGTAAAGGTACTGCCACGGCTGGTACGCGGGAGGATAGTCCGGCTGTGCACCCGGGCAGTCCAGGAGCTGTCTGGGAATGTACTCGCAGTCGCGCTGCATGCCCGCGCTGCCGACGGCGAGGCGCGCCCGGTAGACCAGCAGTCCCAGCCGGTCCGCGAAGCCGTAGCCGTTGTCCAGCTTGCGCCCGTCCGTGTTCCCGGTGGCGGGCGGCAGCCGTTGTTCCGAGCAGTCCGCATACATGATCAGGGCCGCGCCGATCTGCCTGAGGTTGCCGATGCAGACCGCGCGCTTGCCGCGATCCTTGGCCAGGGCAAGAGAGGGGAGCAGCATGGCTGCGAGGATAGCAATGATGGCAATCACGACCAGGAGCTCGATGAGCGTGAAGCGTGCCACCGAGCACCCCGCGAAACGCGCAGCGTGCGGCAGTTGCAGACCTGTCCGATCAGTCCGATCCGTCGGATCGGCTTGATCGGCCTGAGCGGTCAGGTGCGCCACCGGTTGCTCCTCACACGGCGGACCGGGCGGACCTGCGTCCGCGCCGCAGAGCGACGAGACCGGAGGCCAGCGCCAGCAGCAGGCCTGCCGCCGGTTCGGGCACGGCGCCGATGGCAAAGAGGCTGAAACTCGTCTGGTTGGCGGCCGAAATCCATTTATTCGTCATGTCCAGCGCGGCGGTGACGTCCACCCAACCGGTGCCGTCGTAGTGGTACAGGCGGAGCTGGGACTCCCAGGCGCTGGCCGAGGCATCGTCATACCGCAAGTTCAGATTGTAGCTGGTGAAGGTGTTGTTGGTGAGCGCAAAGTCGAAGACGCCGACAAGGTGGTGCACGCCGGTCATAAGCGGCACATCGGTGCGGTTCCCGGCCAGCAGGGACGCGGCCAGCGTGCCGTAGGGCCCGTCGCTCAGCCCGGTGAATGTGATCTGGGCGCTGTTGACCAGGTCGAGAGTCGGATCCACGGAGTACTTGGACTCGCCGATGTTGTAGGTGCTGCCGTTGGAGGACCGGACAATGCTGGCCGCGTCCTGCCAGTTGTCGGCGGCGCCGCCGAGGGTGGGGAAGCGCAGCCGGCCGCCATTCACTGCGTACCAGCCGGCCGTGCCGCCTACCGGGTTGTCCACGGGGTTCGCTAACGTCGTGTAGCCGGCATAGTGCTTGCCGAGCCCGGAAAGGTCGAGGTCGCTGTCCGTGCCGAAGCCGTCGGCAATGACCTTGCCGGAGTTCTGGGTTCCGCCATACATGGCGGTATTGATGCTGCCGCGACCGTGGAGCGTGCCCGTCAGACCGATCCGCAATCCTTCGACGCCCGTCTTGGTAATCGTACCCGGGCCGCTGGCATCGCCGAGGTTGTAGGTGCCCTGACCCGAGCCGCCGCCGATGTAAATCCAGCCGTTGTAGTCGTTGGTGCTAAGCCAGCGGGTCGTCAGGTTGCCGGCGTGGTTGAAGGTGCCCGTGCCGCCGTTCGAGCCGAGATCCAAGCTCGTGCCGCGCACCAAGGATCCACCGGCGTAATTGAATGTAGCGGTCTGCCCCGCGCCCTTGCCGACCTCGACCTGGTAGTAGCAGGTGACGGTGCCGCTGTTGATGTTGATTGTACCCCCAGTCTGATAAATGGTGGCCACATTGTAGGTCGAGGTGCTGGTGTTGTAGCTGCCGCCCTTGATGAATAGGGTTGGACTCCCAAGGATTGTGCCGCCGTTATTGGTGAACGTGCCGTTCCCCTGGACTGTAAGATACTGATTCTGCCGGGTCAGGTCCAGCGTCACCCCCGGCCCCATGCTGAACGTGGAGGAATCGCTGACGTACATGTCTCGCGCGTTGACCGTGCCGCCGGTGGCATTGTACACACCTGTGCCGCTGAGATTGAGGTCGTAGTTCACGGTCTTGAAAAGACCACCGGTCTGCACGACCGCGCCGCCCTGTACGTACAGGTGGTTCTGCGGCGCCAGCTTGCTGCCCGCAGCAACGTTGATCGTGCCGTTGTTCTTCACGAAAACGTCCCGGCCCGCCGACACCGTGAGACTGTTGACGTTCAGGATGCCTGTGCCGCTGCCGCCGCCCACGGTCAGGTCATAGACATGCGTCAGGCTGCCGCCGCTGTTGACCGTCATGACGGCATTGCCGCTGCCGGAACCGATGTTGGATATTCTGAAGCGCGACGTGCCGCCGTCGATGGTGTACGTGCCGCCGGGCATGCTCAGATCATAGTACAGCGGCTGGATCAGGCCGCCCGTTTGCACCACGGCGCTGCCGGAGTTCATCACCAAGCTGGCCAGCGGTGTGAACGTGCCGCCCGAGACGTCCAGCTTGCCGCCGGAGTTCAGTGTAGCATCGGAGCCGGAAGGCAGCATGTCGCCGCTGCCGATGAGCAGGGTTGTGACCCCTCCGCCGGAGTTCCCCAGCGTCAGGGACCCGTACCGCGTGCCGGCGACCGCTTCGGTCCCTGTCAGGAACGGCGGGTTGTTGCCGGCGAAGTCGATGGCGATATTGCCTGCAGAGGCCTGCGTCAGGCTGATGGTGGTTCCGGCCACCGGCACGCTAGCCGGATTCCGGTGCGTCGTGGCACTGTCGTCCCAGGTGCCGCTGTCAAGCTGCCAGTTCACCGCCCGTACCTGCCATACCCCTGCCAGAACTATGAGGATGCCGGCCGCCATTCTGCTGCTGATCGGGTTCATGTTCGCCTCCCTCTTACTTACCGCCTTGCGCGTCATGTTTGCGTCGTCAGCGACGTCAACCATAAATTTCTTCTTGCGGAATAGCAGGACTATATCATGCAACTTCATATTGCACAAGAAAGCAAGGCGTCAGCGTGGTGACAGAACGTCCGGTATCACTCGGCTTACGCCGTGGTGTTCTGTTGCTCCACGTTCTGCCGGTGTCGCTTACTGCTCGGCGCTGTTTGCTGCCACCCCCGCGGACAAGATTCACCAATTGCGCCCGTGCGGTCGCCCATATCGTCGCCGCTAATACGAATCGTGCGCCTTGTTCCAGTACGGCATGTCGTCGTACATGCTCCCCAGTTCCGTTTGCGTGGCATCCCACGGGTAGAAGCCCCAGCCGGCACGGGGCCGGGAGATGAAACGGACAGCGCCGTCAAAATAAAGCGCATTGTTCCCGTCGTTCAGGTGTGGCGTGAACGGCGCCGGCCCCATGCCATTGCCACGGTAGCAGGCGACGAGCGCCCGGAAGGTGTTGTACGGCGCCCACCAGTATTTCAGCTTGTTGTAGTCCGTGAGCTTGAAGCAGTAAGGCTGGGTGCTGTCAAAGGCGGAATACGGAACCGCGAAACTGTAGCCGATCTGACGCCAGCGCCAGTAACCGTTGGTCGGGCCAAACTCCTCGTAGCTCCGGCCCGGACAATCCAGGATGACGGCTCTGGCGTCGGTCGGCGACAGCGGCTGAATGTACCTGTTCGCGGTCAGCAGGCCGAGCCGGCACGGTTTCCCGTCACTGCCGTACAGATCAATGCCGGAGGTGCCGTAGGAGAACGGCAGCCAATTGCCGTTGTCGTCGGCGTACGTGATCAGCGCGATACCGATCTGACGCAGGTTGCTGTAGCAGACGGCGCGCCGCCCCTGTTCCTTGGCCCGCTGCAGCGCGGGCAGCAGCATGGAGGCGAGCACCGCGATGATGGAGATCACCACCAGCAACTCAATAAGCGTGAAGCGCCCCGCCGAGCACCCCGCGAGACGCGCACCGTGCGGCAGTGGCGGGCTTGTCCGATCGGTCCGATCCGTCGCCTTGGTCGGATCGGGCTGATCGGCCTGATCGGACGGGTGCGCCACCGGTTGCTCCTCACACGGCGAACCGGGCGGACCTGCGTCCGCGCCGCAGAGCGACGAGACCGGAGGCCAGCGCCAGCAGCAGGCCTGCCGCCGGTTCCGGCAGCATGGCCAGGGCGAACGGGGAGAAACTCGTGACCCCCGTCGTGTAGGCGGTGAAATTGGCCAGGCTGATCGTGGTGTTGAGAATGTCCCACTGCCCGGAGCTGTTGTTGTAGTGCAGGATCTTGAGATCGTTCGGGTCGCGACCGCCGAGGTCGACGGCATTGTCATAGCGGAGCGTGAGGTCGACATTGCCCGCCGTAAAGTTGGTCAGGCCGAGGTCCCAGCAGGCAAGCATGGCGTACATGCCCGGGGTGGTTGGTGAATTGACCACTGCCGTGCGGTAGGCGTCGGCCCGGTCGGTGGCCAGCAGCGAGCCGGTCAGCGTTCCGGCGTTTACCCCATGGAAGTCGAGCTTGACACTGTTCACCAGGTCGGGCACGCCGCCCGCGCCTTCCGCCGCCGTGTCTTCGCCCCAGTACTTGGTGGACGCCCCCGCCGCCACTGCCATGCTCGGCAGCAGGAGTTTGCCCTGATTGACGGCGAACCAGCCCTTGTTGCTCGCGTTGTCGGTCGGATTCGAGAGCGTGCCTGTGTAGCTGCTGAAGTCGAGTGTGCGGGCAACGCCGCCGCCATCGGCGATGATGCGGCCGGAGTTCTTGAGTGGTTGACCGGCGCCAATGCCGACTGTGCCGTAGCCTTGGAACGTGCCGAGCGGAAATACGTTGATCTCAGCGCCGCCGGCGAGCGTCGTGCCCTTGAGCGTGAGCGTGCTGGGTACGACCGCGCTGGGGTGGCTGACGTAGATGCCGATGCCGCCGCCCCCGGCGAGGGTCAGGGTCCCGCCGCTGAGCAGCGCGTTGCCGCTGCCGCCGAGAAACACCGGCATATAGCCGTCGTAGCCGCCGCCGAGCACCAGATTCCGGATGGACATGGTGCCGCCGGATAGTGTGGCCGTGCCGGTGTACCCGGGAGTTCGGCAAATATTCGCGTCATAGGTAGAGATGAAGGTTCCGTTGCTCTGGGTGAAGGAACCTCCTTCCATCTCGAAGTTGGAGTTCCAATTGCTGCCGCCGCTGAGGTTGTAGGCGCCGTCGGCACGGATCCTGAACACGGGCCGCGAACCGGTTGTGTTGATGCTGCCACCCGTCTGGTTCAGCATGGTGGCGCCGCCGGCGTTCCGCCCGACTCTGACCTGGCCCATGATCTGGCCGGTCCCGGACAGATTGAAGACGCTCACGCCGAGGGGATCGGCCATATAGTTGTGCGAGCCGATCTCGAGAGCCCGGTTTCCCGGGATTTGGAGCGTGCCGCCGGACAGATTGTAGGTGGCGGTCTTGCCGGCACCGGGATACAGATTGAGGTCATAGTAACGCAGCGACACCGTGCCGCCGCTCTGCGTGACCGTGCCGCCGTACAGGTACATCTCATACTGCGGGTACAGGGTGCCGCTGCCGCTGATGTTGACTGTGCCGCCGGTGTTGACGAAAACGTTGTTTGCCGGCAGCGAGTCGGTGCCGTCGAGGTAGAGGGTAGTCGGCCCGGTCGCGTTCGAGACCGTCAGGTCGCCGTAATAGGTGCCGCCGGGGAGTGCCGGCCCGGCGGTCTGGCTGGTGGCGGCGTAGGTGATGTTGATGTCCGGCGCGCTGGACTGGGTCAGGTTGACCACCGTGCCGGTCCCGGGCACTGCAGCCGGATTCCAGTGCGTCGTGGCACTGTCGTCCCAGGTGCCGCTGCCAAGCTGCCAGGTCACCGCCCGTGCCTGCCATACGCCTGTCAGAACAATGAGGATGCCGGCCGCCATTCTGCTGCTGATCGGGCTCATGTTCACCTCCACTATAAAAGACACTAATGCTGGCGCGGTTTTGCCGTTAGCAGGCTGTCGTCAACCGTCCCAAGCATGCCACAACAGGTAAGCCCGACAGCCTGCTAGGCAAGAATGCTGCGCCACCCCTGAGTTGCCGCCCGCGTCAGTTGCTATAAATACATTAAACATACGCAGGCGCAATGGCACTGACTGTACCACACAACTTGACCTCGTCAAGTGATCCGCCGCGGAAAATGTTCCGTGCTAACAAAGCGCAACGATGCGGACTACCGGCCGAGGACGGCCGGCTCCAGAGGGGGCAGGGAAAATGACCACTGGAGGATGTACCTTATCGCACTATGAGCCTGCTCGAGAAACAGTTCGGGGTCGTCAGCGTCGCCGGCGGGCCCTGCCGTCTGGCGCCGGCCACTCGCGCCCTTGCCGCCCGGGCACTGGCCGGCGAGTTCGGGCAGGCGATGCAACCCGCGGATTTTGCGCTGTCCCCGGCGCAGATCAAAGGTGTCTCGAGCACGCGGCACGCAGCCTTGGCCGTCGAGATGCTGGCCAGGAATGCCCCCACCCGCGTGCTGCCCGACGAGCGGGTGGCGGGTGCGGCGACCGTCAAAGAGGCGGCCTGGCACAGGATTCCGCTGACTGATTTCGCCAGCACGAGCCATACGACTCTTGGCTTTGAGAAGGGGCTGAAAATCGGCTATCGCGGACTGCGGCAGCAGATCATGGACCGGCTGGCGCGCAGCGTGGATGGCAAAGGCCGGGACTTGCTCGAATCGATGCTGATCTGCCTGGATGCCGCTGCCGTCTGGCAGGCGCGCTACGCTGCGGCAGTCGAGCAGTTGGCGTTCGAGGCCACCGAGGCTGCCGGGCGCGCCGACCTGCTGGAGCTGGCGGGCATCCTGCGCAAAGTGCCCGAACAGCCGCCGGATACCTTCCGCGAGGCGGTGCAGTCGCTGTGGTCCATGTTCGCTTTCCAGCGTCTCGGCGGAAACTGGCCGGGCATTGGCCGGATTGACCAGATGCTCGGCGGTTACCTGCGGGCGGACCTGGCGGCCGGACACATCACTCTCGACGAAGCACGCGACCTCCTGGCGCACTTCTGGATCAAGGGCTGCGAATGGATCGGGGTCGGCGTGGGCGCTTCCGGCGACGCACAGTATTACCAGAACATTGTGCTCGCCGGCTGCGACGAGGCCGGACGCGAGGTGACCAACGAGGTGACGTACCTGGTTCTTGACATCGTCGAGGAACTGCACATCAGCGATTTCCCCGTGGCGGTACGCGTCAACTCGCGAACCCCGGACCGTCTGCTGCAGCGGATCGCCGAGGTACAGCGGCGCGGCGGCGGCATCGTGGCCATCTACAATGAGGACGTGATTCTGACCGCGCTGGCACGGTTCGGGTACTCGCCGGAAGAAGCCGCCGGTTTCGCCAATGACGGCTGCTGGGAGATCATTATCCCGGGCAAGACGGCTTTTTCCTACCGTCCGTTCGACACGCTGCAGATCTTGCAGTCGGCTCTGGGACTTACGGGCGACGGCCCGATCCCTGATTTCAGCGATTTCGAGCAGCTCTATGCGGCGTTTCACGCCGGGCTGGCGCGTCAACTCGAGGAGTTTCATGCCGAGGCGGACGGCGCCTGGTCCGGCAACTCTCCGCCAACGCCGCTCGTGTCGCTCCTGGTGGAAGACTGCATCGGGCGGGCCCGCGCCTACCAGGATCGCGGCGCGATCTACAACGTCGTGGCGCCGCATGCCGGCGGCCTGCCGGACAGCGCCAACAGCCTGCACGTCATTCGGAAAGCTGTCTTCGAGGAGGCGCTCGTGCCCTGGTCCGTGCTGGCCGCGGCTTTGCGTGCCGACTGGCGCGGGCATGAGGAACTCCGCCGCACCCTCGCCTCGCGCTATGAACTGTATGGCAATGACAATCCCGAAGCCGATGCCATGCTCCGCCGCGTCTACGATGATTACGTCGCGCTGGCTTCGCGGGTGCGAGAGCGCAACGGGGTCCTCCGCCCCCCGGGAATCAGCACCTTCGGCCGCGAGATCGAGTGGTTGCCCCAGCGCCGCGCCACGCCTTATGGCCGCCGGAGCGGCGATATCCTGGCCACCAACCTGGCGCCGACACCCGGCTCGGACAAGCACGGGCCGACGGCGGTCATCAAGTCCTTCTGCAAGCTCGATTTCAGCAAGTTGCCGAACGGCGTCCCGCTGGAACTCAAGATTCTGCCGTCGTCCCTCGACCGGGAGAGCGGCATCAACGCCCTGGTCGCGCTCATGCGCAGCTTCGTCGAACTGGGTGGTGTGTTCCTGCACATCGACGTGGTCGACTCGGAACTTCTGCGGGCCGCGCAAAGGGAACCGGAGAAATACCCGAACCTCGTGGTGCGGATCTCCGGCTGGTCGGCGCGCTTCGCCACGCTCGACCGCAACTGGCAGGAGATGATCATTCAGCGGACGCAGCAGCGGCTGGGATAATCCTGAGATCACGTTGCCATCAAAACGGTTGCCGGAAGAGAACGCCTGACAATCGTTCTCGTCCTCGTCCTCGTTTCTGATCTTCGGGGACTGTACAGGACCCGAACATGACCGACAAAGAAAACGCCCTGCGCATGATCCGCTTCGATCATCCGGCGCGCATCACCGGCGGGCCGCCCGTCCACGGCCTCACCTATTAGTGAAACAAGGAGGCGGCTCACATGGCCAGAATGAAGGATAAGCGCGTGCTCGTGTCCGGCTCGGGCACCGGCATCGGCCGCGGCATCGCGCTCGAGTTTGCGCGTGAGGGGGCGGCGCTGGCCCTGCATTACGCCCACAGCACCGCGGGTGCCGAAGCTGCGGCAGACAAGATTCGTGCTTTGGGCGGGAAGGCCGCTGCCTTCAAGGCCGATCTGCGGGATGTGGCGCAGGTGCGCGAACTGGCGGCTCAGGCCAGCGCGTTTCTGGGCGGTCTGGACGTGCTGGTCAACAGTGCCGGCATCACCATGAACCTGCCGTTTGAACGGGTGACAGTCGAGCAGTTCGACACGCTGTATGACGTCAATGTGCGCGCGCCGTTCTTCCTGACCCAGGCCCTGCTGGCTGAATTGGAGAAAAGCCGGGGCGCCGTGATCAACATCAGCTCGATTCATGCTTTCGAGGCCTACCTCGAACACTCGGTTTACGCCGGTACGCGCGGGGCCATCGTGTCCTTCAACCGCGAACTCGCCATCGAGCTGGCGCCGCGGGGTATCCGCGTGAATGCCATCGCGCCGGGCGCCGTACCGGTGGATAATCACTTCAGGAGTGTGCCGGGCACGGACATTCCGGCCGCGATTCGGGAGTGCGGCAAGGGCATTCCCTGCGGTTTCGCCGGCACCCCGGAGGACATTGCCAAGGTAGCCGTGTTTCTGGCTTCCGCGGACGCCCGCTACATCATCGGTCAAACCCTGATCGTGGATGGCGGCACCACCTCGTGGATGCCTTTCGGCGACGGCTTTCGTCAACGTCCGGGCGTGCAGTTTGGCCTGGGTTACGTGCCCGGGCTCTGAAACGGTTGTGATGTCGCTCACGGGGCAAAGACTTCTGGCGGGTGGGCGGGCCTGCCCGCCGCGCTTGCATCTTTGCTTTTCCGGTGTAGAATTCAGCATTACTGAACGTATTCATCCTGCATGAACACGAGACCGCCATGGTAGAATCGGTGGCCAAGGCGCTGCGCTTGCTGGAGACGCTCAAGGGCGCGGGGGCCGATGGCGTCAGCCTCGGCGAGCTGGCCGTGCAGGCGGCATTGAAACCGCCTACCACGCACAATCTTCTTCAGACCCTGGTGCGGCTGGACTATGCCGCGCATGATCCCGGCACGCGACGCTATGCACTGGGGCCGCGCGCCGTCACCCTGGGCCGTTCGGCGAATCCCGGCGAGATCCTGGCCCGCAGTGCAAGGCCCGTGCTCCAGGATCTGCGTGACAAGCTCAAGGAAACGGTGATTCTCGCCCAATACCGGGACGGAATGCGCCACACGCTGCTGACCGTGGAGAGCCGCGAGGAGCTGCGCGTCGGCGCCGGTTGTAGTGTGGACGCCCGCTTGTACTCGACGGCTACGGGGCGCGTTCTGCTGAGCCGCCTGCCTGCCCGGGAATTGCGGTGTTTCATCACTGCCGCGGGTCTGCCGGGGTCGGAGTGGCCCGAGATCCGCGACCTGGCGCAGTTGCGGGTGGCGCTGAACCGCATCCGCGCGACACGTCTTGCCACGTACGTCCCGCCTGAGGGACACATTTGTGCGATAGCCGTCCCCATCCTCTTTGCGCAGGATGAGGTGCGAGCAGCGGTTGGCGTCCACTATCCGCAGGTGCGGCAGCCGGCGGGCAATGATCAGGCGCTTCGGCAGATTCTGACCCAGGCCGCCGTGCGCATTGCGATCGACTTCGAGAGTATGGCGAGGCCGGTTGCAGGCCGCACTGCCGCGTAAGCGTATTCATGCACAGGAGAAAGCTGACCATGGATAAACTCACCCAGGATTTCAAAACCTTTGCCACGGGGCAGCGCGTAGACCTGCTCGGCATCGCGCCGATCGCGCGTTTCGCCGATGTATCTCCTCAACACCATCCCTGCTCCATCTTCCCGGAGACGAAGTCGGTGATCGTGCTCGGCAAGCGCATTACACGCGGCAGCCTGCGCGGCGTCGAGGAGGGGACGCAGTTCGATATCTACGGCCAGTACGGGCAGAGCTGGCTCATTGACCGCATGCTGGCGCTGTGCACCATTTCGCTGGCCACCTACCTGGAGGATCTCCGCTGGGAAGCCGTGCCGCTGCAGGATCTTCCGCCGCAAGTGCCGCCATCCGGAATCCCGGTGAAACCCAACCTTCCGGCCCCAAACGTCATGGTCGACACCAGAGACGCGGCCGTTCGCGCCGGCGTGGGCGAGATCGGCTACTGCGACGAACTGCTGACGCCGCAGTTCGGGCCGCGCCAGCGCCTGCAGATGATCCTGACGGATGCCGTATTGACGGCCTCGCCCTTACTGGGCAAGCCGGTGTGCGACGCCTGCGGCCAGTGCGCCAAGACCTGTCCGCTGGGCGCGTTTGCGGCCGGCAAGTCCGTGACCATGACCATCTGCGGCAAGAGCATGAAGGTGGCGGAGGTCGATTACGCCATCTGCCGGCGCTGCCAGAATGGGGCATGGCCGAACCCGTCGCACGCCGCCGGCCTTCCCGACCGCCTGGGTGCACTGTGCGTCCGCAGTTGTCTCGATCACCTGGAGCGGGCAGGACGTGTCGAGAATCGGTTCGCCAATGACTTCCGGCAGCGGGCGGCATGGCAGCGCGACATCATCGGCCGGCCCAGCCTGCAGCAGGATAGCTGAGTTGGCTGAGCGGACCGCGGACGAACACAGACATGGGAGACGCATACCATGGGCAAAACAACCATCACCAAGCAACAGATCGTGGATTTCGCGCAGGCGCAGGGCCTCGACCTGGTCGGCGTGGCCAATATCGAACGCTTCAAGAACGCACCGGAGCGCATGCACCCGGCCAGCATCTTTCCCGGCTGCAGGTCCGTGATCGCGGTGGCGCGCCGGATTCTGCGCGGCAATTGGCGCGGGATCGAGGAAGGCACCTACTGGCCCACTTACACCTACTACGGCTACCACGGGCTGCTGAACAGTTTCTACATCCCGATCGGCGTCTACGAGACCGCCTGCTTTATGGAAGACGCCGGCTGGGAAGCCGTGCCTTACTATCCCGGGGTTCCCGAGGGCCAGCCCCCTGACGCACCCATGCGCCCCGGTGCCGTGGCGCCGAACGTGCACCTGGCCATCCGCATTGCCGGCGTGGCGGCGGGCATCGGCGAGATCGGCTGGTCGAAGGTCTTCCTGAGCAAGAAGTTCGGACCGCGTCAGCGTCTGGCCGCCATTCTGACGGATATGGAACTGGAGCCGGACCCGCTGCTCGAACCGAACACGTTGTGCGACCGCTGCATGGCCTGCGTCAAAGGCTGCCAGGCCTGCGCCATCCCGCTGCCGAAGGAGAACAAG
>Ga0247841_10008076_pt1 | contig 15316 bp, 9 predicted proteins | sample LaCruzMarch2015__2_FD_192410 | JGI IMG/M metagenome (GOLD analysis project Ga0247841, IMG submission 192410) | Freshwater microbial communities from meromictic Lake La Cruz, Castile-La Mancha, Spain - LaCruzMarch2015_18m | ecosystem: Environmental > Aquatic > Freshwater > Lake | place: Spain...
CAGAGGTGCAGGCGCTCTTCCGTGACCTCCTGATCGGAGTAACAAGTTTCTTCCGTGATCCTGAGGCCTACAGGATATTGCAAGAAAAGGTTGTTCCTGCTATTTTTGCCAATAAGCATGAGGGGGATGTGATACGAGTCTGGTCGGTGGGGTGCTCAACGGGTGAGGAAGCGTATTCCCTCGCAATACTCCTTGCGGAAGGTATGGAGGCCCGAAAGAAGAGTTATGCAATTCAGGTGTTTGCCACGGATATTGACAGCCAAGCCATCGCCAGTGCCCGAACAGGGATTTATCCAGCGAGCATCGGCAACGATATCTCTCCCGAACGGCTTGGTAGCTTTTTTACGCTTGAACCCGGCGGTGGATACTACCGCATCCACAGAGGCATCCGTGATATGGTGATCTTTTCCGAACAGGATGTGGCCAAAGACCCTCCGTTCTCTAAACTGGACCTGATCAGTTGTCGAAATGTCATGATTTATATGGGAGCATCCCTGCAAAAAAAACTCATCCCGCTGTTTCACTACGCACTGAATCCAGGCGGTACACTTTTTCTCGGCACATCTGAAACCACGGGAGATTTTAGCGGAATTTTTTCCGCGTTGGATAGTAAACTGAAGCTCTATGTGCGAAAAGAGGACTTTCTTGCGAGTCGGCGCGTAGCGATTGATCATTTTGTTCCGCTGTTGTCAGCTGTGGACGCGTCGCTTCCGACGCGCGTTGCGGGAAGGAATGCCTTTCCGGAAAAACTACCGTTGCGCGAGCTGACCGAGCAGACACTTTTACAACAGCTTATTGCAGCGGCAGCGCTGGTCAGCGGACAAGGTGACATTCTTTATCTCCATGGACGCACTGGGATGTTTCTGGAACCGGCGCCTGGCGAGGCAGGCATCAACAATATTCTCAAGATGGCCCGAGAAGGTTTAAAGAACGAGTTGACCATAGCGTTGCACAAAGCTGCAAGCATCAAAGAGACAATCTGTCATCCGAGACTGAGTGTTAAAACAAATGGTCACTTTACAGATGTCAACCTAACGGTTTGTCCTGTGACGACGGGTGCAGGCGCATCACTGGAATCGCCACTCTATCTGGTTATTCTGTCTGAAGCGCTGTTGTCGGACAAGTCGGAGAAGTCTGATAGGTCCGACACGTCTGGCACGACCGATACGCGGATTAATGCACTCAGACAGGAATTGCGTGACAAGGAAGAATATCTACAGAGCGCAAACGAGGAATTACAAAGCTCGAACGAAGAACTCAAATCATCAAATGAAGAATTGCAGTCGGTTAACGAGGAGATGCAATCCACCAATGAGGAGCTTGAAACATCCAAGGAAGAGCTTCAATCGGTTAACGAAGAATTGTCCACGGTCAACACCGAATTACAAATCAAGATGCTGGATCTCACCCGGGCCAATAATGATATGAACAACCTGTTGTCAGGAACCGGAATAGCGACTCTCTTTTTGGATCATCAATTGCGCATTCTGCGCTTTACGCCTACGGCCAGCGAGATCATCAACCTGATCCCTGCTGACGCAGGACGGCCAGTGGCACACATTGTTTCCAATCTCGTCGGTTACGACCATCTTGTGACGGATACGCAGTCCGTTTTGGATACTCTAATACCCAAAGAGGTGGAGGTCCAGACTAAGGATGGGAGGTGGTTCACACTGCGTATTCAGCCCTACCGCACCATCGCCAATGTGATTGAGGGTGCGGTGATGACCTTTGTGGATATCACCGAGGTTGTGCGAACGCGGGAGGCTCTCGCCCGTACAAGTGTGGATATCTCCGAGTTAAGGGAACTGGTAGCAGAGAAAGAAAAACGAGCCGCAGAGCTGATTATCGCGAACAAGGAGCTCGCCTTTCAAAACGAGGAAAAGGAAAAGCGTGCGCAGGAAGCACTGCAAATGGCCGCCGATCTGCGCCGGCTGACGATGACCGTGTCTGATATGTCAGACGCACAACGGAAGGAGCAGCCATGAGTAATACCAGGAACCCTTTAACGCCTTCAGGCACGTCTGATAAGGTGGACATTCGCCAACAGGCTGAAAAAAAAGTAGCTTTGTGTCCAGAAAACAACACGTGCCTCTCGCTTAAAGAAACACGCCTGATGATTCATGAGTTGCGTGTCCACCAAATCGAGCTGGAGATGCAAAACGAAGAGTTGCGCCGGGTGCAGGCGGAACTTGACGCGACTCGTCTACGCTATTTTGACCTCTACGATCTCGCACCTGTGGGGTATGTAACGCTCAGTGAGACAAATATGTTCTTGGAGGCCAACCTCACTGCCACAACCATGTTGGGGGTGCTTCGAAATGCGATGCTCAGATATCCACTCACAAAATTCATACTCAAAGACGATCAAGACACCTACTACCAGTTTCGAAAAAAACTATTTGAGACTGGCGAGCCGCAATCCTGCGAACTTTGGATGGTCAAGAGCGACGGCTCAACGATCTGGGTTCATCTTTCAGCAACACTTGCCCTGAATGAGGCCAAAGAGCCAGTCTGCCGACTGGTGTTAGTCGATATCACCGCACGCAAGCAGTCGCAGCAGATGAGCCAGGCATTGCGGATCAAGGAAAACCAGTATCGCGAGCTGTTCGAAGCGGGGTCTGACGCGTTGCTCCTGATTGCCAGCAACTCGGGCAAGATCATTGATGCCAATAAAATGGCATCCGTGCTCTATGGTTACGAGCGCAATGAGTTACTCACCAAGTCGAGTACGGAGTTATCGGCGGAACCTGAGGTGACGAGTCGCCGTATTCAGGATGCGCTGAACCAACCGGGAAAGGTTTTTAATATTCCATTGCGCATGCATCGCAAGAAGGACGGCACCGTCTTCCCTGTCGAAATTTCTGCCCGAGCTTTTCTCCAGGATGGCGAACCAGTCCTCCTCGTTTCGTCTCGCGATATCACCGAGCGCATGCGTATTGAGGCAGAGTTACAGGCGGAAAAGACAAATAGCGAAGCAATGTTTGAGTCCTCGCCAATCGCCTTGTTTGTTATCGATGAAAAAACAAATATCGTGCGCGGCAACGGAAGGGCCGTTGATATGTTTGGGGGAAGTGCTGTAGCGGCACTGCAACATAGACCGGGCAACGCCTTAGGCTGTGTTCACAGCTCGGAGGATCCGCGCGGTTGCGGCTACTCGCCGAATTGTCCGCTTTGTCCGGTGCGTAATAGCATTCAAGCGTTGCTCGAGAACGGTGGCGAGATGAACGGGGTCGATCTGCCGTTGGATCTGATCCGAGACGGGGTGCCCAAAAAGGTTTGGATGGAGATCGGTGCCAAGTTCGTCCAGCTAGAAGGCCGTCGGCATTTGTGCATCGCCATGGTCGATATCACCGAGCGCAAGCGTGCGGAGGCGGCACTTGAAAAACAAAATACCCTTGTCACAACGCTTCTGAATAACCTGCAAATTGGGGTCTTCATGGTTGAAGTGCCCTCGGGCAAGCCATTGCTTGCGAATCAAGCCTCATTCAACTTAATGGGACGCGGGATTTTGCCGGAAGCTCAAGCTCGCACGTTCTCTAAGGTGTATGATGTATACAAGGGTGATACCAATGAACCTTATCCGAACGACGAAATGCCTATTGTGGTTGCGATGAGTGGCGTCTCGAAATATGTGGACGACATGACGGTTGTCAGACCTGATGGCACCCGAGTCGCATTGGAAGTATATGGTTCGCCGATCAAGGATTCACATGGAAATACGTGGGCAAGCCTTGTAAGTTTTCAGGACATCACCGCGCGAAAGGAGGCGGCTGAAGCTGTCATTCAACTGGCGAAAGCAAAAAACAAATTCATTTCCGTGGTTTCGCATGAGCTCCGAAGTCCGCTTGCGACAATTAAGGAGGCTACAAGCCTCGTTCTGGAAAGAGTATTAGGTCCTCTGAATGACGAGCAGAAAGAGATGTTGGACATCGCAAAGATTAATATTAATCGCCTGGGACGGCTGGTCAACAATGTTCTGATCTATCAGAAAATGGATGCCGGTAAAATGCTATATGACTTTCTGGAAAATGACGTGAATGACATCATTCAGGAAGCCTATCGTAACATCATCCTTGCCACCCCCGAGCGAAAAGACGATCTTGTGATAAATCTTGTTGCAAAACCTCCGCGAATAAAATGCGATAAAGACAAGATTTTTCAGGTTATTCTCAATCTGATCTCGAACGGGATTAAGTACAGTGAACGCGGACCTATTGTGATCGAGACGCGGCTGAACACCCATGAGATAGAGTTCAGTATACGGGACTCAGGACAGGGTATTTATCCCGAAGAGTTAGAACATGTTTTTATGCCCTTTTCGCATGGGCGCGGCAGGAAAACAGGCGGTACAGGGCTAGGGTTGGCGATATCCAAGGAGATTATCCTTGCGCATAACGGAAAAATGTGGGTTGAGTCTGAACCAAGAAAAGGCAGTACTTTCTATTTTACCTTGCCACTTTAAGGATTAATAGAATATGAAAAGAAAAATTTTAATAATCGACGATGAACCCTTTCTATTAAAGGTGCTGTTGGTTCGTCTAAAGCATTGGGGCTATGACGCACTCGGGGCCGAGAATGGGCCAGATGGTCTTGTGCTTATACGCCAAAATATGCCCGATTTGATCATCTTGGACAAAGAAATGCCAGGAATGAATGGTGAAGATGTCGTTCGGCTCATCAGAAGAGATCCAGCACTGAAACAGATCCCGATCATCATGATCTCTGCAGATGTAGAAAATATCGAAGCTTGCACCAAATCATGCGGTATCGAACACTATCTGACCAAGCCATGTGAACCTGAAGATTTGCTTGAAATGATACAAATGCAATTCCTTCGGGAAAAGAACACGGAAATCTCATAGCGAGATGGCATACGTTTAGATGATCGTGCGGGAGACTTCAGCGTAACAGGAGACATTGCTTTATGGACAAAATATTGCGACGAGTGGCCTGTGTGCTACTGCTTACAGTATCTGCAGGGATGGCAGAAGAGCAAAAGGTGTTGCGATTGCTCGTCTGGGAGGGTCACGCCCCTAAAGAACACGTCACGGCATTTGAAACGCTTATTGTGACAAAGTATGGTACTCAGGTTAAGCTGCAAATAAGCTATATTGATGGGTCCGATGAATATTACGCTTCGATAAGACGTAATAGCGTTGACGTGGTGATGCTGACACATCATCAATTCAAGGATGAACGCTACAATTTCATCAAGAACAATCTGCTGCTTCCCATTGACCTTAAGAACATCCCCAACTACAGCAAAGTGATGCCTGCTCTTCAGAAAACGGATTACCTATCCAGTGAGAAACAACTCTACGGGGTTCCTGAGGCTCAAGGCCCCTATGGCTTAGCCTACAACACAACCCTGCTGAAGGAAGCACCGAAGAGCTGGAATATCCTCTGGGACCCTCAATATAAAGGACAGTATGTCATTGGTGCCAACGAATATGTTTACAACGCGATGATCACTGCGCTGGCATTGGGATATCCAAAGAAATCCCTGGGCAGCTATGACGCCCTCAACAACAGCGAGTTCAGGGAGAAGTTTCGTCAACTAGCCGTCAACGCCCACTCTTTCTGGATTGGCGTTGACAAAGCGGATGACCTGTCCGGTCATGCACTGGCCACCGTTTGGGGCGATTCGCTTATTCCTCTCAAAACACGGGGCGAGCAGTGGCAGATGGCTGACCCTTCCGAAGGTATACCGTTCTGGATTGACAATTTTGCGATTACCTCAGCCTTGAAAGACAAGCCGTTTCTAAAGAAAGTCGCGGAAGAGTATATCAACTTTTTATTGACGACTGATTATCAGGTCGGGCACATTATGCGCGTCGTTGGAACGATGCCGGTTATTACGGAAATTGACGCCCTTATTACCCCGGAGGAAAAGAGGCGGATTCATCTTGGCGCGCCTGATGTCTCTAAAAGTGTCCGAGTTATGGTGCCAACCTGCTCCCAGCGGGACCGCAATGGTCTTAAGCTTCTCTGGAAAGAGGCAATGGCGGGAATTGTGGTCAAGAAGGAGAAATAGTGAAACCAGAAAACCCCATCGGTATTCGGCGCTCCATCGCCACCAAGTTGCTGAAAATTGTATTTAGCTTCTATCTGCTCGTTGCCGTCAGCTTGACCATTGGCCAAATGGTCATGGAGTATCGCTATCAGAAATCGAGTGTTGAGCACGACCTGAAAGCTATTCAGCAAACCTATGAAAAGGGGCTGGCCATTGACCTCTGGCAACTGGACGATGAATCTCTGAGTTCTATCATAGAAGGCATGCTCAAGCTTCCTGTTGTTATTGGGGTAAGCGTGCGGAATGCCCGTGGCGTGGATGTTGCTATCGGAGGGATCATCCATCATCACGGCGTCCGCGTGGGCAATGTGGGACAGCATATCAATCTGCTGGGTCTCGGCAAGGAGGTAACTACACTCTACGATGAGCACCATAGTGACAATAATTATGTCTTCACGCACGAATTTCCCCTCAGCTATGTTCACGGGGGCAAAACCGATCAACTGGGCAGAGTAACCCTTTACTCCAATTCTTCGGTTGTTTTTCAGCGCGTAAAGCTGGGCTTTCTCTTAATTGTCTTGAACGCAATCCTCAAAACCGTTGCACTGTGGTTTATCTTTCTTTACTTCTCAAAAAAACTCCTGCGAAAGCCTTTACTGTCTCTTGCATCTGCCGTGGAAAACCTGAGTTTGGATAATCTAGACTCGGTCAGAGTTGATGTCGGGACGTCGGGGCGGAACGAACTCAAAGTCATTGAAGACTCCTTTAATTCCATGATCGGCAATCTCCGTAACTCGGTGATGGAATGGGAACGAGCGACGGAAGCGTTGCGCGAGAGCGAGATGCTCCGTAAACGGGTCTTCGACAGCTCCAGAATCCCTATCGTGGTGATGGACGCCGCGACCTGTCAGTATGTGGACTGCAATGCGGCAGCCGTGCAGGTCTACCGCTATGCCTCTCGCGAGGACGTGGTGGGCAAGACGCCGCTGGCTTTTTCAGCCCCAGTGCAATATGACGGCACGTCATCTGACATAAAAGCATTGCACTATATCACTGAGGCACTTGAAGGCCGGCCCGTTGTATTTGAATGGCTTCACAAAAGGCCGGATGGTGAACTCTGGGATGCGGAAGTGCATCTGCTTAGTTTTTCTGTTGAAGGCACAACAATGCTCCAGTTTTCGCTCTTGGACATCACTGATCGCAAACGGGCGGAGGAAGCAACGACTCTGCTGGCGAACGCGAAAAACAAATTTATTTCCGTTGTCTCGCATGAGCTCCGAAGTCCGCTTGCCACGATCAAAGAGGCCACGAGTCTTGTTCGGGAAGAGGTATTGGGTCCGCTGAATGATGAGCAGAAGGAGATGCTGGAAATCGCAAAGAGCAATATCAATCGGTTGGGGCGGCTGGTCAATAATGTCCTCCTCTATCAAAAAATTGATGCTGGTAAAATGCAGTATGACTTCCTCGAAAACAATATAAATGAGATCATTCAAGAAGCCTATCGTAACACCGTCCTTGCTACCCCCGAGCGAAAAGAAGATTTGGTGATTAATCTCACGCCAAAGCTTCCACAAACAAGATGCGATAAAGACAAAATTATACAGGTGTTACTCAATCTGATTTCAAATGGGATTAAGTATAGTGATCATGGACCTATTGTGATCGAGACGCGCCTGAATGCACATGAGATCGAGTTTAGCTTACGAGACGCTGGACAGGGCATCTACCCCGAAGAGATTGAAAATATTTTCATCCCCTTTTCGCATGGACGTGGCCGAAAGACAGGTGGTACAGGTCTAGGGCTCGCCATTTGCAAAGAGATTATCCTCGCGCATAATGGTAGAATCTGGGTCGAGTCTGAAAGAGGAAAAGGTAGCACCTTCTATTTCACCTTGCCAATTTGAGGATTGCTAAAAATGAAAAGAAGAATCTTATTGATCGACGACGAAACCTTTCTGTTGAAAGTGCTGTTGGTTCGGCTGAAACATTGGGGATTTGATGCACTCGGGGCCGAGAACGGGCCAGATGGTTTTCTGATTATACGCCAAAATAAGCCAGATTTGATCATCTTGGACAAAGAGATGCCGGGGATGAATGGTGAAGATGTCGTTCGGCTCGTCAGAAGAGATCCATCACTGAAACAGATCCCGATCATCATGATCTCTGCAGATGTGGAAAACATAGAGGCTTGCGCCAAAGCGTGTGGTATCGCTCACTATCTGACCAAGCCGTGTGAACCAGAAGACCTGCTCGAAATGATACAGATGCAATTCGCTCAATCTGAGCACAGGGAGAACACGTAGTGATGAGCATGTGGCAACCATTTAGATGACATGAAGAACTTTAAATATTTCCCCATCTCCGAGTCCCAGAAGCGCTGGGCAATCTATTTGACCGACTGTGGCAAAGAGAGAATACCTGCGTGGTACAAAAACTACCCGCCATCAGAAACGCCCCACTTTCGTACCTTCACGTGGAAAGATGGCCGTGTTTTAGATGACTACTATCTCGTTTACATTGCCAAAGGAGAGGGCTTCTACGAAAACCAGAAGTCAGGTCTCCAAAAGGTCAAAGCTGGAACAGCTTTTATTGTTTTTGCCCATGAGTGGTATCGACATCGTCCAGATCCGAAAACAGGTTGGGAGTCTCTCTGGATCGGCTTTCAAGGGGACTATGTCAAACGTCTGGTTCCTGCGTTTCTATCTCAGGATCAACCGATTTTCGCACTGAACCGCCCGGTTGAATTTGAGATGGCCATGCGTGATTTTGTCGAGGGGATGGTTGAGGCCCCCTTGGAGTATCCGCTTTCAACGGGAGGTGAGGTACTAGCCCTACTGGGACGCCTCCTCGAGCTCAAGGAGATGGATGAACCCGGCTCAAAGTATTTTTATGCGGTCCGGAAGGCACAAGCCCATATCTTACGACATGCGTTTGAAACTATCGACTATCACTTCCTCGCCAAGCAGATCGGGGTTAGCGAGACCACCTTCCGCAGGGCTTTCTTAAAACTTGCCCACCAAACCCCGTTGCAGTTTCAACTCTCCATCAGGCTAAAACACGCCTGTAAACTTCTGGAGGAGACCGACTTTCCAATCGCCGAAATTGCACAAAAGGTTGGATTCACCTTACCTCACTACTTCACCCGCATTTTCAAAGAAAAGGTAGGACACTCGCCCTCCCGACACAAAGATCTGCAGACAAAAAATCACTAACCTCTTTTTGCCTAAATTGTGTATATAATAAACCGTTTCATGTAGCGACATGTAAGAGTGTTTCTGATATTCTAGTCATCAATCAGACAGAGGACTAGCATATGTTACACGATCCAAGTCATCATACGCCGCCCCCGCAAGCCGTTGAAGTGCACGTGCAACAGAGTGACAAAAACGTTTTACGCGCACTCGCCTCAGAAGTTGCGACCATTGCCCAAATGCCGGTCCACAAGGAAAAGGCAAAGCTCTGGCAGGCCTTGAACGATTTGAAGCCTATCCGGCCCATGGTCTGGCTAAATGAAGTCTGCTGGCACGAGATGAATGTGACTGACGAGCTCACCCTACGGTGTGAACACCCCTGGGCGCTGGATCAAGAGCGTGAACTGCGGCGGTTGCTGTATCAGTGGCGCCACATGCCGTGCGATATGATTGTGGATGACTTCCTAGCTTCCCCGCTGATATTTCACAGCACAGACTTCGGAATCATGGAGGAGGTCGACATTCTGAAAACATCGGCTGAGAGCGATATTGTCTCTCGCCATTTCCACGTGCAGATCAAGGACGTCGATGATCTCGAAAAAATTAAGATGCCCGTGGTGTCCCATAATACTGATGCCACGGAACTTCATTTTCAGACGATGTGCGATGTTTACCAAGGCATTATGCCCGTAAAGAAGGTAGGACAGACCCATATCTGGTACACGCCATGGGACTTCCTGATCCGCTGGTGGGGCATCGAGAATGCGATGATGGATATGATCGACCGTCCTGAACTCGTGCATGCGGGTGTGGAACGCATGGTCGATGCATGGATGGTCGAACTGGATCAACTCGATGCGCAGAACCTGCTCGCACTTGATTGTAATAATACGCGAATCGGTTCCGGCGGCTATGGCTACACCAGCGAACTGCCGGGCAACCCTTTCGATCCTGCCCATGTTCATCCGTATAACATGTGGGGCTGTTCGAATGCGCAGATATTTTCTGAGGTTTCGCCGGAGATGCATTGGGAGTTTGCGATCGAGCACGACTTGCGCTGGCTCAAGCGTTTCGGCCTGACCTACTACGGCTGCTGCGAACCCTTAAGCGGCAAGATGGAACAGTTGAAGCGTATCCCCAATCTGCGTAAGATCTCCGCTAGCCCCTGGTGCAACAGTAAACAGCTTGTCGAGCAATCTGGCGCTGCCTATGTGCTGAGCCGAAAACCCAATCCAGCGGTCTTCGCGGAGGAAGGTTTTGATCCTGTGCGTGCCAAGCGCGAGATGACCGAGTTTCTGGAAATCGCAAAAGGATGCCCGGTGGAGTTGATTATGAAGGACATATCCACCGTCCGAAATCATCCCGAACGCCTCTGGGCCTGGGCGAAACTGGCGATGGAAGCGGCGGAAGAAGTTCGTTAATTCGTTAGTGTGTTAGTGCCTAATTAGAAAATTGAGAGAGCATGCAAATAAAACAATCAACACTGCAAGTCCCAAGTCCAATGTCCCAAGTCCGACACTAAACAACGGAAAAATAATAATGAAATCAGAAGGAAACATGTTTACGACGGAGGATGGCAGGAATCATCTGCTGACCTTTCTGCTGATTTGCGGACTGTTCTGCCTGTCCGGATTGTGTAATGGTATGATTGATGTGCTGAACAAGCACTTTCAGAACTCGCTTCAGGTCACGAAGTCGCAGTCCGCTTTTATACAAGGCGTGTGGTACGGTGGTTATTTCCTGCTGGCCCTGCCTGCTGGTCTATTTGCGCGACGGTTCGGCTATCGCGCGGGCATTCTCTTGGGGTTGGCGATCATTGTGTTGGGCTGTCTCTGCTTTATACCGGTCACACAAGTTACGGGAACGCAGGTCGTGGTCTTCAGCTTTTTTCTGGCGGCACTCGGTTTAGTCTCCAGTGGTTTCACCTTTATCGAAACAATCGCCAACCCCTACGCAACCGTTTTGGGGTCTCCCAGTGCAAGCGTGGCACGAATCAATCTGGCTCAAAGCTGTAATGCGGTTGGCTGGATATTCGGTCCGATCTTAGGTGGGTCGTTTGTGCTGTCTAAGACCGCAGAGGCCAACACCAGCAATACCAGCCTGTACATCCCCTACCTGATTGTTGCAGGGATCGTGACTCTGTTGATTCTGGCTTTCATCAAGGCACCGGTTCCAGAGATGCATGCGCCGGAGGACAAGGGCACCGTAACGGGAGTAGGAGAAGTTCAGAGACCCTTGTATCAAGAACTCCATTTCGTCTTTGCGATCGTTTCTCAGTTCCTGTATTGCGCCGCACAAATCGGCATTTTTAGCTTTTTCATCAACTATGTAAAAGATCCGCTCTATATGCCCCCCCTGCCCGTCTGGCTCGCGGATCTACTGCCAACCCCAATGAAATATCTCCAAGCGGGCACGTGGCATATCACGGAGTATTGTGCAAGTGCGCTGCTCTCAGCGGCTTTTGTCCTGTTTACGGTTGGGCGTTTCTCAGGGAGCGCCTTGCTTCGTTTTGCGCCTGCTCATCGCGTCTTGGCCTTTTATGCCTTAACAAATGTCGTTCTCATGGCCCTGGTCTTTGCGGGACTGGGATGGGTTTCGGTTATCGCTCTTGTCCTCAGCTTCTTCTTCATGTCCATTATGTATCCCACCCACTTCGCCTTGGCGATTCATGGTCTGGGCGAACGAACAAAAGTTGGCTCATCCTGGATGGTTACCGCTATTGTCGGTGGAGCAATCATGCCAATGTTCATGGGTTGGATCGCAGACCGTTGGTCGATGCAGACTGGGTTCCTCATGCCCCTGATCTGCTTCGCCTGTATTTCACTTTACGGATTTTTCTGGTCACGTCTCTATCGAAAAGGTGTATCGGAATGAGAATAGTTCTCACAGAGGCACAGAGCGCACAGAGGAAACCAGCTAAGTTGGTTATTGTTTCGTGCATTTTGTGTGTTTCGTGTTAAAAATTGATTAAAAAAAGAAAAAATGGGGGACAATTATGAAGAAACAATTCACGCGCATCGTGCTATTCACGACGCTTCTGGTTTCATCGCTTTTCGCGGCAGATGCTCCGGTTGACATGGCAAAGCGTACAAAGGAGCTACAGGATCTGCGATTCGGCATGTTTATCTGCTGGTCATTCAGCACCTTCTCCGGCAAGGAGTGGACACCTGGCGTTAAGGATGTTTCCTTTTTCAAGGCGACCGAGGTTGACACCGATCAATGGGCGCAAACAGCCAAGGAGGCCGGGATGGGGTACATCCTCTTCCTCACCAAGCATCACGACGGTTTCTGTCTGTGGGACACGAAGACCACGGATCGCAAAGTGACCAAAGCGCCGCTCGGACGCGATGTGCTGAAGGAGCTCAAGAAGTCATGCGACAAGTACGGCATCAAGCTGGCACTCTACTTTTCAGAGGGCGAGTGGCAGAGCCCTGGCGGGCTCGATCACCCTGAGACGACTGGGGCAAAGAAAGCGAATCAAGGTGGGAGCGATCCTGAGTTAAAAAAATCACAGCTCAAAGAGTTGCTCACGCAATATGGTCCCATCGAGTATATCTGGTTCGACCATGCTATTGGCGATGGCGGACTCTGCCACTCAAACACCATCGCCTTCTGCAAGTCCCTCCAGCCCGGTTGCTTCGTCGGTTTCAACCACGGAGATCAAACAGGTGTCGACATCCGTCTCGGCGAAATGGGCAAGCCTGGACCTCTCACCGACCACAAGGCTGCCGGACCTCACATGAGGAATGCCCCCTCGAAAACCTATCTTCTCGCCGAGTTCACCTACCCGATCCAGCCCAAACACAATGGGGGGGCGATGTGGTTCTATTCCCTGCCCATCCATGACGGACTCTGCATGTCGGCTGAAGACATCTACAAAGACTACCTCGGCGCCAAGAAATACGGTAACGTCTTCGCGCTTGATGTCGGCCCAGACTATAACGGTAAGATCAGAAAAATCGATGTCCAGACCTTGAGAAAGGTCGGCGAGATGATCCGTAGCGGCGCAGAGCTACCAGACGTCTCCGAACAGGTGCAAAAGGAAGAGAAGGAGCGACTGGCGAGGACGGAATGGTTCCGAGAAGCGAAGTTCGGCATGTTCATCACCTGGGGACTCTACTCGGTTCCCGCAGGCACCTGGAAGGGCCAAGAGTTGAAACACGAGTATGGCGAGTGGATCGAATGGGCGTTACCTATTCCACATGATGAATATGCAGGTATCGCCAAGACCTGGAACCCCAAACAGTTCGATGCAGATGCCTGGGTCAAGACAGCCAAAGATGCCGGCATGAAATACCTACTGATTACGGCTAAATTCCATGACGGCTTTTTGATGTACCCGTCCAAGATCACGTCTTACAACATTGTCGACCGTACACCGTGGAAGCGCGATCCGGTCAAGGAGCTTGGAGATGCCTGCGCCCGTCAAGGCCTCAAGTTCGGCGTCTATTGGAACCATGTCTATGACTGGCAGCATCCGGATGCCATCACGCCTGATTCAAAAGGTAGCGCCAATCGCAACCTCGATAAATATATCGATGAAGTCTCCCTTCCGCAGCTCAAGGAGATGCTCACAAACTATCCGCTCATCAGCTTCATCTGGTTCGACCAAGCCCGCAACACACCCGAGATGACCTTCGAACGTGGCAAAAAGTTTGCCGACCTGATACGGTCCATACGTCCAGAGCTCATCTTCAACAGCCGACTCGGGGCTTACCCGTCTGACTATATCTCCATGGGCGACAACGGACTCCCCAGCAGCATTCCCAAAGGCGTCTGGGAGTCGCCTTGCACGATCAACCACACGTGGGGTTACAAGGCCCAGGACACGGATTACAAATCCGCAAGCGATCTCATCTTCAATCTAGTGGACGTCGCCAGTAAAGGTGGCAACTATATGCTCAACATAGGTCCTACCGGAGACGGTATCATCCCCGTACCGCAAAAGGAACGCCTCCTGGCTATGGGCGACTGGATGAAGATTAACAGCGAAGCCATTTATGGCGCAGGACGTACACCCTTTGGTGAAGAACTGGGGAGTTACGATCCAGTCAAGAAGGACAACAAAGGGAAAGCGATCTTTAATGTCAAGAGAGACTGGCGATGCACCGTGAAGCCGATGGATTGGACCTGGGGCAAGGCTGGAAAACTCTATTTTCACTTCTTCAAGTGGCCCGGCGTAACTTTTGAGCTGGCTGACGTTAAAGGAAAAATCGAGAAGGCCTACATGCTTGCAGATCCTGACCGAAAGGCACTGAAGCACAGTGTCATAGATGGCAAGCTGACCATCGAACTACCAGAGCAGGCGACAGACGAGATCGCTTCTGTATTATGTATCGAAGTGAAGCAATAGCGATAAATAGAGGGTAAAATTATGAAAAAACAACCTCGAACACAGCTTCTATTTGTATTGGCTGTGGCCGCGATCATGAGCTTTTCAAGCGGGTGCGCCACGCAGAGTCATGAGCCAAAAACCCTTGTTAAGATGCAAGTCGACTGGCCTTCATTTCTCGCGAGGCATGATATGGTCTGGGAGGCGATGCCGACCCATTTCGACACCGGTGCATTCCTAGGCAATGGCATGCTCGGTGCCACCCTTTATCAACAAGGCGACAAGGGGCTCCGTTTCGAAATGGGACGCTCAGATGTCACCGAGCACCGCCGGGATAACGCGAGGCTTCCTATCGGCGGCCTCGTGCTGACCACAGTCGGCAAGATACAAGGCGGCACAATGCGGCTGGATCTGTGGAATGCTGAAGTCCGCGGAACTGTCACAACAGACAAAGGCAGCATCAGCTTCCGTTCGTTCATCCATACCGACAACATGGCGATCCTCATCGACCTGCAGCCGAGCGACGGGGAGAAGGGTTGTGCCATGGCCTGGAATCCCGCTAAATGCCAGGATAACCGCAACGTGAAGCGCTTCAAAGACCCGCTAAATCCGCCGGAACGGATAGAAACTATCGACGGTATCCAAGTCTGCATACAGGAACGGTTTGCCGGTGGGGAGTGTGCGACGGCCTGGACTGAAAAACAGACTGCAACAGGCCGCAGGGTGATCCTCAGTATTGCGGACTCATTCCCTGCTAAAACAGCCGGCACTCCAGTT
>Ga0247841_10008077_pt1 | contig 15314 bp, 16 predicted proteins | sample LaCruzMarch2015__2_FD_192410 | JGI IMG/M metagenome (GOLD analysis project Ga0247841, IMG submission 192410) | Freshwater microbial communities from meromictic Lake La Cruz, Castile-La Mancha, Spain - LaCruzMarch2015_18m | ecosystem: Environmental > Aquatic > Freshwater > Lake | place: Spain...
CGGATCGCCTTCCAGGTCGCGTCGAAGTTCGACTCCGCCACCATTCTCGACACCAACGGTGCGGAGAAACTTCTTGGCCGGGGCGATCTCCTCTATATTCCGCCGGGGAGCGGCCGGGCCATCCGCGTCCAGGGATGTTTCATTGCCGATCCGGAGATCGAGGCGGTCTGCGAGTTTTACAAACAGCAACAGCCGCCGAATTATCAGATGGATATCCTTGATACCGCCGAGGAGGAGGAACTGCCCGATACCACCGCTGAAACCGAAGAGAACGAGATCTACCATCAGGCCAAGCGGATTGTCCTGGATACCCGCATCGCCTCCATCTCCATGCTCCAGCGGCGACTCCAGATCGGTTTCAACCGGGCCGCCCGGCTTATCGAGAAGATGGAGCAGGATGGCATCGTCGGTCCCTACCGCGAAGGAAAACCCCGCGAAGTCGTCCAGCACTATCATGGTGAATGATGGGGGCTGAAGACGTGAACGGTGAGACGTGCAACGGAAGGCGGCAGAGGGTGGAAGGAAAAACCCAATGCTGACTCCTGTATTCTGCATTTTGTTTTTCCATCAGCCATCAGTCATCAGCCTGAATTTCGCATGAAAAAGATATTCCTCATCAGTCTCGGCTGTCCCAAAAATCGCGTTGATTCGGAATCATTCCTCGGGCTTGCCGGTGAACGCGGGTATGCGGTGACGGCCTTCCCCGAAGAGGCCGATATCCTCGTTCTCAATACCTGCGGGTTTCTCCGGACGGCGGTGGAGGAGGGGCGTGCGCATCTCCGGGACCTGCTTCGGGTAAAAAAGAAAACGGGCGCCGCCGTCATTCTCTGGGGGTGTCTGGTCCAGCGTTACCCCGCCCGTTGCGCGGCCCTTCCGGTTGACGGCGTCGTGGGGACCGGCGACCCGGCCGCGGCGCTTTCAGCGGCCGACGCGGCCATGGCCGGTCGCCGGGTGGTGAAGATACCGGTTCCGGCCTGCTCCCGTTTTGCCGTCCATCCCCGTCTCCTCACCACCGCTCCGTATGCCTACCTGAAGATTGCGGAAGGGTGCGACAACCGGTGTGCTTACTGCCTCATTCCCTCTCTGCGGGGTCCGCTCCACAGCCGCCCGGTCGCGTCGCTTGTGCGCGAGGCGCGCGGCCTGAAACACATCGGCGTCAAAGAGCTGATCCTCGTGGCGCAGGATACGACCGCCTATGGACGGGACCGGAAGGACGGGGTGGACATCGTTTCCCTTCTCCGCGGACTTGTGCCGCTCGGATTCCCGTGGATTCGTCTTCTCTATGCCCATCCGGCGCACGTGACCGACCGGTTCCTCGGGTTGATGGCGAAGGAGAAATCCATCTGTTCCTATCTCGACATTCCCCTGCAACACGTCCATCCGGCAATCGTCCGGCGGATGGGGCGGCCGGTGATGGACTACCGGGCGTTGATCGAACGGATACGGAACGCGGTCCCGAACGTCCGTTTGCGTACAACGGTGATCGCGGGGTTTCCCGGGGAGACGGAGGAAATGTTCGAATATCTCTGCTGTTTTGTGCAAGATCTGGCCCTTGATCGTCTCGGTATTTTCGCCTATTCCCGGGAACAGGGGACGCGGGCATACCGGTTCTCCGGGCAGGTCTCCGAACGGGAGAAGACCCGCCGGGTGGAAATCCTGGCAGATATCCAGAGGGGAATATCACGGAAGAATCTGCGGACCCTGGCAGGCCGGACGATCAGGGTCCTGATTGACGGGGTGGAACGGAACGGGTATGTCGGAAGGACGGAGTACGAAGCGCCGGAGATAGACGGTGTTGTTCATGTCACGGGCACAGGACGGAAACCCGGCGATTTTGTCACCGTGAAGATTCTTCGTTCCGACGATCACGATCTTTTCGGAGAAACGGTGGACGGTAGAAGGTAGATGGGAGAAGGGGAGCAAAACTGGCTGAAGGCTGATGGCTGATGGAAAAACCAAGCCATGGGTTCACGGTTCGAGAACTACCACGCTTGTCATTTCGAGCGGAGCGAGAAATCTCTCTGTTGGTTTCCGTCTTTGGAGATCCCTCTCTTCGTTCGGGATGACAACCCCTGTAAATCTGGCTGATGGCTGATGGCTGAAGGCTGATGGAAAGACCAAGATAAGGGTTCACCGTTCACTGTTCACGGTTAGGTGCAACCATGGTTGTCATTTCGAGCGGAGCGAGAAATCTCACGGTTCTTTCCCGTCCCTGGAGATACCTCTCTTCGTTCGGGATGACAATCCCTGTAATAGCTGAAGGCTGATGGGGAGGAAGACAGGGAAATCGCATTTTATCATGAAAATGAAATAAAATATGACATGCTTATTGTTTATGCCTATATTTTTCATAAGATTACTAATTATATGTACTTGTATCAGCAATATGGGTTCTGTTGACATGAAAATGAATTGCATTATAATAAAGATATGATCAAGTACCAGACACCTGATATATGGGTCAAATACGACCCGATCAAGATAGTAAATTCATTGACAGCCGCAAGGGCGGCGATCATGGCGCTGACCGGTATGCCGTATCAGAGAAGTTGGACGGAGAGTTTGCAGACCGTACAGTTGAAGCGGGAAGTGGCAGGCACTTCACGTATCGAGGGCGCGGATTTCACCGAGAAGGAACTTGACGCCGCGATGGTGGAGTCACCCGAACAATTGCAGACGAGGTCACAGAAACAGGCGGCCGCGGCTGTGCGGACGTACCGCTGGATCGCGGGTCTTGCTTCAGACAGACCCGTGGATTGCGATCTTGTCCGCGAAGTGCACCGGATGATCGTTACCGGAGCTGACGACGACCGTTGTCCGCCCGGCCAGTTGCGGGCAAGCGGCGTGAATGTTGTGTTCGGCATGCCGCAACATCGCGGCGCGGAAAGCGGGGAGGAATGTGCGAAGGCCTTTGACGCATTGTGCAGGGCGCTTGGTCAGGAATTCCGTGTCCACGATCCCCTGATCCAGGCGCTCGCGTTGCATTACCATCTCGCCGCAATGCATCCGTTCCTCGACGGCAACGGGCGGACGGCAAGAGCACTGGAGGCCCTTCAGTTACAGCGCATGGGTCTGAAGGACACGCTCTTCATCGCGATGTCGAATTACTACTACGAGGAGAAGAACGGCTACCTGAAGGCGCTGGCGGATGTCCGCGCACAAAACCATGATCTTACCCCGTTTCTCATCTTTGGGTTGAAGGGGATCGAGATCCAGTGCAATCGTCTTTTTGCGGAAATACGGAAGAACGTGGCGAAGGTGCTCTTCCGGGACGTCATGTATGATCTCTTCAACCGGTTGCGCACGACACGCAAAAGGGTGATCGCCGAGAGACACATCCAGATGCTGAAACTGCTTCTTGGCGTGGACGACATGATCCTGGATGATCTGACAGAGAGGATGAAGGGGGACTATAAAGCCCTCAAGAATCCACAGAATGCGCTCATCCGGGACATCAACTATCTCTTGCGCATCAAGGCGATCGGTTTCAAGAAATTGGAAGATAATCGTTTTCTTCTTTTCGCCCGGCTCGAATGGCCGACGGAGATCACGGAAACCGAGTTCTTCAGGCACGCAAAGGAAATGCCGAAAGCGAAGACACACAATTTCCTTTCGTAATCAGGAAGTTGTGGAATGCCGGAATCTGAAGTACATACTTCCGTTTTACATGGATTTTTGGAAGCGTATATCACAAAACACGGAAGACAGGAAAATCCCGATTGACAACCCCCTGTGTTTATCGCATCATACAAGAATACAATATTATTTTTCGGACTGTCGCCCATCCCTTGCCGACCCTCACCGCCTGACAGCCCGTCCAAGAGGGTATCCAATCAAAAAATGAAGACGCATTATATGGCACATGCGCGCAAAGATGAGAAAACTGAGACATGGCTGAAACATGATTTGACTGAACATTTAGACACCGTAGCGGAAAAAGCTGGACATTTTGCCGAATCATTTGATAGCGCCGATTGGGCTTCTTTATCAGGGGCCTGGCATGATTTAGGGAAATTCCTGCCTGATTGGCAATCATACATACGCAGAAAAACAGGATATAATGAGGAAGCGCATATTGAAGATGGAGTACGCCCGAATCATAGCACCGCCGGTGCAGTTTTGTCTTTTGAGAAATTCAAAGAACACCCCATAGACAGGATTCTCTCGTATATCATAGCCGGACATCACGCCGGCCTTCCCGACTGGGATCCCGATCGAGCCGGAGGTGATCTTGTTAACAGGCTTTATGAAAATTCCTTGGAAGGAACCCTCAATAAAAGGGATTTGGAGCAAATCAAGAAAATTCCCAACATCCAAGAAAACATAGCATTGCCTCTGCCAAAATCGTCTCCTTTGGGAATGAAATCACGAGAAGAAATGTACCATTGCGGTCAATATTTTCATCTCTGGATTCGTATGCTTTTTTCCTGCCTTGTTGATGCGGATTTTTTGGACACCGAAGCATTTATGACCCCCGAAAATGTCACCAAACGAGGAGATTATCCTTCGGTGAAGGAATTATCAGACAGATTTGATCGTTTCATGGAAACGAAACAAAAAAATGCCCCGGATACCCCCATCAATCGTTATCGACGTGATATTCTTCGCCAATGCAGAGATAAATCAACCCATTCGCCGGGTATCTATTCCTTGACGGTGCCGACCGGCGGCGGCAAAACGCTTTCATCCATGGCGTTTGCGCTTGGTCATGCGCTTGCGCATGGCAAACAGCGAATCATCATGGCTATTCCTTATACAAGTATTATCGAGCAAACGGCTAAGGTTTATAAATACGGCAGCGATGACACGGAGGAAATTGAAAGAGCTGTTGCAGACGGCAATGTCTTGTTTGGAGAAGACGCTGTTTTGGAACATCACAGCAATATTGATCCGGATAAAGAGGACCATAAAAGCAGATTGGCAACAGAAAACTGGGATGCGCCGATTATTGTTACTACGAATGTCCAATTATTTGAATCGCTGTTGGCCAGTCGGACATCCGCATGCCGCAAACTTCATAATATTGTAAACAGCGTTATCATTCTCGATGAAGCGCAAATGGTGCCGCCGGAATATCTCAAGCCCATTCTCTCTGTTTTGCGCGGTCTTGTTCAGCATTTTGGCGTCACTGTCGTAATATGCACGGCCACACAACCAGCTTTTACCGGCGAGCTTGGAAGCGGACAAACAAAGTTTGAGGGATTAACAAATATTGAAGAAATAGTTGACAATCCTAATGATCTGATGGTTTCCTTTGAGCGTGTCAATGTTACCCTGCCTGATTTAACGAAACGCACAGCATGGAAGGATATCGCGGACGAGATTACGCAATACGAACAAGCGCTTTGTATCGTTAATACTCGTCGGGATTGTCGCGATTTACATGCTCTCATGCCGCAAGGAACTATTCATTTATCCGGCAACATGTGCGGCGAAGAACGGAGTGAGGCCATCGCCGATATCAAGAGTAAACTGAAAACCGGCGAGCAAATTCGTGTAATCAGCACCCAGCTGGTGGAAGCAGGGGTTGACCTTGATTTTCCAGTGGTTTATAGAGCGCTGGCCGGCGTTGATTCCCTTGCCCAGGCCGCAGGCAGATGCAACCGCGAAGGAAAGTTGAATGCGATTGGAAAACGGGGGAAGATGGTTGTTTTTCAGCCGCCGAAATCCGCCCCGAGTGGATTGCTTCGCAAAGGCGAAGACGCATCAAAAACCATATTAAATTCGGGATTAAAAGAATGGGGGCCATCATTATATGCAAAATATTTCAAACAGTTCTATGCGACGGTAAACGATTTTGACAAGCCGAGATTTTACGAACGTCTTGTGTTGGAAAACAACGATTTCAAATTTCAATTTCGCACCTTCGCTAAGGATGTCCGATTGATAGACGATACGGTACAACGAGGAATAATTGTCTGGTACCGGGGTAAAGAAAAAAACAGCTTCGATTTAATAGATTACTTGTGCGTAAACCGCTCAAAGTAGCCGGGTAATCCGGTGAAAGTAGCCACCCCCCTGTTTCCTGATCGGAGCGAAGCGACGAGGCGTAGTATTCCTTGGATATTCCTGACCTCTTAAAGGCCTTGACCGCCGCCAGCTTTTTCAAAGAACAAAGTACTCTTTTTCCCGTTTTACTTCAAGGCCGTTGCCTTCCGCATTGATTCGCCCTTCAATTCAATCTTGTAGGCGTTGTGAAGCAACCGGTCGCAGATGGCGTCGGCAATCGTCGGGTCGCCGATGATCTGGTACCAGTCTTTCACCGGCACCTGGCTGGCCACCATTAACGATGCGGCCAGATTACGATCCTCCACAATCTCCAGAAGATCCCTTCGTTCACCTTCATTCAGGGGACTCAACCCGAGATCGTCAATAATCAGCAGATTGACCCGGGAGAGTTTACCGAGATATTTCAGATAACTGCCGTCAGCTCTGGCCTGATAAAGGCTGGTAAACAGCCTTGGTGCCCGGCTGTAGGCCACGCTGTATCCGGCCCGGCAGACCGCGTTGCCTATGGCACAGGCCAGATAACTCTTGCCCACGCCGGTCGGCCCGGTAAGGAGCACGTTCTGGTGGTTTGTTATCCACCGGCAATTTGCCAACTCCAGCACGGTCTGTTTGTGCAGTCCTCGGGCCTGTTTATAATCGAGATCCTCCAGACAGGCCGACTGTTTCAAGCGGGCATTGCGTAACAGCCTCTGAAGCCGCTTGTTCGCCCGACTGGTAGCTTCCGCGTCCACCAGCAACCCCACAAACTCGTCATGGGTAAGATCGGCATGTTCTGGTTTTCCCATCAGGTCTTTGAACAACCGCGCCATACCCGTCAGTTTCAACTCCTGCATCTTGTTCAAGGTTTGTTCATTCAGCATTGCGTCTCACCTCCTGTTTCCCCCCGTTATTGTGGTTGTCCGGCAGGTTCCCGGTAATACTCCTGCCCCCGGATATTCTCATGCATCGGAGATACCAACTTCACCGGCTCAGAGAAGAGGTCCGTCTGTTGGTCCAGATTCCCGGCCAGGATTGCTTTCATGTTCTTGTATGTGCACGTCCGGAACTTCAAGGCGCGCCGGGCCGCGTTCTCAATCCGTTCCTTCGGGTAATACCGATGCAACCGGAATATCCCCAGGCAGGACCGGTACGTCAGTGCCGGGTGCTTCTTGCTACCCAGGATCGTTATCACCACCTCCTTGGTGCATGCGCCGATTTTTCCCGCCCAGTCAATGATCCGTTCGGGCGTCCATTCCAGGTGTTTCTGATGGGCCGACGGCAGGTGTTCCGGCTTGGTTGTATATCTCCCTCTTACGTGACTGCGCATGTGGCTGGTTATCCGCCTGTTTTTGTGGAACACCTCGACGGTATTACCGGTCATCCGCACGTCCACCTGTTCGTGAATCAACTGGTACGGCACGCTGTAGTAATGCCACGCCACCGTGATATGGTAATCAATGTTCACCCGCGCTTTCTGCCAATCGGCATATTCGTATCGTTGGCTAATCAACGGTAAGGCCGCCGGTTTATCCAGCGTCTCGAACAACTCTTTTCGACTGCGGTCCAGTTCCCGCATCCGCCGGTTGTTCAGTTTCTCCCGTAAGGGCCGGATCGCTTCGTTGAGTTCGTGCAGGCTGGAGAATCTCCGGTTTCGAAGACAAGCCAGTATCCATCGTTGTGCCACCAATACCCCGGCCTCTACCTTCGCCTTGTCTTTAGGTTTGCCCGGCCGCGCCGCCAGGATCGTTGTGCCGTAGTGTTGCGCCATATCCAGGTACGTCCGGTTGATCTCCGGTTCATACCGGCAGGCTTTCGTTACGCCCGTTTTCAGATTATCGGGAACTACTGCCCGCGGCACGCATCCGCTGTCCTCAAACGCCCGCACGTGCGCCATGATCCACGGTTCCTTTTCCTGCGTCAAACTGGCTTCCACATAGGTGTAATTGCTGGCGCCCCAGACTCCCACAAACAGTTGGGTCTCTGTTTTCTCCCCGGTCGCCGGGTCCGTAATATACAGCCCGTCGCAGTAGTCCACGAACATCTTTTCTCCCGCACGGTGTTCCTGTCTCATGCTGATGTTCAGCTTCTTCCGCCACCGGCCGTATCGTTCCTGGAACCAACTATATTGGCATCCGTCCGGGTTTTCTTCTTTGTATTCCTGCCACAAGAGTTGCAATGTTACGTGCGGACGCTTCAATTCCTTGTGCAGGTAGTTGAACTCCGGCAACGCATTCGTCCCGCGGCCTCCAGCTCGATCTCTCCCCCAAACCGCCTTCTCCAGTTCGGTGTCATCCAACCCTTTTGCCTGCGTCCAATCCAGCCTCGCCGATTGTGCCTGCTTCCAGTAAATGCTCACTGTTCGCCGGCTCACCGCGCAACTCTTCACCACCTGCCGGTCACTCAGTCCGCATTCGTACTTTAACCGCAATATCTCCCGTAATTTATGCATGTCAATCCTTCGTCTCGCCATACAGGAACCCCCCTTCTTGGTTTGTTCCCGTACAGCGTAGTGAGTTGGGCCGATCAGGTCAACTTTGAGATACTACGGGGGGGTGGCTACTTTCACCGGATTGGGTGGCTACTTTACCGGATTACCCGGCTACTTTGCACCGGATTTCGCATACTTGCGCAGGAAAGGCCCTGAACGCTGGATTATGAGAAAATTGCAACGTTTTGTTGTCAATATTCCCTTACGACTGTTTGAGATGTTGTGCAGGGAGGAGTATATTGAAGAGGTCCATGGTTATTGGGTGCAGAAATGTGATGGTTTATATAAACCGGGAATAGGATTACTAAGCGACAGTACGAAATGGAACAACGAATTGTTTATTGCATAATAATTTGAGGAGGATACTGCATGGCCAGCCCATTTTACAATAAAACGTTCTGTTTGGAAGTGTGGGGTGACTATGCTTGTTTTACCCGACCGGAAATGAAGGTTGAACGGGTTAGTTATGACGTTATTACGCCATCGGCGGCGCGCGCCATTTTCGAGGCGGTTTTTTGGAAACCGGCTATACACTGGCGGGTAAAGAAAATTGAAGTATTAAAACCGATCAAATGGGTTTCCGTGCGCCGGAATGAAGTTGGTGCTGTGATGAGCGATCGTTCTGATGGTTTATACGTTGAAGATAACCGACAACAACGCGCCGGGCTTTTTTTGAGCGAAGTAAAATATCGCCTTCATGCCGAACTCGAATTTATCCCGGTCAACAAGAGACCGAACACTCGACAACCGGTACCTGAATATCTTATCGAAAAAGAAGAAACACATCTTCTTGAGGAGTGTAAGCAAACGGATAAAACTGGAAAAGACGAGAATCCCGGCAAGTACAATGCCATATTCGAACGACGTGTGAAAAAAGGGCAATGTTTCAACCGTCCGTATCTTGGTTGCCGGGAGTTTTCCTGTATGTTCAGGTTTATTGAGGATACCGATAAAGAACCGGCGGCGCCGATTAACGAAACCCGCAATCTTGGATTCATGCTTTATGATCTGGATTTTACGGACATTGAGGATCCCAAACCAGCCTTCTTTCAGGCAAGAATGGAAAAGGGCGTAGTAAACGTCCCTGCCTGGGATAGCGAGGAGGTACGAAAATGATTTTGCAAGCATTGTATGAGTATTATCAGCGAAATAAAGATAACCTTCCACCCAAAGGGTTTCAAACGCAGGAAATAAAATTCGTTATACAGATAGACGTTAACGGCAACTTTCTTAATCTGCTTGATAAGCGGGAAGGAAAAAGGGGCACGCCGTATCTGTTGCCCAAAGCAAAAGGACGTTCTGGATCAAATTCGTGGATGACTGCAAATTTGTTTTGGGATCATTACGGATATCTGTTGGCGCACCCTAAAGATACGTCTCCAAAAAGCGTTGAAATGGCACAAAAACAACAGCAGGGCTTTATTGATCTCATAAAACATTTGCCGGAAGATGTTTGTACCGATCCGGGAGTGAAAGCAGTGTTACTCTTCTATGAAACCCGTCAGTGGGAAAAAGTTAAACAACACGAACATTGGGATGATTGCACCAAAATACCGGGATGCAACCTCTCTTTTCAACTACTCCAGGACACCATCTTGATTCCTGAACGTGAAACGGTAAAACAACATCAAACACAGGTTGCCGATAACGATGAAGAGACAGAAAATGACACCGGAGAAGAAACGAAAGAACCCAAAATACCCATGAATGCTGTCTGTTTAATTACCGGGAAAAAGGGATCGGTAAAACGTCTTCATACCGCAACCCCGATTTGGGGATCAAAAAGTAATGCGAAAATTGTCGGTTTTCAGAAAAATTCCGGGTTCGATTCATACGGTAAGGAACAAGCGTTCAATGCACCGGTCTCACCCGATGCGGAGGCGGCATATTCAACCGCATTGAAATACCTGATCAAATCCGAACGAAATCGTGTGTTGATTTCAGACTTAACCATAGTCTTCTGGGCGGAAAAGCAAGAGGGAGGGTTTGATCTTGAGTCCGAATTCCCTTGGTATTTCAGAACCGATAAAGACGATCCCGAAAAAAACGTAAAGGCGGTGCGGAATCTTTACGAAGCGTTGCATACCGGAAGATTACCGCTTGATGAAGGGAACCGGTTTTATGTTCTTGGTCTCGCCCCGAGTGCCGCCCGCATTGTGGTACGTTTCTGGAAAACCGGTACGGTTAAGAATTTCGCGGAAAAAATCAAACAGCATTTTGACGATTTCACGATCGTACACGGGCCAAGAGATTATGAACATCTCTCATTAGCGCAGATTTTAGGCGCGACCGTGCTTGCGTATAAAATGGAAAATATCCCCCCCAATCTCGCCGGAGCGGTTATCCTGAGCATTCTCGATGGAACACCCTATCCACAGACCCTATTGCATCAATGTATTCGCCGCATTCGTGCGGAACAACAGGTGAACCGTGCACGGGCGGCAATTTTGAAGGCATGCATAAACAGGTTCAACAGATTCCACAATTCATCGGAAAAGGAGGTTTCCATGTCTCTTGACAGAAATAACGTTCATGCGGGATATCGTCTGGGACGATTGTTTGCCGTGCTCGAAAAGATTCAGGAAGAGGCAAGCCCAGGAATAAATGCCACTATTAACGACAGGTTCTATGGCGCGGCTTCAGCAACGCCAATCACGGTATTTCCGCGATTGCTTAAGCTGAAAAATCATCATATGGCAAAATTAAACCCTGGGCGGAAAATAAATTTCGAGAAGGAAATTGGAGAAATATTTGATGCGATGAATTGTGATCTCCCCGCCCATCTGACGCTTGATGACCAAGCACGGTTTGCGGTCGGTTATTATCATCAACGACAGGACTTTTTCAAAAAGAAAGAAGCGAGTATTTAACAGTTGTCAAAATGAGGAGGCTGTCATGGGGAAAAAGCTTATTGATAAGCGATATGATTTTGTACTGTTTTTTGATGTGCAAGACGGTAATCCGAACGGTGATCCCGATGCGGGAAACCTGCCGCGGACAGATGCCGAGACCGGTATCGGTCTTGTCACTGATGTTTGCTTGAAACGCAAAGTGCGGAATTATGTGCAGATAACGCAGACAACCGACGATAAGCCGAGAGAAGGTTTCGATATTTTTGTAAAAGAAAAAGCGGTATTGAATAGGTTTATCGCAGACGCCTATGAAAAACTCAATATTGATCTTGAGGAAAAACCTTCTGATGAAGAAGACGGCAAGAAACGCAATGAAAAAGGCGTAGCCCAAGACGGCGAAATAGAAAAAGGGAGATCAAGAATGTGTGCCGATTTTTATGATGTCAGAACATTTGGCGCCGTCATGAGCACAGGAGCAAACGCGGGACAAGTACGTGGTCCTGTGCAACTGACTTTTGCCCGTTCGGTTGAACCGGTTGTCGCGCTTGAACACAGCATTACCCGTATGGCGGTTGCCACAGAAGCGGAAGCCGAGAAACAAAGCGGCGATAATCGCACCATGGGTCGAAAGTTCACTATTCCTTACGGCCTCTATCGCGCTTACGGATTTATTTCCGCTCATCTTGCGGCACAGACGAAATTCGATGAAGAAGACCTTCACCTCTTTTGGGAAGCATTACAGAGGATGTTCGACCATGATCATTCCGCCGCGCGCGGGCTTATGAGCACCCGCGGCCTGATTATTTTTGAACATGGAACGGCTTTGGGTACGGAAAACGCCGCAAAATTATTTGAGCGGGTTGACTTCAAACGTACAACAGAAGGCCCCGCACGTAAATTTTCCGATTATCAGATTTTGCTTGACGGCAAGCCGGTGACGGAATTGCCCAAAATCGTGAGGGTCTAATGGCGGAAAAGAACGGTTCGATGCAACCAGAAAACAAGATTGCTGTATTTAAGGGCAGGAAGATACGGAGGACGTTGCATAAGAACGAATGGTGGTTTGCCATCATTGATGTGATTGCCGCATTGACGGATTCAGTTCAGCCGGATGGGTATCTTAAAGATATGCGGCGGCGCGACCCGGAGTTGAATAAAGGGTGGGGGCAAATTGCCTACCCCCCTTTTTAGTGGAAACTGGTTTCTATTTCCATGTCGGCGGGAAAATTGCTGGTGATGCACGCCAGGCTTTGGAGAAACGCCTCAAAAAACCCATTGTCTCACGCAACAACTACCTGAAAGAGACTGAATCACGGAAAAGGTTGAAATAGCCAATGTATTCCGAAGACGATTTTATTCAGTTGTCGGCACTGCAACATTTTGTTTTCTGCAAACGGCAGTGTGCCTTGATTCACATTGAGCAGAACTGGGCCGAGAACATATTCACCGTCAAAGGTGGAATCATGCACGAAAATGTTCATGAGGAAACCAGCAAAAACCGGAAGGATTTTCGGATTGAGAGAGGAATGGCGTTGCACTCCTTTGAATTGGGGTTGAGCGGAAAAGCGGACGTTGTGGAATTCCACAGAACGGACAATGACGGGAAATGGACACCATTCCCCGTTGAGTACAAACACGGAGGACCCAAACCGGACAACTGCGACACAATCCAAATTTGCGCCCAGGCGCTCTGTCTTGAGGAAATGCTGGACACGAACATACCGTGCGGCGCTTTGTTTTATGGAAAAACAAGACATAGGCTTGATGTTTTGTTTGATGAAGTCTTGCGCAAGGAAACCAAAGATACGGCGGAACAACTCCATGTTTTTATTGAAGCAGGCAGAACTCCGGCGCCGGTCTATACTCCGAAATGCAAATCCTGCTCGTTTGTTGATGAATGTCTGCCGAAAACGATCAGCCGGGGGGAATCGGTGAAGGAATATGTGCTGAAAGAAATACAAGAAACGTCAGGAGCATGAAAAAATATCTGAACACCTTATTTGTCACCACGCAAGGAGCCTATCTTTCCAAAGAAGGCGAAACCGTTGTTGTCTCTGTCGAAAAAGAAACACGTCTGCAGATACCGATTCATACCATCCAGGGTATTGTTTGTTTTGGTCAGGTTTCCATGAGCCCGTTTTTGATGGGTTTTTGTGCGGAAAACAAGGTGGCCGTCAGTTTTTTGACCGAATACGGCCGGTTTCTGGCAAGCATTCAAGGCAAGATATCCGGTAATGTTCTGTTGAGACGCGAGCAGTACCGCCGTGCGGATGATATGACATACTCTTCGCAGATAACAAAATTTATCCTGCTGGGGAAAATATCAAACAGCCGGTCGGTTTTGCAGAGAGCGTTGAGGGATCATTCGGATAAAGTTGATGCGGAAGCGATTACAAAAGCCTCGCTGCGGCTCAACGGTTCTCTTCAACAAATTCAAAATACGAACGTTCTGGAGGAACTCCGCGGCATAGAGGGAGAGGCCGCCAATAGCTATTTCAATGTCTTTGACCATTTGATCGTTGCACAGAAAAACGACTTCGCATTCAAGGAAAGAACCCGACGTCCCCCTTTGGATGAAGTAAACTGCCTTCTCTCCTTTTTGTACACCCTTTTAATGCATGATGTCCGGTCCGCATTAGAAAGTGTCGGTTTGGATTCGTGTGTCGGGTTTCTCCACAGAGACAGACCGGGCCGCGCCGGCCTGGCGCTGGATATTATGGAGGAATTCAGGTCCTTTTTGGCGGACCGGCTTGCTCTTTCGCTCATTAACCGGGAACAGATTCGTAAGCGGGGATTCAAAAAGATGGAGTCCGGCGCTGTTTTGATGGATGACGAAACCCGTAAAGAAGTTTTGACGGCTTATCAAAAACGAAAACAGGAAGAAATAATGCATCCGTATTTGAAGGAAAATGTTCAGGTTGGCTTGTTGTTTTACATTCAGGCATTATTGTTGACTCGTTATCTGCGTGAAGATATTGACGGATATCCTGTTTTTATCTGGAAGTAAAGGAGATTTATGCTTGTATTGGTCAGCTATGATGTGAATACCACGAGCGTTGGCGGACAGCGTCGTTTGCGGCGTGTCGCAAAGACGTGCACAGATTATGGCCAACGGGTGCAATTCTCCGTTTTTGAATGTATTGTTGACTCCGCACAACGCGGAAAATGGGGTCAGGTCTTGCCTTTTGACATTTCAAGAACGGAGGGATAAGATAACAGCATGGCCCGTCCATTGCGCATAGAATATCCGGGAGCACTTTACCACATTACGTCACGCGGTAATGCACAGCAGGCGATTTTTCTGGATGATCCCGATCGTACTTCCTTCTGGAGGAGGATTGTCACGGCCCATAAAACGCACGAGTATACCCTGAAAGAAATCGGCGACCATCTCGGTCTGCACTATTCGACCGTCAGTCGTCTCAAGACAAGAGAACGAGAGAAAACATCAAAAGGCAAGACCTGACCCCCAATGCGCGTAAGGTGCGGTATCCGTTCATGGTTCGACTGGCTCACCACGAACGGAAGCACTGCTACTGCTGAAGTACCTGAAAGTAGTTACTGATTACTGGTTGGCTGGCGTGAGAAGCGGGAATCAGGTGGTTGTTCCGCGCTGATTGCCGATAAACTCTCTCGGGGAGACGCCTTCCAGTCGCTTGAAGGTCTTGGAAAGATGGAACGCGTCTGCGAATCCCAATTGTCCCGCGATTGCCTTCAGCGGATACCCCTTCGCCAGCAACGCTTTCGCCTGTCCGATGCGCAGTTTTGCCAACGCCGCCTTGGGCGAAGCGCCGGTGGCCTGCCGGTAACGGTGCGCCAGAGAGGAGACACTGACGTGCAGGTGGTCGGCGATGTCCGGGAGCGTCACGTGTTCCGTCAGGTGATCCTTCATGAATGCATCGGCGTTCTCTGCAAAAAACGACATGCCTGACCGGTCTGTTTCACCGGTGATCTCATAGATGCCGTCCTCGATCAGGCGGGCGTTC
>Ga0247841_10008078_pt1 | contig 15313 bp, 11 predicted proteins | sample LaCruzMarch2015__2_FD_192410 | JGI IMG/M metagenome (GOLD analysis project Ga0247841, IMG submission 192410) | Freshwater microbial communities from meromictic Lake La Cruz, Castile-La Mancha, Spain - LaCruzMarch2015_18m | ecosystem: Environmental > Aquatic > Freshwater > Lake | place: Spain...
CGGTCGTTAACTGCTCCTTCCAACCTTTCTTCAAAAACAAAATAGTAGAAATGCATAAACATGTCAACTAGATTTCTATTGACTTTTAATAGAGTAACAGGACGATACGTAGAGTTCGGAGAACGGCATTAATTAGCCCAGCAATTCATTGCTGGGGACTTAGGGAAGAAAAAAAGCCAGAGTCCGTTAGGACGACACATTAGCAAGAGACGATAGAGCGTGTGCCGTCCTACCGGACTCCAGATGAGGGTGAGGGCATCATTCCCCAGCAATAAATTGCTGGGTTAAATAATCCCGTCCTTCGGACTAATCAAAACATCCTAACAAAATCATTGACAGAATATCATATATTGCATAAGGTTGTAGAATGAAAAATCAAGAAAGCAACAGAGCATGACAAGTGAGTTAGCTGCAATTGTCAGCATAATCAAAGATGAATTGCAGGTGTCCAAAGAGTCTGAGGTCATTCTCTTTGGTTCAAGGTCAAATGATACCGCTAAGGAAGATAGCGACTATGACTTTCTACTTGTCGTGGACGATACGCTTGATGCCGAACGTATGAATATGCTCTCTTTCAATATCCGTCTGCGGTTGCTCAATAATAACAAAATGATACCCATAGACCTGATACTTAAAAAGCGGGGGCAATACAAAGCAGAAAGTGTTTGTTTCGGGTCTTTGGCATATAACATCAAACAACACGGAATAGCAGTATGACCAATGCAACAGTGAGAATGTTGCTGAACAAAGCAGAGCATGACTTGAAAGTAGCTCATACTCTCTTACATGCGGATGTACTATATCATGATATAATTGCGTTTCATATCCAGCAGAGCACTCGGTAGGATTTTGAGCATTGTACTAATCTGGCGATTTGGGATATGTAATATGCCTTATCTGAACATAAAAAGTTGAAAATTTATGGACAAAATTATAATAACTTCAAGATGGTACAGGAAAGATAACACCTGCAAGAGGTATTTATGAGCAAAGTAAATTATTTCATTTGTGTGATGTTTATGTTGATGATATGCATTTGGTTAAATGGTCAACCAGTAACATGGGATTGGGCTGTAAGAGCTGGAGGAATATCTTATGATTATTGTGAGGCAATGTGTACTGATAACGAAGATAATATTTATGTTACTGGTAGTTTATGCGATAACTCTTCTTTTGGTTCGATAGAGCTTACTATTGACGATGGTGAAATGTATGTAGCGAAATTCAACAATGGTAACTGGATATGGGTTCAACAGTTTACGGCTGACCAATGCAACGCAATAGCTACAGACTCAAATTTAAATACCTATATTACAGGGTCTTTTGTAGGTTCAGCAGCATTTGGTTCAAACTATCTTTACGAATCTGGTGTTCACTCGAATGTTTTTGTAGCCAAATTGGATTTGAATGGTAATTGGGTTTGGGCAATCTCTGTAGGTGATATTTGGGAGGATTCAGGAAGATGCATTGCTATTGGAAGTAATGGTGATGTCTATGTTGCTGGTAAATTCAAATTAACAGCAACATTTGGAAATATTTCACTAAATTGCAGTAGTGCAGAAAGTGACATTTTCATTGCAAAATTAGATAGTTCGGGTAATTGGTTATGGGCTAAGAAAATAGGAGGACCTAATAATGAAACTTGTAATAGCATAGCAGTAGATAGCAATGATAATATTTATTTAACCGGTAACTTTAATGGAACTGCAACCTTTGGCAGTAATTCAATATCAAGTTCAGAAAATTCTTCTGATATTTATGTAGCGAAAATAAGTAATATAGGAGACTGGATTTGGGCAAGACAAGCTGGGTGGGCAAACAATGAATATAGTGGGGGATTAGCTGTCGATAATGACGATAATATCATTATCGGTGGGTACTATTTTGGGGACACATATATTGGTTCTAATTGGTTGACAATGGCTGGGAATGAAGATATTTTTGTTGCAAAATTGGATAATACTGGCAATTGGCTTTGGGCTAAACAAAGTGGGGGGGGGGAACTGAAAGATGTAATTATGTCGATATAGATAGCAATAACAACATTTATATTACTGGAACAATTGTCGGTAATGCTTCTTTGGGTTCTAGTGAGCTTGTCGGTGGACAGTATAATGATATTTTAATTGCCAAAATGGACCATAACGGTAATTGGGTTTGGGCTGGACAATCTAGCGGTAATTCTAATAATTACGAATATAAATATAGCAGCGGGGTTGCAATAGACATTAACAATGACATCTTTGTTACCGGAGATTTTGTGGGAAGTATTTCATTTGGTTCAACACAACTCAATTCTAGTGGTAATTCGGACATATTCTTGGCTAAAATTCTTTCATCAACTCCAATAATCGATGATCTTAATATTCAAAGCACCGGTCTGACTTTATTCCAAAATTTTCCTAATCCTTTCAGTTCAAAAACTAGCATTATCATTTCTAATGAAAAGAACATAGAAGATTTCAATATATCAATATATGATATAAAAGGTAGAAATTTAAAAACCTTACAAAAGGGATTTTTGGCAAAAGGAAAGCATACCTTTATATGGGAAGGGGAAAATGCTAACAACCATAATTTACCTTCAGGCGTTTATCTGTGTAAATTCACAAACAGAGATAAATCAGAAGTAAGAAAGATGATTTTAATCAGATAGGGTAAGAAATTCACTGAGTTTAAAGAACTTTTGGAATAATCTGCTACAGGATATATGTACATTTAAGCCCCTCCCACTTTTCCCTTGACGATTAGCCAATCCTTTTAAATAAAGATATACAGTTCCAAACTGGATTAAAGTTATTAAAATAAATGAGTTATAGAAGGAGACCTTATGTCCTCAACTAAGGAATCGATTGAGAAGCTATTAGAAAAAGAAGCCAAAACGCGTGAAATGGGTGGAGAAAAAGCTGTCCAAAAGCAGCATGATGGTGGAAAGCTGACAGCACGTGAAAGGCTTGACCTCTTGTTTGATGCCGGCACTTTTCGTGAACTTGATATGTTTATGCATCACCGTTGTGATAACTTCGGTATGGAAAAGATTGATATTCCCTCCGATGGAGTTGTAACAGGACACGGTTTGGTTAATGGACGTCCTATCTTTGCTTTTGCGCAGGACTTCACAGCCCGTGGCGGTAGCCTGGGTGAAATGCACGCTGCCAAAATCTGCAAGGTGATGGATATGGCGCTTAAGTCCGGTGTTCCCATTGTTGGTATCAATGACAGTGGTGGAGCACGTATTCAGGAAGGTGTGGACGCACTACGCGGTTATGGCGATATCTTTTTCCGCAATTCACGTTCGAGCGGAGTTATTCCACAACTTGCAGCGATAATGGGACCTTGTGCCGGTGGCGCTGTTTATTCTCCTGCTATGGCAGACTTTGTCTTTATGGTCAAAAATACCAGCTTTATGTTCATCACAGGACCGGAAGTTATCAAAGCCGTGACAGGTGAAGAGACCACTCAGGAAGAGCTGGGCGGCGCTATGGCGCATAACAGTAAAAGCGGAAATGCCCATTTTGCCTGTGAAAGTGACGAAGATGCGATTGAACAAATGAAGACCCTGCTTTCCTACCTGCCCTCCAATAATATGGAAGACCCACCTTTAATTGAATGCACCGATAATCCGCACAGGGAATGCCCTGAGCTTGATACAATCATTCCCGACGACCCGAAGCACAGCTATGATATGCGCGATGTGATACGCTCCATTGTGGATGACGGTATCTTCTTTGAACCGCATCATTATTATGCCCGCAATATCGTGGTCGGCTTTGCCAGAATGAATGGCAGAGTGGTCGGCATTGTGGCAGACCAGCCGAATGTTTTAGCCGGATGCCTGGATATAGATGCCTCTGACAAAGCAGCCCGCTTTATCCGTACCTGCGATGCTTTCAATGTACCGCTACTGACTCTTGTGGACGTTCCGGGATATCTGCCCGGCACACATCAGGAATGGAATGGTATCATACGTCACGGAGCCAAGCTTTTGTGGTGCTATAGTGAAGCCACCGTTCCCAAACTGACCGTTGTTACCCGCAAGGATTATGGCGGAAGCTATATCGCCATGAGCAGCCGTCACCTGGGAGCAGATATGGTTTTCTCCTGGCCCATGGCAGAGATTGCTGTGATGGGAGCTCAAGGTGCTGCGAATATCATCTTCCGTAAAGAAATCGACGGTGCAGAAGATAAAGTAGCCAAACGTGCCGAAATGATTAAGATATATGAAACAGAATTCAATAATCCTTACGTTGCTGCTTCACGCGGATACGTGGATGCAATTATCCGTCCCAGCGAGACCAGAGCACGCCTCATTGACGCTCTGGAAATCCTGTGCACAAAGAGTGAAAGCCTGCCGCCGAAGAAGCATGGCAATATACCCATGTAATGGGAATTATGAATTACGAATTATAAATTATGAATTAGATTTCGGAACATACGGAAAAGACAGAAGACACGGAAAAGAAATTTGATAAGAAAGAGTTTATCATTGTCGTCATTCCCGCGAAGGCGGGAATCCAGAATTGCGACGGTAGGCGCGGCTTCTAAAACAGGCGGGATTCCTGCCTTCGTAGGAATGACAAAACATATAGTTGGAGTAATAAATGACAGATAAAAAGAAACTTGCAGCAATCAGTGCTGTTGTCTCGATGATAAGCAGTGAAAATGAGAACTTTGACTATCCCGAAAAGCTGGCTACGCATCAGCCGACGCAGTGGACGTATTGGGGCAGACAACAGACCATGATGCACAGAGACACTGTTCAACGCAGAATCATTAAGAGAAATAAATAATAATAAATAGATAAGACAAGGAGAACACGCATGGACAAACATGGCGTTCTGGAAATGACTCAGATGCGGTATGAACCGGATAGACCCAAAGCACCAAATCCTATCAAGATACAGGATTTGACCTTTAGGGACGGGCATCAAAGCCTTTTTGCCACACGGGGCAGGACAGAAGATATGGTCGTGGTGGCTGAGGATATGGACAAAGTCGGCTTTTACTCTATGGAAATGTGGGGTGGAGCTACCTTTGACACGATGCAGCGTTATCTCAATGAAGACCCCTGGGAACGTATCCGCACTCTGAAAAAGTATATCAAAAAGACTCCTTTCTCTATGCTGCTGAGAGGACAGAACCTGGTCGGCTACCGTAATTATGCTGACGATGTGGTGGAAGCTTTTGTACAAAGAGCATCAGACAACGGCATTGATATCTTCAGGATATTCGATGCTTTGAATGACTTCCGCAACTTCCAGACTGCAGCCAAGATAGTTAAGAAGAACAAGAAACACTTTCAGGCTACGATTTGCTATTCCCTGACTGAACAGCGTATGGGCGGAGATATCTACAATATCGACTACTATGTCAATAAAGCCAAACAACTGGAAGAAAAGGGCGCAGACACCATCTGTATCAAAGACATGGCAGGTCTGGTTGCTCCCTATGATGCTTACAATCTGGTACGTGCTCTCAAAGAAGCAGTGAAAGTTCCGATTCATCTGCATACGCATTTCACTTCCGGCATGGGAGATTTGGCATTGTTTAAAGCCATAGAAGCAGGCGTGGATATTATCGACACATGTATGGCACCTTATGCTTACAGGACTTCACACGCAGCGGTTGAGCCTTTGGTGAATAGCCTGCTTGGCACGAACCGTGATACAGGTTTTGATATCAAGCTTCTGAATAAAATCGATAAAGAACTGGAGAAGGTTATTCCCAAGTATCTGCAATTTGCTGACAATACCAAATACAGCATCATTGATACAGACGTAATCATTCATCAGACTCCGGGCGGTATGCTTTCCAATCTGGTTAATCAGCTCAGAGGCATGGATGAACTGGATAAGCTGGATGATGTGTTCAAGGAAATTCCCAAAGTCAGAAAAGAACTTGGTATGATTCCTCTGGTGACGCCCACCAGTCAGATTGTGGGTATTCAGGCTGTGAATAATGCTCTGTTTGATAAGACACCCGGTGAATATGCCAAGACTACTGAGCAAGTGAAAGACCTGTGTTACGGACTGTATGGCAAGACTACCCTGCCGATAGACCCGGAAGTGCAGAAGAAAGCTTTGAAGGATTATCCCAGAGGGGAGACGCCGATTACTGTCAGACCCGGTGATGTGATAGAACCTGCTATGGCAAAAGTTCACGAAGAATGTAAAGACCTGGCTAAGGATATTGATGATGAGTTGACTGTTGCCCTGTATGACATAACTGCCATGCGGTTCCTGAAATGGAAGTACAACATTATTCCTGTTCCTGAAGATGCGAAACCCGTTACCCTTGAACAGGTCAAAGCAATTGATGAATTAATAAAAAAAGCAAAGGCTGGAGAATTGATGGAAAAGCCCAATAAAGACGTTCCTGTAAAACCCGAAGGCATCAGACAGTTTGATGTTTATGTAGATGGTGAATACTATCTGGTCGAAGTTAGTGAAAAAGGCGGAGCTCCCAGAGTAGTGAGTTCACGTCCTGCCCCTGCACCTCAGGTAACCAGACCTGTGGCAACAAGCAATCCCGCACCAGTTCAGACAAGTGCCCCTGCAACCGTCATTCCTGCGCAGGCAGGAATCCAGTCCATAGAAGGCGGTACTCCGATTACAGCACCCATGCCCGGCATGCTGGTAAAGTATGAAAAGAAAGTCGGCGATGCCATCGAAATAGGAGAGACTATCCTTGTGCTCGAAGCTATGAAGATGTATAATAATATCCCCAGCCCTGTAAAAGGAATTGTGGCAAGCACACCGCTGAATGCCAGTGATAGCGTCAGCAAAGGACAAGTGCTGGCCATCATAAAATAATTATGAATTATGAATTATGAATTATGAATTGAGTTGTCGTTCCTGCGCAGGCAGGAATCCAGCCTGTTTATAGAATAAAAAATTAAGAATTAAGACCATTTGAAAAGCCTGTCATCCTGAGCTTGTCGAAGGATAGACAGGCTTTTTCTTTACCGCAGAATTAACAGAAGTGACAGAAATTTATTGCCAAAATCTGAGCCCGTAAATACATATAGTTTCATCATTAGTTTAAATAAGGAAGCGAATTATGAAACGTATATTATTTTTACTAGTCATACTTATAGCAATTGGTAGTCTTTATAGTCAGGACATTTTAGATTTAGAAACTGATTCTACTCCCCAACAAGTCGAATTGATGTCACTATCTGAAAGGGAAGCCTTTTTGAATAATTATCAAGGTGAATATCTGGAACAGCATTTTTATGATGAACTTATCAGAACCAAGTCTCCGTACAAGTCGATAACTTATCAATATGGAATGCCTTTTATCGAAATGAAGAAGAATTGGGATGATAAAGATAGTTTCATTGTTACATCCCAAGGCAGGTTTCTTTACTTTATAAAAGCTTTCTTTCCTTATGTTAAAAGCGATTCGATGATGTTTCATTATCAAGATAATTTGTACTCTTTTCGGTTGAGAATACCGGAGGATGAAGCTGATGTCATATATATGACAGATAAATATCCCGATTATGAATCCAGATACATTAAGATACCTTCAGTGGACTCACTGCTAAATGTACTCACAATTGCCGGTAAGTACATGAACAATGAAGAGACTTCGGAACAGGAAGTAAAGTTTAATATTGACGGCACTATAAAGGGATTGGGTGATTTTGAAATATATAAAGTAATTGTCGATTGTTTAAATGAAACTGCTGACCTATTCTGGATGAAAGGCGATTCCAGTGCCATATATTTCTTTGAAATGATAGATGACAACTTGTATATATATCAGGCTGAAGAAGATTATTATGACGATGACTCAGAAGATTTCGAATGGGTCAGGGGCAATTTGTTGTACAAGCTGACCAGAATGGATTAGGATGTTGTTAATCACAAATTAACAGGTCAGGGTCACCGTATTTTCTATCTTGACAAGATATAACTTTGAATAACAAAGTAATTCTGTGATTACCTGCGTAAAGGAGTTGAAATGGAAGACAGAACCACATTCCAGGAGCAATTAACAAAACTTGGTTTGGATTCAGCCAGGATGGAGGCTGTCATAAATACCATTGATGACTACATTGAGTTTTGCGGAGGCTCAGAAGAACATTGCACCCCAATCTGCCTGCAAGACTATTGCCGCAAGCAGATTGCCGGAAGTGAAGAGGCTTTGGAATGTATCATTGCTCTGATTCGATATTATGTTTTTAAGCAGCGATTTGATGAAATAGCATATCTAATCACTATGCTGGGAACTATCGGAGTTATTGAGAGTCAGCGAGATAGCTTAATAAATCTGACAAATTCTGATATAGAGGGTAAGGTCTTTGAAGGATTTAAGCTTTTACCCCTGGGTACGCCACAGGAAGATTATCCTCCATTAATTGTGGATTACATTGCCCGGTTGCGAAACTTGCTAACAGAGGATATCTGCCGGAAGGTGCTGGCGGGAAATCATCACCGGATACCCGATGAGCATTTTAAAGAGCATCAGAAGTATTTTGCCGAAAGTGGTGATATTGATGAATTTCTGAAGTGGCGGCATGAACAGCTTATTAATGAGTTGCAGGAACATTGCGATAGTGGACAACTGTGGTATGAACAGCATATCACACCGGAAGTTGTTGAATTTGTTAAAAATAATCCTGAAATCGAAAGCGGAGTACGCGAGGGTAACAGGATTTATATTACAAAAATTCCCTACAATCCTGACGCTTATCTAAAGGAGAAAGACCCGGTACGGAAAAGCTATCTTGCCTGCCATTGTCCGTTCGTCAGAGCTGCACTGCTTGACGGCACAAAAATACCTTCTTTATGGTGTTATTGTACCGGTGGATATGAAAAACTACCCTTTGATTTACTCTTCAAGAGATTGCTTGATGTGGAAGTTCTGGAATCCCTGCTTGACGGTGCACCCCGATGCCGTTTTGCCATTGTCATTCCTGAACAGGCAATTTCCAAAACATGAAACGGTTACTCATAGTAAGACCACGATAATTTTCCTGCTTGACAGTTTACTGCTTTGCACAACAAAGTAATTTGAGTGCAGTAAGAATGTTAACACACCCTCTGCAGTTTCCGGTGGGAGGACTGATGCGCAATATATTGATTACTATTATCTGCCTATATTGTATAGGAATTTCTGCAATGACTGTCCATGAAGCTGTTGTAGCGAAAGACATAGCAGCTCTGAACCAGGTGTTGAAAGAAAATCCCTCGTTGATTGATGCCCAGGATGCCAATGGCAATACACCGCTGCTTCTGGCATTGACAGATACAAATCCGGAACTGGCTGTGGCAGTGCTGAATTACAGACCACGTCTGGACCTTCGGAACAACAATGGTGTCCTGCCTATCCATCTGGCAGCTCAAAAACATAGCCTGCAATTAGTCCAAAGACTTGTTTCCGCCGGAGCAGACATCAATGCAACCGATACCCGCACAGGCGGAAATGCTTTACATTGGGCTGCGGAAGGCGGGAATCTGGAAGTTATCAATTATCTAATTGCACAGGGCTTGAACCCCAATCAGGAAAGCAACGACCAATGGAAGCCGGTGGATAAAGCAGTTGCCGGAGGTCATTTGGATGCACTGAAGTTGCTTTTGGAAAAAGGAGCTACTTTCCCCATTCTGAATAATCCTGATGATTATTTCTTCATTGTAGCTGTTAACAGTGGCAGCACAGAATTAGTCAGCTATCTGATTGACAAAGGTTATGACCCGAATTTCAGAACCAGACCGGGAGACCTTGCCATCAATCAACCGGTGTACCGAAATGATTCTGCCATGCTGAAACTGCTAATCCAAAAGGGTGCAAAGCTAAACGGTGTTTTTGACCGCTACAATTTTGCACCACTGCATGTGGCAGCCTTCTTAGGGTACACTGAACTGGCTGAAATTCTGCTTGATAATGGTGCTGTAGTTGATATTGCTAAACCTGATGATGGTTCTTCTCCTCTGCAATTTGCCATTGAAATGAAGAAGAACGACTTTGCCAAATTCCTCATCAGTAAAGGCGCGAATCTCAATTTTTCAGATATGAGCGGAGTGACCCCTCTCAATGCCGCAATCATCTGGGATAATAATGAAATGGCATACTATCTCATTGAGCATGGGGTTGATTATACAGGCAAGGAGTGCACCTCCGTTCAGAATTGCACAAATACTATCAATCCTCCTCTAATCAATGCTGCTATCCGAAACGCTGAATTAATTGCCTATCTTCTGGACAAAGGTGTGGATATAAATATTCAAAATCGGGATGGCGATACAGCCTTGATTTGTTCAGTTTATGGAGATAGTCTGGCTCCTTTGCAGGTTTTGCTGCAGCGCAAAGCCAAGCTGAATCTTCAGAACAATCGTGGTCAGACTGCTTTAATACTTGCCTGCCAGACTAAGAATCTTGCCAAAGCCAATCTGTTAATCAATGCGGGTTGCGATATCTCGAAGCAGGATATAACAGGGCAAAATGCTCTGCATATAGCGGCCATCAAAGGTAATTCTGATTTGGTCAGGCTTCTCATCAGTAAGGGGATAAATCTTAACGCGAAAGACAAAGACAAACTTACGGCATTAGATTATGCAATGCGTTATGCTCAAACAGATGTGATAGAAATACTTAGGAGTAAAAACGCCAAAAGCAGATTTCGCGAGGCTGCCCAGGCTCAGAATAGACTCGACTTTTTATCCGGTAAAGCTGAAACAGGTATTTGGTATCTGGAACACAGCGGCATGGCTGTGCGCAAAGACAACAATCTGTTTATTTTTGATTACTGGAAACAGCAACCCAATGCAAATAATCCATCACTTTATAATGGCTGGATAAATCTGGAAGAGATTAAGGATTTGAATGTTTATGTCTTTGTATCACATAGCGATATGGACCACTTTGATAAACGCATTCTTGACTGGCAGAATGAAATCCCTAAACTAAAATATATCTTTGGCTTCAGACCAGAAGCTACCAATGATTATCGGCAGAATAATTATACCCTGCCCGGCTATGTCTTTGTACCAAAGGATTCTTCCCGCATTGTAGACGGCATCAAAATCAGGACGCTCAGTTCACCTATTGACGATGGCAGTGGATTTTACGTTGAAATGAATGGGCTGAAATTTTTCCATAGCGGTGATGCAGTCAACCAAAGTAAAACGCTTCCAGGCAGTTATTCACGTTCTGTTGATCATCTGGCAGCTCAAATCAAGGGGCTGGATTTTGCCTTTTTGCCAATGTTGGGTTGCGGTATGAATGACGTGGAAGCACTCAATACAGGCACGGATTATTTTATTCAAAAACTCAATCCTAAAGTGATTGTTCCGATGCATTCAGGTGGCTCTGAATACAAATATGACGATTGGAGCCAGGCTGTAAAAGCAAGAGGTATCAAAAACAAAATCGAGATTTTCCACAATCCGGGAGACCATTTTTCACTTTAAACAATATCCCCATTCCGGCGAAAGACACAGCCGCAAGCACACTGCTCAATGACGGCGACAGTTTCGGCAAAGGTCAGGTATTGGCGATTATTACTTAATCAGACTCACTTTTTCCCAGCAGACTTTACGTCCTGCCTGAAAACGGATTAGATATACTCCGGAGGGGTAGCTATTATTATCATCATCGGCATCCCAATCCAAATTGTAGTAACCCGGATTGCTTTCTGAGAAGTTCCATGTCCTGATTTTCTGTCCTTTGGTATTGTAAATACTAATGGTAGCAGGGGATTTTACTGCAAGTGAATAAGGTAGGCGAACCACCGGGTTAAAAGGATTGGGATAGGGTTTGAGCAATTGCGTTACATGTGGAATAGTGGGGTTCGGATTGCCACCGATGCCATTTACAAAAACTAAAATGGGTCCATGATATTCAGTATAACTATTCAAATCAACTGATTCTAACCAATAATAGTATGACGTCATTGGTGTTACTTCTCTATCTGTAAAGGAATAGCTCTGTTCGTTGGAAGTATTTGTGCCTGGTATCAGGCTGGGGATTTGCTCAGCTTCATACAAATTTGCACTTAATCCTTTATAGATATAATAGCCCAATAGATTAGTTTCGGTAGCAGTAGTCCAATCCAGGCTGACTTGCCCGTTTATGCATAGAGCTGAAAAAGAGACCAGTTCTACGGGAAGGGTTTCGTCAGTCAGAGTGATACTATCTGACCATCCTGATTCGTTAGTCATCGATTTAATCAGGATATCATCCAGAGTACGAATTTCTATGCGTTTTATCATTTGGTCGGAAGCCAGTATGAATTGAGCTCTGCCTTTGGCAGCAATATCTGTTGAGGCAGCAGATATCAGATTGCCTCCCACAGTCTGATTATAGCCCAATACCACATATTTATTTGAAGTGGGGTATTGAGTATTGCCAACCACGTGACCTGTGATATCAAATGTGCTGCCTGATGTCATAACAGTTGGTGTGCTACAAGGGATTTGAGTGTGATAGGTGGCATAATCCGTAGTCAAAGCGTCAACAAAAGTAACATTTACCGAAGCATTGCCACCCAGAATGATTGGTATCCAGAATCTGCCTGTAGATGTAGAAGGATTGTGATAAAAGGGAATGCCTGAATCAGTACCGAAAACAGCAGGTGATTGATATGCTCCGGCGACGGGATTCCAGACATTATAATAGGTTGGGCTCGTTAGAGAACTGGGCAGTATGTATTTGGCATTGGCATCAAAACTACCTGCATAAACTAAGATTGCCGACTGGGATGTGCTGGTATCGCGCAAATCCATGCGGGTGGGTCTGTATGTAAAGATGGCACCATTATTGTCATTTGTTGTGCTGCCGGTAGTAAACGAAGCAGATGTCATACTTTGCATAGTAAGATTGACCGAACCAAAAGTTGAAGAAACAGTAGTTCCGCTTGAACCTGTAGTTTCATTCAACATCCAGTAATAATCCGGTAAAGGTGATTCATCTGGTGTAAATGTTTCATTGGTAATAGTATCTCTATAATCCTCAGCAATCTGCCCGCTGTCTTTGTATTTTCCAATCCAGAGAGCTACTCCGCGGATATTGCCTACTAATATTCTGGTTCCGGGGTCATTTGTTCCGATGCTTGGGCTGCGCCCAATCCAAAGACGTTCCAGATTTGGGCTGACGCCTGCAATAGGGTTGATATTGCCTGTACGTGAAGCACTTGCTTCTTCAACCCCATTAACATAGAGTTTTATATATTTCCCTGTATAAACTCCCGCCACGTGATACCAGGTATCTTTCATAGGTTGCGTCCGGGACTGAACAAAGTTTCTGCCGGTATCTGTCCTGACAGCAAATTCAAATTTAGTATTCGTAACATCATGCTGTAGCCAGAACTGACCGGTATCGCTTTGATACGCTCTGTCCAAGGTAACGATATTTGCCCATTGATTTACTGCTCCGGTGGGCGGTATAACTGTCCATTTGACCCAGGCTTCAACCGTCATCCGGTCTTTATACGTAGAATTATTCAATCCAAATCGACAGCTATCCGGGGCAGAAAGATAGGGGTATTTACCTGTAACGGTCTGAACTCCGTATTGCAGTCTGGAATTGGCTTCCCGTGTAACTTTGAGAGTATATGAGCATGTTACTTTCGAAGTATTTTGCGCTTTGAGTACAAAGGTATTCAATCCCTTTTTGACTTTGACAATCAGGTCACTGGCATTGGCAACAAAACTGTCGTTGATATATAAATCGCAATCTGTGGGCACCATGGTCGATATTTTGATGCTGCTGACACCTGCTGCAGCAGTAACATTGAGGGTTGTGTTATTTGCAAGAGAAGCATTGAACGCAGGATTTATTGTCAAAGTATCAGTCAGAATATTGGCATTTCGGATAATTAACTTGCCTAAATGAGGTGCCCATCCGGACATTCCTGTAATGTTATAGCTATATTGGGAAACCCTGTTAAGATTTGTACCATCTATAGTTTTAGCTCTCACTTTGAACGTTCCGTTGCTAAGAGGATATAAAAGTCCGTTCTGTCCAAAATAAGCAGTTCCGGTTTCAGCCAGGACAAACCAGTCAAGGGTATTGTAAGTAGGAGTAGTGTCTCCATTTACGGTTAACGGAGCATCGGTGCCGGGTGTAAATGACACATTACTGCCTGTGAGAGCAGAACTAAACTGCGTGTTTCCGGTAATGCTATATAAAGGGCTTGCCGTTGAAGCAGGCTGCAACAGTGCCATGGAACCTACTGCGCAACCCATTCTGCGCCTGAAATTCAGAGTATAGGTTCGCTCGAAACCGGGGTTGTTTTTGTTTACGACAATGGTTATAATGTTCTTTTCATCAGTGCTGGCATGCCTTGCCATTTCCAAATCCGTATAAACGGAATCAGATATAGTTGTGGCAGCTAAGACAATAGTGGAGAGATTGAAAGTATTGGAAACAGATACGGGATTGTTGCTATTGGCAGTTGTGTAACAGGGAAAATAGATAAAAATACCGCGCAATTCGTGTCTGATATTGGCTGTATAAGTCAAAGTCGCTACGTTAAAAATAAAGGCAGAAGTTGCTCCTCCAGTGTTCCAAATGGGATATCCATCATTATTGTCATCTGCGTTCAAGCCTTTGATAGTGATGTTTGAAAGCCCTTTTACGTTATTCAGTGATGCATCAGAATATGCTCCGTAGCCGCTTTCATCGCGAGCCCGAACTTTCACAGTGTACTTGTTATTATTATCTAATGGGGTACCGTCAGCTATCAGAGTCGCGTGAAAATTATGAGTAAAAACTGTAATGCCGGATATTTCTGAGCCGAAGGCAGTGCCGTTTTTGTATAACTGAGCACAATAATCTGACGCTCCGCTGACTTCAGTCCAGCTAACTACATCTGTTTCAACATCCCAGCTTGGTTTTGAGACTTGACCCGGTAGAGCAATAAGTTGAGGAGCAATCAATAGTATCAAAGCTAATAATAGTAAATATTTGCACTCCATAAAACCTCCCATTATTCGCGAATAATAACATTCTAATCTGTTTATGGCGATTGCCAAGAAATATTTTAGCTATTACAGCACTTTCTTTCTCGCAAATATGGACATGTATGCAGATGGTTTTACAAGATTTTACAAGTGAATTTTTTATTAAGTGATTTTCGATTTATTGGCAATTTGTCTTCAATTCACCCTTAAGTTCAAGCGTATATCAAGCGTAATAATATTACGCTTGACTTACGCTTGATTGCGAGGAGAAAATGTGGAATCACACTTGTAGTTTCCTGATTTTGGTTGACAACTAAAGTGAGGAGAGTTATGAAACGCAAAGCAAAGAAAGCAGTTAGCTACTCAGAGAGCTATAAGCAGTATGTAGTATATGCAGTTATGCG
>Ga0247841_10008079_pt1 | contig 15310 bp, 12 predicted proteins | sample LaCruzMarch2015__2_FD_192410 | JGI IMG/M metagenome (GOLD analysis project Ga0247841, IMG submission 192410) | Freshwater microbial communities from meromictic Lake La Cruz, Castile-La Mancha, Spain - LaCruzMarch2015_18m | ecosystem: Environmental > Aquatic > Freshwater > Lake | place: Spain...
AGGCTTCTGTCCCATAGATATTTGACAGGATCAGCTTGCCTCCAACTTTGACAAATCCTATCCCTATATGTCGGTTGGCAAAAAGAATATTTGAACCATTTTGCTTAAAGGTAACACCTTTTTGAGGGGAAGTAATCATTGCATTCTTGTTAATATGGTTTTCAAAATAAATAGGACTCTGTTCGTTGAGTTCCTCTGAGAAACAATTCCCACAAAACAGCAAAATGGCAAAACCACAAACTATTGCCATCACTTTTAACCATCTTGCCCGCAAAGCCTGACTATAAATTTTTTTACCCATTTTCATCACCTTATTGAATATTAAATACTGTCAATATTTCATATCTCCTGCCTAGCTAAAATTGATGCGCTTTAAACTGGAATTCACCGCATAAATGTTTGGTATCCATTATTGGCTAACGACTTCAAAGAGGGGGCGACTACTTTAATGGCATGATCTCTACAAAACGCCTTTCCACAGTAACACATTCAAAACCAACAGAAGATAAGATATTCGTGCGGAAGATTTTGAATTCATCGCCTCGGCATCCATAAATAGTACGCGTGTTAAGCTGTAGCACTATCTTGCTATTTTTGTGAATAAGTGGTCTCAAATTAGAGAAGAAACAGATCCAATCTTCTGATGACCACATAGATTCTTTAATTTGCCGATTATGACGATCAAACGTAACACTAAAAGCGGTTATTAAATCAAAAGGAACTAACCGATCTATTGATAATAAATGACTATCTGAAGTAATTTTGCACCAATTGATAGTATTTCCGAATGCTCTATTCATAGGGGTATAAATAGGGTGCTCGCCGAGATCTACTCCATGAGCATCATGACCTAGAGAACGTGCTAATGCAATGAAATACCCTGGCCCGGATCCAAGATCAAGAATACGTAAAGGGGTACTCCTGTCAAGTGAAAGCCTGACAATGCGTAATGCATTTTCAGATAACCATATGTGAGGATGTAAATATTTGGATCCATCACCTTTTACCCCTAAGATATTCAATTTCTGAACCTCTTCCAATCCCTTTTGGATATGTGGAACCTTCAAAGATTTCCTCAAAACCTTATAAACACGGGGTATGACAGGTACACTTGAAATATAATATAATAAACGTGTAATTAACTTTACAAACATTGTATAAAGGTTGCCTCCTTATCAAAACCCAAAATGGCTTGTATCTGTTTCATGGTATTAGTCCGCATGGCGCTTGCGTCGATATGTAATTGTAATGAAGCGCAGAAAAAAATAAAATAAGAACAACATAAGAAGGGCACTCATAACACTTACGAGTGATGTCATAATCAATAACCCCGTATAATATATAAGCATAGCACCGATGGCCAAATGAAATGGGTCTTTTTCTATTTTTCTAAAGATCAAGGTCTGACTGAATCCGGCTAATACACCAATGAAAAGAAAAGATGCTCCCACTCCTATTATTCCAAAATCAACGTATGGTTTTGTAATATACGTTCCACTGGCATATATTGTGAAATTTCCCGCTGGGTTAATAAGAAATGCCAGTTCATTCGAGAAAGGGACACCGCCAAGAACACCGGGAAAAACAGATATAAAATCCCTAAAATGAATCATACCCATTCTGAGTTCTATTACACCGGTTCTTACAAACTCAATAGCATAAACATCACTTATTGAGTTACCGACGAATATCCTTTCAACGATCATTTCTATAGCCAGAGAAACAAAGTCATCTCTGCCGATGATGAATTGCATCTTCGCCGAATATAAGCTAAGAAATATTGCTGTTATAACTAAAAAAAAGACGGATAGAGAAAAAAACTTTAAAGATATTTTCTTAATGAGAGAAAGCAGGATCAAATAAATTATAATTGTATTTATAAATGGTCCGCGAGTACCATTCCCAGCAATAAATATGAAAGATAAAAGAAACAGAATAAACGTAAGACACAACCATCTAATCTTTTTAGTTTTCCAGTAAACAATACCTGCCATGGATACAAGAAAAGGCCACCCCACGTTTAATAGTGTTGTTATAACCCCCTGGCCTCGATACTCTCCACCATAATAGTAACCTTTTGTAATTTCAAATCGTCTTGCAGAAACTTGTTGTACAACGGATATATAATCGTCTCCTGTTGCAAGCGCTATCAATGCATTAGTTACTATTGGCGTACCTTCATACAGATAATACCCAGCAAGAACAAGGAGAATTGAACCAAAAATAATTGCTAAAAATATCTCACCCTGACTATCAACAGTAATGGCCTTTTCCCGAAATTTTTCTGGTGTGGAGGTGCTTTGCCGTAAATATGACATGGCAAGAAGAAATCCACACACAAGAGAAATAAAACTAGTAAAAAAGACGAGTATTGCGTAAGCATCCTTTGATATGCCGGAAATTAAAGCATACATAAAGCCTGGCATAACACGTACAAACACAAATACCATTATCAAGAGAAATGGCGTTAAAACAAGACTATTATTGCTTTCTAAACGCCATACCATCAGGAACAGCATAAAGCAAATTAACGGTATAGTGATGCAAGGTATTATAATATCAAGCGCAATATTCATAAGCTTTACAATTATTTATCAGTTCTTGATATCCAATTTTCTATTCCAAAATTCTAATCGTTTTTCCAATGCCTTAGCTACTGATAAATAGTTCCTCGCGTAGTCGATTGCTATTTGCTCATGTGCCTGTTTCTCTAAATCATTCAAGGAAAGCCAGTGGATAAGTTCGCGGGTAATCTGTTCAATATCGCCAATATCGATAATGCTTCCCAACCCTTTCTCAACAACAAATTCACTCCCCCCGGGCGTTGTAAGAACTGGCTTCCCGCACGCGATGTATTGACGGATCTTCTGATTTGAGTTTCCTATAGTTCCAATATGCGCGGGCTTGTCAAAGGCAATCCCAATATCAAAACTATTGATATATTCGGTTACATCATCATATGACACGACCCCGGGAAATGAGAAGTATGCCTTCAAGCCGTTCATTTCGACCTCTCTCATCAAGCCGTTCATTCCCTGACCGCCTCCTACAATAACGAAGCCGATTCGAGGATACTTGCGTATTAAATGGGGGGCAACACTTAACATTTCCATCCCGCCACGTTCCCAGGGACGTCCACCAACAAATCCAACAATGGGATTAAAATGACTTAAACCGCATTTATTCCGCGCATCATGTTTATCTCTCGGACTGAAACGATCAATATTTGTTGCATTATCAATAAGAATGATTTTGTTTCTATCTAGGTTAAGATTGCTTAGTGCACCGTTTATATGCCCTTCTGTGCAAGCATCAGCCGCAATCGCCTTTTGTGCAAACCAAGGCATCAACTTTTCCTCCAATGGCGCTATTATTCTTCCAGCTATGAGTTTTATGCCCTTTTGTGCCTTTAGGTAATTGCGAGGATATCCTGAAAGATGCTTAATTGCATAGGGAATACGAAATTTTCTAAGCAGGAAAAAGAGGCCTATCGATAACAGTTCAATTCGCGTTACGATGAGGTCGTATGCATTGTTCTGTAGAAGGCATGAACCTTTCCGATACAGATCAATTTGATGGTGCAGAAAAGTTAACGGCTGCTTGTTATTGATCTTCACCAGAAATGTTTTATGATAACCGTCAATTTCTGGAACGGATCTTTCAGGTTCGGGTATAAGGAAATGTGCATTCTCGTGAAACCTATCGTTCAAGCTCCACATGAATTCTCTCTCGTTGACGCTTGGCCCTTTCGGCATGGATATATCTATTGAGGTTATGTAAAGTATTTTCTTAATCATAGGCGAAACAATTCTTTACTATCCGTTCTTAATCTACAATTAGCAAAACACCTAACAGATAGCCTCAATTACATTGACATACCATTCCTTAACACGCGGCGCAATTATTTTACTGTTATGCCATAACCCAATGAATTCGCCTCGGAATTTTTTGCACACATCATTTATCTTTACAGTAATATCATACGCCTCTGCAAGATCCACCTTTTGATAGGCAAATAATGACGTATCCATTAGAATCAGAGGACGTTCCGTAAGCACCAGCCTCCTCCTGCTTATTAAGTCGAACACGGGATATTCGTAACAGACACCGCATCTGAATCCCGGGATTTCCGCAAAATACACTGTCGAATCATAATCCAAACCAAGTTCATCCCAGATCCGCCAGGTTACGGGATTCTCCCAACAGAGGTGATGCTGACGTCCGCCTGTTTTTTTCTGATCAATTCCCAGCTTTGCACACAAGCTGACAAATCTGTTATACTCATTTTTTGCATTAGTGGGATTGTTAAAGGTTTGCAAACCTGCATGCCAGCCAATTTCATGCCCTCTTTGCTTAATCTTCTTGATTAAATTTATAATGAATGGATGTTCAGCATTATATGAAGTTGTTCCAGAGTCAGTCACCTCAGCAAAAATAAAATTAAATAAACTTACAACATTGTGTCGCTCGGAAATATCCATAATAAAATCATAGGTATTATGGGGATCATTATCATAATAACCTTTTTGAAAATCGACTTTAGCCTTCATCCTTTTCTCAGCCAGACCAATACTCTCTCTTTTCACCATATCACCAACACATGATCTAAATATTTGTCGCCAGTTCATTTGCATAGAGCTCAACGGCGAATCTACATCATGAGTAAGGAAAGTCCGTCCCTGCCTTATGCTTCTTTCCAGTCCGGGGGAAACATACTGCAGGCAGGCCCAGAGGATCTCTAGGTACTCATTTATTATCGGTCTTTCGAGAAAGCCTTCCTGAAATGCGAGAGAAGCATGTACTGGGAAATGACCTTCTCTATCCCTGTCTGATTTTACAATTTCTTCATAGCGTGTGATCATAAAAAAAGCCGACCCGATAATGTCGATAGGGAGGTCAATACTTCCGAGGCGTTGCTTTTTTGAGAAGGCAGGTAATGCTGTATCTTGGTATCCATAGATAACCGGGATATGGTGCGATGTTAAGCAACAGTTGAAACCAAGTGAACGTGTATCCCATACATTTAATGGCTGTTTTGGTAATGAATCCAGGCTTAGCCATTTTTCCTCCGGACATTGGAAAAGAATATCCGGCAAAGTGATACAGTTAATACCATCCAAGGATATCGAAGTATTCGAACGATCCTCTATCTCTATTAGATAGTCCAGACCTAAGAAGACACCGAACAGAACATCAATGATATAAGCACGTTCTTTAGTATAATAAGGTGGAACTTTAATCGATAGTTTCAAGACAGAAGCCCTATTCCATCACAGTGTTCTATAATTCTGGAAAACCCAGCAGTGCCAACCAAACAATGATGATCAATATGCTATTCCATTTTTACAATCAATTGCCTTATGGCATAACCCCACATCACATACTTGATCATATATGAAATAATCATCGTTCCAGCAAAGAATACAACGGCCCAAAATCCGGACAAGCCACACCATACTGCTGTCATTATGCCCAGAACGACAAAAACAAGACGCATCAACGCCCATGAAAACGATAAATCCTGTCTTTCGATAATCGCAAAATTTATAACGGAATCCGTAGTAAGTTTGAGCAGAAACACAAAAGCCATCACTTGGACATATACGCCACTTTGAACCCATTGAGCGCCAAAAACAAATTTGAAAATCCATTGCCCACCGACCGCAAGAATAAGGCAAGGCCCTATGCCAATCAGGAGTAGTTTTAAATTAATTTTTCGGAATAATTTTTGAAGCTTGAGCGGTTCTCTAATCATTCGCGCTGCTTCACCCAAAAAGACCTTCGAAATAGATGTCCCAACCAATGCAATCGGCATGGCCAGCAATTGCTGCGTGAGATAAAACCATCCGGCAACCTCAACACCATAGCAGCCGGCGAAAAGCAACGCCGGCATCTGCAAGCCAGCAGTATTCAACAAAGATGCATTGCTCTGGTAAAGAGGGAAATCCTTGTACCTGCATGCAACAGTGCGGAGTGTAGTAACTGATACAAAATTGATATTATTTTTATCTTTATTCCAGAATTGTCTGGCAAGTGACCCCACGCCTGCGCTTTGGCCAATGATCTGCCCTAAAAGAAGCCCCAAGGGCCCGAACTTTAGAACACCCAGTACCAATTGAGTGACTATACCAGTTACCCCCTGTGAAATCCTTGTGCGCGCTATAAGGGAATAGACTCTTTCGCGTACAGCCCAGTAATTAAGAGCCTGATATATTCCGGCAAAGAAAAACCCCACGGGCAAGAGCCAGATAAATTGCATAAGCAAACTTAATTGTTGAATGCGTCCAAGTTCATTATAAAAAAAGAGTATCCCCAGGAGGAACAAGGCGCTCGTAATAAGTATAGATACAATACAAAGACAAAGCAGGTCGACTGCCGTCTGATTATCCTCCGGGATAGGGATAGCAAACTCATACCTGAAGGATGCAAAATTCAATGATATGAATAGAATCGAGGAATATACCGCCAGGATACCAAAATCACCAGGGGAATACAGCCGGGTTAATACCGGCGCGACGATTACTCCCATGCCTTGCGCAAGGATTGTTCCACCTGCAAGAATCGTAGCGCTTCGCACGAAACGATCTTTGGGCAAGAAATCTCTAATTCTTCTCGCTATCCGCCCCAGGAGTGTTTCGGTGGTCACGATTATCAGCGGCCTTCTTTCACTAAACCGGTTATGTACCAGTTCGCAGGTTCGTATGCTTTTTGAAAATCAGGGACACTTCCTGAGATATATACATGGAAGGGATTTTCTTCCTTATTTTTCGAAAAAATATTCTTTATTGACAGCGCTTCTTTGTATAAAAAACCACTCTTTCGAAAAACTTCCGTAAGTATCCTATTGCCTTTTAAGGTTGAAAACACGATAGCCCCAACCTTTTCTCTTTTTGCTAACAATACCATCTGCGCAAGCAATTGAACAAATATTGAGCTGTCTTTCTCTTCTGCTAGAATATCCTCAATGCGCAAATTATTATTCTTGGTCAGGTAAAAAATTATATAGCCTACCAATCTTTCATCCTTGTATAACGTGAGATACCGATAGACGAAATATGGGTTTTGATTAATGCGCCACGAAAGATAAGATCGGTTACGATCAACGGTGATCCCATAGAACTTCTTATTTCTGTTCCACATCTCCACAATCTTACCAATAGGTGCATTATTGATATCGAAAAGCGCTGTTTTAACGTTGGCGCTCTTGAAGGTTCTCGTTTGAAAATAAGCGTATACAAACCATGACATCATGTAAGAAAAGAATTTGATCACGCCAGCAGATAGGCTGGGTTTATTATCAAGTCTTGAAAACATTTCTTCCCGTGCATATTGAATATCGGTTAGAAAAAAAAAATCTATCCATGAATCAAGGGCATTATAACCCAGCTTGCGTCTTACCGCTCCCGGTGCCCCTTTCGTTGCATTCCCCGCTGTTGTGAAAAATATCTGAAAGCGCTTTTTGGCCTCTTCAAAATACTTTCGTTCATGAGGAAAATAAAGTCCCTTCCCCCGATAATCGGGATGGCACATACAATTTTCCGTTTTGCCAGCAAGATATGATTTACCCCAAAAAATAAATGGTGTTGGAATTAGGCTGTATTGCATAATCAGACGATCGCCGTCTTCCCTGTCCTCATCAAATACCAGCCACATGCTCCCTTGGCCATTCCAAGTATCAAGCCATTCCCAATCAAACTCTGGACCATTTCTTTCAATGCCCGCAACAAGTTTATATAATTTATTAATATTAATTTCATCGCCAAGCTTATAGCTGCGCTGTGTAAGTTTCATACCTATATATCTTTCTAAATATATTTAAGTTGAATAAATAAATCAGGTACCACGTTTTTTAAAATATTTCGCAGGATTTCCGTACCATATTTCATTATCAGGAACATCATGACGCACTTGAGAGCAAGCGCCTATTTCGGCATTCTCACCTATGTTGACACCAGGCATAATGGTGATGTTGGCGCCAAACATAGAACCTCTCTTCAGGATACCGACTTTCTTTTCTCTCCCTTTGCTTAAAACAGGCGTGTCCGTAACAACAAAACTGTATTTCATGACAACATTATCTTCTATAACTATATTAGCGGAAAGAGTACCTCGGCTTCCCATTGAAACATTATTACCAAGCTTGCATTTGTCTCGAATTTCACAAAAAGAAGTAAACTGGCAATTATCACCAATAATAGCGTCTTTCCCCACCTTAGTATAAGTGCCTATTTTTGTGCCATTTCCGATCCTGATACCTGAAAGCATCATGGCATATTCTTCAATTTTTACATTGCTACCAATTATCGTTCCAGATTTCAGTAAAACAAAATTTTCGATGGTCACATCGTCGCCGACGACAACATCCTTATCGATCTTGACAAAAGACCCGCATTTGAAATTCTTTCCGTGCTTAAAATCATCCGCAATATCACAATACTTTCCATATGCCATCGTTTATCCCTCCATTTTTTTATTTTTTATTTCCTCTGAAAATGCACATCTTGCATATTAATTTTATTACTTTTTGCTAAAGAGCGGTTAATGATCAACAGGAGGCCGGGTTAGTTGTTATAAAAATTCCCCCTGCGAAATAGACTTCCATCATACTGAATCCTTTGTAAATTATTGGCGACGTTCTATTTTCCTGCAAGTTGTCGCCGCGTGGGGCCAAACGGCCTATATTACCGGTAATGGCTGCGATACCATTCCACAAATTTTTTGAGTCCTTCCTCAAGCGGTGTCGATGGCTTGAAGTCGACATCTTTTATTAGATCATCCACATTGGCATATGTAACCGGTATATCGCCCTGCTGCATGGGTAGCATATTTTTCCGGGCTTTTTTATCAAGATTATTTTCCAATATTTCGATGAACCGTATCAATTCAACGGGATTATTATTGCCAATATTATACAGCTTATAGGGCGCATAGCTAGACCCCGGGTCGGGATTTGTCCTATCCCAATCAGGATTAGGCTGCGGTATCTTATCAATGACACGAACAACTCCTTCAATTATATCATCAATATAAGTGAAGTCGCGTTTCATTTTACCAAAATTGAACACATCAATGGGCTTCCCCTCCATAATAGCTTTTGTAAAAGAGAAATAGGCCATATCGGGGCGGCCCCAGGGGCCATAGACTGTAAAAAATCTGAGGCCAGTACAGGGTAGGCCATATAAATGTGCATAGGTATGCGCCATCAATTCATTTGCCTTTTTCGAAGCGGCATAAAGCGATACGGGGTGGTCTACATTGTGACTGACAGAAAACGGTATTGTTGCATTTATCCCATAAATTGAGCTCGATGACGCGAATACTAGATGTTTTACCCGATTGTATCTACAACATTCTAGTATATTGGTGAATCCAACTATATTGCTAATAATATAGGAATGGGGATTTTTCAACGAGTAGCGCACACCTGCCTGGGCAGCCAAATTTATTACAACATCGAAAGCAGCTTTGTGTTGGCTGGCAAAGAGGGCTTCCATGTCATGAAGGTCGGCAATATCGATTTTGTAAAAATTGAAGTTGCTGTATTTTTGTAGACTAGCAAGACGTGCAAGTTTCAGATTAACGTCATAGTAATCATTGATATTATCGATACCAACAACATCATTGCCATCGTCAAGAAGGCGCCTGGACAGATGAAACCCAATGAATCCTGCAGCCCCGGTAACGAGGATATTTTTATTTTTTAGTTTCATTGTATTTATTGTTCTCTATTATTTTCAGCTTCCATAAACCTTGCAAGATTTCTGTTTGTCAAATCCTTCTCCGCATTCATACATCCGGCCAAAAGACCGTAAAGCGTTAGACGTGTCCCACTCCGCTGCGCTTCGGGGATAGTTCGACTTACGTTTCGAACTTCGCTGCGCTCGTTCGCAACTTGTCTCACTAAAGAGTCAGGTGTCAGGCGTATAAGGCGTGAGGAGGTCAGTATATTAACCATCAATTATGCTCAATCCATTTTCGACTTTGGTGAACGTTTTTCCACAAGTTGCGCATTCCAAAGAACCGGGTAGTCGCTCTCCACATATACAAACATATCCGATGTTCTTTGCAGGATTGCTTACCATGAGTGAATTATCGGGAACATCCTTTGTGACGACAGCACCCGCGCCGATGAAGGCGTATTGCCCGACGGTATGGCCGCAAACAATGGTGCAGTTGGCCCCCAGGGTAGCGCCTTTTCTGACAAGGGTGGGGCGAACCTGATTCATCTTGCCGATTTCCGCCCTCGGGTTATAAATGTTGGTGAAGACCATCGATGGTCCGCAGAAGACTCCTTCTTCCAGAGTAACGCCTTTATAGACGGAGACGTTGTTCTGTATCTTGCATTTGTTGCCGATAAAGACATCGGGACCAATGACGACGTTTTGACCGATATTGCAATTTTCTCCGATTTTGGAACCGGAAAGAACGTGGGAGAAATGCCATATTTTTGTGCCCTTACCTATCACCACTTTGTCATCAACAATGGCTGTTGGATGGACAAAGTAGTCCGGAGTGAGGCGTGAGGTGTTAGGGGTCAAGGGTAAAGGGTCGGGCGTGAGGGGTAAAGCGTAAGGTGACTCTTTTTGTTCGATGGATTGCTGGCAGGCTTCCAGTACTTTCAGAACACGCAAGCCTTCTTCACCAGATGTGAGTGGTGGGGTATTATTGGCAATGGCATTCAGAAAAGCCCGGCATTCAGCCTTCAAAGGCTCTTCCCAAATGTCACTTAGGTCAATCGCGTTGCCTTCTAACTTTTCCGATACCGGAATGCCGTCTTTCCATGTGATTTGGTTGGGGTAGTGCGTTAATTTTTTCTCAATAGGTAGCGTATCGTCAAATACCATCATCCCCTGACTGCCGATCACAACCAAGCGCTGTTCCTTGAAGGGATTAAGCCAACTGACAAAGATGTGCGCCCCGATCCCTGAGGGAAACTTCAGATTAGAAACGGTTACATCGGGAATAAGGGCATGGAGAAAGTTGCTACCCACAGCATCGATGTAACTGGGCTCTTCGCCGGTAAGACCGAGAATTACAGAAATATCATGCGGTGCGAAAGACCAAAGTATATTTTCTTCCCGCCGAATCTTACCCAGTGAAAGCCTGCGGGAATAGATATATTGAAGGCGGCCAATCTCGCCTTTATTGATCATTTCTTTCATCCGGACTACCGCAGAATGGTAATTAAGAATGTGACCAACGAAGAGTTTCTTGCCTTTTTCACGTGCAAGATCAACCAGACTGCTGCCATCTTTGTAAGTTAAAGCAAGTGGTTTTTCCACAAAGATATGCTTGCCTGCGTTTAATGCCGCCGAGGCAAGATCATAGTGGGTAACGGCGGGTGCGGCAATCACCACTGAGTCAATTGCTGCATCTGCAAATATTTCTTTTTCTTTATCAGTAATCATCGCGTCGGGATAATCCTTTGCCAATTGTACGCGAATTTTCGCATCAGAATCGCAAACTGTTTTCAATACGCCAAGTTGATGAAAATTACGGACAAGATTTTTGCCCCAGTAGCCGGCACCGATGACGGCGACAGCTATTTGATTGGGAGTAGGTAATGAGTTAGAGGTTGTAGGTGATTGTTTTTTAGATTTCATGATATTTCCTTTAATATTGTTTATTGGCTATGTACCAAATATTACTTCCGCAATCTTTGTTTGTTCTTGTGCGGTGAGATATGGATGCATGGGGAGACTGAAGATTCTCTTTGCGACGTCTTCACTAACTGGCATTGATCTTGCCTGATATCCTAAAAATGCAAAAGCTGTCTGCCTGTGCAGAGGCGTCGGATAATAAATCGCCGTGGGAATCTTATTGTCCTGAAGTTTCCTCAATAAGGCAGTGCGGTGATCATCATCCCGTGCAAGAAGTGAGTATTGGGCCCAAGCGCTGGAGTACCCTGCGGGTATGTGAGGAGTGAGGAGTGTCCCACTTCGCTTCGCTTCGGGGATAGTTCGACTTACGTTTCGAACTTCGCTACGCTCGCTCTCAACTTGTCTCACTACGGGGTTAGTGGTTAGAAGTGAGGTGTATTTCGCCGCGACTTGTTGGCGCAGTTCGACTTCCTCCGGGAAGATATCAAATTTGGCCAGCAAAATGGTGGCCTGGAGTGTATCGAGACGGCCATTGATGCCGATGCGGATGTTGTCATATTTATGTCCGCCTTTTCCATGCACACGGATGGATTCCATCACTTCCGCCAGATGATCATCATTGGTGAAGCACATGCCACCATCACCATAACAGCCCAGAGGCTTGGCCGGGAAAAAAGATGTGCAAGCAATATCGCCAAAAGAACAGGACATTTTATCTTTATATCTTGCGCCAAATGATTGCGCCGCGTCTTCAATCACAAACAAGCCGTGCTCTTTGGCAATGGCCTCAATGGCTTCGTAATCAGCCGGTAGGCCGAAGAGGTCAACGGGAATCACCCCGCGGGGCGTGAGGCGTGAGGGGTGAGGGGTAATTGGTAATGGGTAGATTGATGGATCGTTGCTTTGAACGGCTTTGATGGCCAGTGCCAGTTTTTTGGGATCGATATTGAATGTTTGAGGATCTATATCGACGAAGACCGGAGTAGCACCCAGCAGGCTGATGACTTCCGCAGTGGCAATAAATGTAAACGGCGTTGTAAAGATGGCATCGCCCGGCTTTACGCCATATGCCATGAGTGCCATTAACAAGGCATCGGTGCCTGAAGCACAACTGATAGCGTGTTTGGTTCCGTTATAGGCAGCAAGTTTTGTTTCCAGTTGTTTAACTTCCAGCCCCATAATATAGTTGCCGTGATTCAAAACTTTCTGGATGTTGCTATTTAATGCTTCATGAATTCTTACCTGTTGTGTTTTGAGATCGATAAATTCCATTTCTCATTTACCTTTCACTGAATCTTTAATTCTTTTCAGATGGCCTCGACCGAGGCCCTTTACCTCGCAACCGATCTCGACTAACAAACTTTAATGCGCCTATAGTGACCTTCAGGTTATTCGCTTTTGACGTTTGAGCCTCATTACGTCCTGCAAGTTTCAGTGCACTGCCACCGCTTTGCGGGATAGTTCGACTAATGCTTCAATCTTCGCTCTGCACAATTTTAGCAAGTCTCACTACGTTTCTGAAGCTTGGGTCTCATTATCAGCGAGTGTCACTAAAGACGGATTGGAGGATTTAGTAACCCTTGCTATATCGTTTTTATTCAAGTTATTGTCCATTGCTTCTCTCTAACCTTCCGATCCTCTATTTCGATGTGGCTTGAAACCAGGGGAGAACTATGAAATTCTCCCGTTCGTACAGATCATCTCCTCCGTGGATCATCACACCGGTACTCGCAACCTTTGGTCCCAGCGCCATAAAATAACGTAGACCTTCAAAAAAGGCACCGCTTATCGTTCTTCCCGACTTGATCTCGATGGGAATAAGTTGTTTACCTGTGTCGATAAGTACATCAACTTCATGACCTGTCCGATCTCGCCAGAAATAGAGCGGCGGAGTTTCTCCCCGATGAGCAAAGGCTTTGAAGAGTTCGGCAACCACATATGTTTCAAAGACAGCTCCTCGCAGGGCATGATCGATCAAATCGGCAGGCTCGCGTAAACGAAGAAGATAGCACAGTAGACCGGTATCGAGAAAGTAGAGTTTCGGACTTTTGATGATTCTTTTGGAAAAATTGTTAAAGTGCGGCGGCAGTAGATGAATGATAAATCCGGCCTGGAGAATCGAGATCCACTGTCTTGCCGTGGTATGTGAAATACCGCAGTCGTTGGCCAGGGATGAAAGGTTAAGCAATTGTCCCGTGCGGCCGGCGCATAGCCTGACAAAGCGTTGAAAGATTTCCAGATTGCCGATGTTGGAGACTTCCCGGACATCTCGTTCTACATATGTCTGATAATAACCGGCTAGCCAGTCCTGAGGCGCCAAACCCTGATCATGAATCCGCGGATAAAATCCCCGATACAGCATGGTTTCTAAATTGAAAGCCGGCGCTTCGCTCCGCTTAGGAAGATCGTTCCACGCCCAAGGGTCTCGCGATGGCAATCCCCGCAATTCATCTATACTGAATGGCAAAAGATGAACGATGGCGGTGCGACCAGCCATCGTTTGGTTGACCTTTGCGGACAGGTGGAATTGCTGCGATCCGGTCAGGATAAATTTGCCACTGTCAACACCGGCATCAACGATACCCTGTATGTACGAAAGCAGGCCCGGTGCCCGTTGTATTTCATCGAGAATCACACCACCTTTATACCGTCTCAGAAAACCCTGAGGGTCAGAAAGAGCGAATTCTCTTTCATGGGGTTCTTCCAAGCTGACGTATTCATGTTTTGTGAACATCATCCTGGTAAGTGTGGTCTTTCCGGATTGTCGGGGACCTGTGATTGTCACCACGGGAAACTGCCCGGCGAGAGATGATAACTTTTGTGATAAAGTACGCTGAATCATGTTGGAATTATAGATTTAAAAGACTCCTTTGTCAAATCGAAAGTTGAAGTTTCAATCCGCAGGCAAGAGAAATTATACGGTTTAAGGACAGAGCGAGAGCTTTGCACAAGTCATTTATTTCAGAGCTTTGCACAACTCCATAAAAACAACAGTTTTGTCATTCCCGCGAAGAGACTGTGTCGCAATCCTCATTTGTCATTGCGAATGCACGGCAGTGCATGTGGCAATCTAAATATTATCAAGACCTTATAAGATTGCTTCGGTCGTGCCACTCCCTCGCAAAGACATTGCGACACAGTCTCGAAGGCGGGAATCCAGTATTATTAAGTGCTTCCTAGATTCACCCTGAATACCCCGAATACCCTGAATACCCTGAAGGGCACTATAGGGGCACTAAGACCTTTGAAAAATACCGATTCTCTGTCATTCCGACCGAAGGGAGAAATCTTATTGGTCTGAAATCGTTAAGATTTCTCGTCGCTGCCGCTTCTCGAAATGACAAAATTCAAAGTTCTCGCACTATAGGGTCACACGTGACAAAATTGTAAGTTTTATGTAGTTGTGCAAAGGTCTCGCTGCGTGGTTTTAGACCCTCCGCTTTGCGGGATAGTTCCCAATAGCATGGGGCTATTGGATAGTTCGTCCAGCAAATTTCAGTGCGCTAAGCTTCTGAAACTTGGGACTCACTACGACTTTACAAATTTCACTACGCTGCACTTGTGTAATTTGTGTCTCACTACGACTTACGTATCGATCTGCGCTTCACTTTATCTACACAAGGTATAATTCGACTAACGAGTTTCAGTTCACTACATTTCTAAAACTCGAGTCTCATTATCAACTGGTCTCACTAAATTGTGAAAAAAGT
>Ga0247841_10008081_pt1 | contig 15305 bp, 13 predicted proteins | sample LaCruzMarch2015__2_FD_192410 | JGI IMG/M metagenome (GOLD analysis project Ga0247841, IMG submission 192410) | Freshwater microbial communities from meromictic Lake La Cruz, Castile-La Mancha, Spain - LaCruzMarch2015_18m | ecosystem: Environmental > Aquatic > Freshwater > Lake | place: Spain...
GCCCGTATAATTTTCGATGTCCCGCCGCAACCAGTGATGTTCGCGTCGTACGAAAAAAAGCCGGTGAAACCCGTCCGGATGGGCGACCAGCGAAATGCCGTCGTGCGAACGGACCAGCGCCAGCACGTCCTCAAGGGACGGCGGATTCTTCCGGTTTCCAACCATCCGCGGGACGCCGGCGACGACAACATGGTTATGATGGCTGTTATCGTCCACTTCCTCGCCGACGATCACGAGAGTCCGTCCGTGATATCCCTCCGCCGCGAGCGTCCGTTCCAACAGCGCCCGTTTTTCCTCGAGCGGCGTGTGGCTGTTGACAAGGAGAAAATCCACACCGGCCTTCTCCCCGTCAGCTCCCATAAACGCCAAAGCCCGGCTTTCAAGGTCAAGGGGGAAGTGGATATGGATGCATCCGACAATTTCTCGATACCGTGGCATGAAAGGACCTCTATCCACTATTATAGCATTTCTCCGCCGGCGCACGGCTGGTGCTTTACAGGTATCTGAACCTTCCTGAAAAGGGTGAGATGGAAGGCGTGGGACGAAAGACGTGAAATGAAATGCGTGAGATGTAAGATGTTTTTCCTTCAACCTTCAGCCTATATTTCTACGCCTTACCTTTGCATCGCGTCAGTTTGGCGTATATGTGCTTGCCTGGACTATTGATGCGTCGAGTTCGCGCCAGAGCATCAAAACAAGGTTGAATGATGAAGTATGAAGTAAAAGCCTTTGATTTGTTTCTGCTTTCAGCTATTCAGTCATCCTTCATACTTGCCTTTCTGATGCCGAGGTCCATCAATAGTTCAGGACCGCCGTTCCCGGGCGACTTCCAGCAAGGCGAGGACATTCTCCGCCGGCACATCGCCCTGGATTTCCTGGGAAGGCGACAAAATGTATCCGCCGTTGCGGCCCATGATATCCCGGACCCGCCGCGCCTCCCGTTTCACCTCGTCCGGCGTGCCGAACGGCAACGCCTGCTGGGTGGAAATCCCTCCCCAGAACGAGAGCCGCGCGCCGAATTTTTCCTTCAGCGCGGCGATATCCATCGCCTCCGGCTGGACGGGATTGAGAACATCCATGCCCATTTCGACCAGAGACGGAATCACCTTCTCGATGTTCCCGCAGGAATGGATCCAGACATCCTTGCCATACCCGTGCACCAGATCATACTCACGCTGTTCGCCCGGACGAATAAGGTCCTGCCAGACAGCGGGAGACATGAGAAGGTCCCGCTGACTGCCCCAGTCGCTTCCCAAAAGGACCCCGTCAATCTCCGGAGCGCACAGGAAATTCTCCAGCATCACCATGTTCCTGTCGATAAGCCGGTTCAGGAACTTCCGGGAGGTTTCCTTTTCGCCGGCCATGTCCGCGAGGAAATTCTCGATGGACCGCGCGGAATTGGCCTTCTCGAAATGGGAACAATAGATCATCGCCAGAATGTACTTGTCGCTGTTGTCGCGCAACAGCTTCAGGGTGTCGGCAAATTTCTCGTAGGACCCGACTCCCGTGACCCGTTCCCGTGACGTCGGGAACTCCGGTTCCCGCCACTCCGTCCCCAGGTCATTCCATCCCCACCAGGGCGGCCATATCTGGATAACGTCGTTATCAACGAAATCCTTCGCACTCCGCGGCCCGATCAATGTCTGCAGACGTTTCTCGCCGTCCGGCGTGAACGTCATGCAATAGGGTGCCCGTTCCGTTTCCTGATGTCCGATCGCCGCCTTTACCATTTCCCGTCGAGTCATTGTTTTCTCCTCTATTCATGACTTTGCACAACCATCAGCCTTTTGGATTATGAAAAACCACGCTAAAGAAGGCTGATGGTTGCCTGAGATACGGTCGCGTGATTTTGTCCTGAACTCTTGATGAACATCGGCATGGGGGTAGAAACGCGTCAAGAATGAACGAGATGCCGATGTTCACCGAAGGTGCGTCGATTTCATCACCAGAGCGTCGGCGTCAGCGGCTGGCAGGAGAAGACCTCCAGCTACACCTCGACTTCTTGCTCTGGCGCGAACTCGACGCATCAAGAATCCAGGAAACCGCAGCTACTTTGTTGCGCGGGGCAAGCAGTATGATTATACAGCCAAGCCCCGTGCGCCGCGCATCTGCGCCAAACTGACGCGATGCAAAGGAAACCTTGAAAATTGTCGTATTCCGAAACGGCGCATGAATAGTCCGGGTTGACCTGAATTCTTTATGGTATTTTCCCGTGAGTTTACCACGCTCACAAAATCTTACCAACAAAATCCCGCCAATCTTGACCTGTATCATCAATTTTGCCCTGAACTATGCATGGGCATCGGCGTAAGGGGTAAAAAGAGCAAGTATGAATGATGAAGGGGAGTAAAGCTGGCTGATGACTGATGGCTGAAGGCTGATGGAAAGACAACGACCACTTCATAATTCATGCAACCTTCAACCTTGCTTTACGGCTCTCCCGCGAATACAGCGCATGAATAATTCAGGTGGTAATATTCTTATTTACCCTCACCAAGCTATCCTCCGTAAGTACAATCCCGTTGGGGCTGGCCCCTGTTTCGCTTGACACAATTACGTGATTTCTGTAGTATTAATGTTCATTGGCCCTATCTCGTCCAAGGGAAAAGCTGGCTGATGACTGATGGCTGATGGCTGAAGGAACGGCCAGGACAAGATTCATGGTTCAGGGAAAATATAAATAGAATTCTTTGGAGGAACGCTCTTCGTCGCGTCTGCACTATTGTTTCAGTACGGCCCTATCGTCCAAAGGCGCCAAGTGTGCTGTTGCAGAACAAAGTTGTCTAGATGCAACCACGATCAGCACACGGAGGGTGTGTGAGGGAAAAGTTCCCTCACGTTTGGGGGAGCCCAGTCCGCCAAAGGCGGACGCCAGGAGGATGCTGGTGCGAGGAATAACTCGCACCGTCTTGCATGCCCGCCGAGATGTGAGGCGGGTGACCGAAGCGTCGTGTGCAAGAAGCCTGCCCCCTCTCTGGAAGTGTCGTGTCCATCAACCGGTCTTATATTAAGTGATTCTGGGACACGACACTGGACAAGGTGGTTCTCAGCCATAAGGTTTTTACATTAGTATGTTGAGTGGATTGGCCCTATCGTCTAGAGGGTTGGAACAAAGTTCCAACAAGAGCGAAGACGTCTGGCTCCGACGAATAGGAGGAGCCGTGCGAGTGGCCGACCCGAGGCGTTGTGAGAGCCGAGCGGCGCCAGGACAGGTGGTTCTCAGCCATAAGGTTTTTACATTAGTATGTTGAGTGGATTGGCCCTATCGTCTAGAGGCCCAGGACAGGTGGTTCTCAGCCATCAGACACGGGTTCGAATCCCGTTGGGGCTGCGGCAAAAAGGCGGGATTGATTCCCCGCCTTTTTTTGTTTAGTAGCCCCGCTTAACGGGATGAGAACCCTGGGCTGGAATCATGCATTACCGATTCCAGGAGAGCGAAGACGTATAGTTCCGACGAGTAGGAGGAACTGTGCGAGTGGTTGCCGATGAGATGAATAAAGAGCATCGTCTGGCAAGGGCGGCGAGATGGGTGCCAGCACGACGAATAAGGAGTGCTGCTTGGCACGGGTACCGAGTTGGTGAGGCACCCCGGAGAGACGCCCCGGACGACCCGAGCCGTTTCGAAAGGCGAGTGGCGCCGAACCGAGCGCAGTTCTTGCCCGCATACCAAGCTTACGTACCCTTGCGCGAGCTGGTGCGGCAGAAGCTCCAAGCTTCCCTGCGTAAGCACAATCCCGTTGGGGATGTTTTGTTCCCCGACTTTTTTTGTTTAGTAGCCCCAACGTCTGGGATTCGAAAGGAGCGTAGTCAGACATTGCGACGAGGAGGAGCAATGTCAGCGGGGGGCCGAGTCGAGGCGTACCGAAAGCCGAGACCGCCGAACCCGTTGGGGCTGCCTCAAGATCAGCAAGCACGCTGTTCCAAGCGCTGGATTTGCACATCTCAGTTTACGAGGGCAATCGCCCTCTTCCAAGATTCGAACACAGAAAGCAGGTTTGTGGTTTAATATACATATGCCGGTTCTACTAACAGGCCCGGTTTTGATGGTCATTCCTGGTGCCCTGTCCGTGGTGAGATCCAAGGGCTTCTTCAAAAGGAGGAGACGAAATGAGCGGAATCAAGATTGCGGGAATCGTGCTGATTGTGGCCGGCGTCCTGGCGCTGGTGTATGGCGGTTTCAGCTACACCAAAGCGACCCATGAGGTCAAGTTGGGACCTATCGAGCTGTCGCTAAAGGAGAAGCAGCAGGTCAACGTCCCAGTTTGGGCTGGCGTGGGGGCGATAGTAATTGGCGGCGGGCTCCTACTCTATGGGAGTAAGAAGAGCTAGCCGCTGCACCGGCTGCACTGGGAAGATAGAAACTCCCGGAGAGCATAGATACTGCTTAGTTCGGGGAGGATTTCAGAGGCAAACCGGTTCCAACCGAGTCGCGTTGGGGCTACCTTGATGGATAATCCCATTAAGAGTACAATTTCAACAGCCAAGAGAGGTACCTCTATGAAACAAGAATTCCACGTGATCATCGAGCAGGATACAGAAGGATACTTTGTTGCGTCCGTCCCGGAGCTTCGGGGTTGTCATACCCAAGCAAAATCTCTGGATACCTTGATGAAAAGAGTTCGCGAAGCGATTGAGCTTTGCCTTGAAGTTGAGAAGCAGGTTCCGGAGAAAATGCATTTTGTCGGACTTCAGACCGTGCAAGTATAACAATGCCGAAACTGCCATGTCTTCGTGGAAAACAATTAATTGCCGCCTTGCAGAAAGTGGGTTTTGAGGTTGTTCGTACCAAAGGAAGTCATTATTTCCTGCGGCACGAAGATGGTCGCTGTACTGTTGTGCCGGTGCATGCCGGAGAAATTATCGGCCCTGGTCTCTTGAACAAGATATTAAAGGACGTAGAGATTGAAACCACCGACCTCTTGGAATTCCTTTAACAAATACGAGTGAGTATCTGCCATGGCAGAATCGCAATCCAAACAGGAGAGAGAAGAACTTTCTGTTCCAGACGAACATCAATTCCCCTTCCTTTACGCTACGGTTGAATAGCAGTGTAGCATAGTTTCTGCGTGGTGTTTTCGTACGAATTCCACTGGTTTTTTCCAGGCGCGGCGCTGTATGATAGTACCGATTCTGAATACCACTGTGCGGATGTATTGCAAAGCAAAACGGGGGCTCAAACCACCTATACCGGTTGCTGTGGGAGGGCTTCAAAGCAAGGTTGAAAGTGGATGATGAAATGGTTCTGGTTTTTCCTTCAGCCTTCAGTCATCAGCCTGATTTCCTGAGGATTTCAGAGGCAAACCGGTTCCAACCGAGTCGCGTTGGGGATAGCTGTCGAGGATAAGAACCCCTTGTCTCACCTACAAATCTGTCAAATGTGTAGACCTGACCCCCCTTCTCGGTATCTGTCCGCATTGACCGTCGAGGATTCGGCAAGGATCCACATAGATACTCCCCGGGCAGGCCCGTGGAACTCAAGACGGCTTTTAGAAATTACCCAAGTCCTTTAGGGCTTTATTCGCTTGCCGGACCACATTGTTAAACAATCCGGTGAAAAGCCAGCTACTTATAATGAGCGAGAGGATTGTCAGCACGACCACGATAAGGCCAATGCGCCGTGTATGCGCATCAGTGTTCCGAAGGTATTTTATACCGGGCCACAAACCCAATGGTGGCAGAAAAATACCCAAAAGGAATAATCCTGTTTGTGTGAGCCACGTTGTTGAAGGGGGTTTTTCTTTCAAAGGTTTCCCGCAATTTGGACAAAAATACCCTTCCACGATAATGGGGTGGTGACATCTTGGACAATTCAACCTTTCCCCCTCAGTTGGCATCAACGCTATGGGACGGCCACATGCTGGAATGAAACCATCATGATAAATCACTTCTCTTCAACCAAAATTTCGAGGACTGTTTCCTTGATTAAAGAACATTCTTTTCCCAATATAATCCATAAACAATTTTTCTCTCTATCGCTTCGATAGGAGAGGGACAAATTCCCCCCTCTTGATATTGCCTTCACCGTAATGGCATCATCCTGGAAATTGCCTTGTACTCCTAATTTCTTCAGCCGGAAGAATCCCTCTTCCATGGTGATACTCACTTTGAGCGAATGGGCGCCTTTTTTCTGGCTGAAGATTCCCCAACCGAAATAAGCCAGAAAGGGTATTTTGAAATCTTCCCGGCATATTTTGGGAAGGAAGCACAAGCTTCCTTCAGGAACATTCAATTCATATCCTGAAACCGCAATCATTATCCCCCACGAACTCATGGAGCGCGTGTAGTAATTCCCGCATTCCACGTGATTAAAAGGATTCGCTCGCTTGCCATCATAGCGTTGGTAAACGGCCTGAGCTATTTTCAGTCCTTCAGCTACCAGCCCTTCACAAATCATATGCGCGGCCACTTCCATTTCTATTCCGCTCCACATCAGAGGGCCGTAACCCCACGTCAGAGCACCGCAACCCTCCCTTTCAAATTCATATCCCCTTTTTGCATCAGGTATAGAAGCGTTCACCAAGCCATCGCTTTTCCCTTTGGTGTAGTATAAATCATCATACTCGGGACGGAAATTACTTCGGTAGATGGTGCGCAATGCCGAGATGATTCTCTCCTTATCAAGCGCCGGTTTCATGCCGAGGAGTCTGGCGTAATACATCCCGGTAAGCTGATTCGAAAGGCAGATGTCCTCTGCAGGAGAACGCCGTTCATTATCCACCGGATGAATACACTTATAATAATTGTTGCGCCACAACTTCGCCTCAAAAGATTTGGCCGCCTTTGCTGAACGTGCTCGCATATTTCTGGCAAGTCCTGCATCCCCGACTTCTTCGGCGAGATATCTCATCGCGGCATACGCCGTAATTGTCATCGACGAGACAAAGCTGGTGTTTCCCTCGATCTTCCAGAAGTCAAAAGTTGTCATATCATACTTATCATGCTCAGGAAGCCCATCGTTGTCTTTGTCCCGCGCGATAAGATAAGAAAGGACTTTGTTTAAAGCGGGCCAGAGGGACAGAAGATGGCGCTTGTCTCCTGTCCACTGATAATCCCGGGCGGCTTTAAGTAAGAAAGCAGGGGTTGAATCCAGCGTAAGATAGTCACACCGACATTCATCCCAGCCTCTTATCCGGTCCCATACACGACCGTCAGAATCAATGAGATGACGCGTGGTCATCCCGGTAATCTTCTGTTCAAGACGTGGAAACAATTGTCCAAGCATGTGGGCATAGTAGAGGACATGGCTGGTGGATATACCACAGGATCCACATACGGAACCGCTCCCTTCCCAGAGCCCGAATCTTCCATCCGCTATCCAGGTGACGGTTGGACTTTTCAGAATACTGAAAGTACTGGAAATAAGTTCCATCAACCATAAAGGGAGAGAGGAATCTTTGAGCGCAACCTGAAATCGCCGGGTCGCTGCCATTATCCGGGGATTCTTGAGAACATCACTCAACGCTGAGCGGGCATGATGCCAGCGTGTGCAGTAAAAATTGCCAACGATGGGCGCGCCAGGCTTATATCGCCCGAAGGTAGACTCGGCATATCTGTTGGGGAAGTACCAGGCAATGGAGAAAGTTCTTGTTTCCCTGCCACGGGGCGGCAAAATCAGTCTCGTTGATAACGCGGCATTCCATGTTCGTTCCCGAGGGCTTGCTTCCATCTTCCTTCTATCGTTAAACACCCCCTTTTTTTCAAAGGTCCTCCAGAATGTTGCCTTATTATCCCATGCCTTGAGAACCGAAGCCGTTGGATCGTTACAGGCTAAGACCATATCTCCTGCGCCAGGGCTATCCGCAGGCATATCTTCCTTCGGAACATAATGTGCCTTCCCAAGGTAGGCGATACAATTGCGTAAAAAGGTCTCCTGTCCTTCCCAGGAAGTGCCGCCACAACCATTCCCTACGAATTCGGTATTATACACAAGCACACGTCCCTTACCGACTCGCCGTTCTAAAAGAACCGGCGTGCCGTCTTCCATGGAGATAAGGACCCGGGAATTGGGAGAAAGCGACCATTTCTTAAATCGGGAGACAGTTTCCACACGGATTTTGCGAACGTCAATATTGCGAAAGACGGGATGGGAGTCTTCTGTAGCAACGACTGAGCTGTTCTTTAAAGCGTTCGACACCATCTCCTCATAGGAAAATGGGAGCAGTTCTCTCATTAACCTCTGCGCCGCGCCGCGCTCTCCAATCTCTCCGGTGGAGATGGCCTCTGACATACAGGAAAGGTAATTTCCTTTTCCTCCAGTTATGAGGAGTCCTGCGCCTTTTTCAACCGCGGTCTGCAAACCACCCTGCCGAAACATAGTCATAAAGGGATGCGCCTTTTCCAGCAACATCTTTGAATCCGGATATATCTTATCTATCCAGAAAACATCTGCCCGCTGTCCAAGCGCTATGCCAGTCTCCATGAGATAGCGGGGATCAAGAGTATAGTCATAGGCAAGATCTTTTACGCCCCAAAGGAATAAAGACTGTTCTGAGAAGGCAAGATCATAATGTGACCAGAGAAGAATTATTCTTAAAGGCCGGCTTATTCGGGGCGGTTTCCCTTCATGCGCCGTCATCTGGATAAAGGTATGGCCATCTTCTCTGTGGATTGAGTTGACATTCCCGCCATAGCCTGGATTTATCACGCCGGAAGTTGGCCGTAAGCCGTCATTGCCGACCCCATTTTGTAAAGAAGCAAGAAGATCCACTTCGCAGTCCGCATCTGATTTATTTGTGATTGTGAACTCAAACTGAGCAACCGGGAAAGAACTATCCCGTTCGTTCAGGGGAGAAAAGGGAGAACTCGCTTCACAGGCAATCGTGACCGGCCAGGATGGCTCAATATAACGAAGGAATAGGGAAGGGAAGAAAGCCGTTGTTTGGATATTTGATATGCCGGGCAATCCTTCAATACCATCCTTGACAAGAACTTTCGCGCGCGGCAATCTGCCGGGGACTGAGACTCTTGCTGCAAAGAATGTCCCGGGCAGAAAACACCGCGCGTCCATATTGTTAAAGATTTGCCAAGGGCCAATTCTTCCGTCGCCGGACATCCAAATTGTTCCTGCTCCAATACCGCCAAGAGGTAATGCCAGATGAGCCAGACCTTCCTTTTGGTAAACTCTTAGGGGGGTCATGGGGGGTCAGGTCTTGCTTTTTGATGTTTTCTCTCGTTCTCCTGTATTGAGACGACTGACGGTCGAATAGTGCAGACCGAGATGGTCGCCGATTTCTTTCAGGGTATACTCGTGCGTTTCATGGGCCGTGACAATCCTCCTCCAGAAGGAAGTACGATCGGGATCATCCAGAAAAATCGCCTGCTGTGCATTGCCGCGTGACGTAATGTGGTAAAGTGCTCCCGGATATTCTATGCGCAATGGACGGGCCATGCTGTTATCTTATCCCTCCGTTCTTGGAATGTCAAAAGGCAAGACCTGACCCCATGACATCTGCGCCTTGTTGAGCTATACTTTACTTGCTACCGTGGTGGAAAGGAAGGGGAAAAGTCAAAAAGGAGGCAGGAAAATGACGATGTTCTTATGTTGTATTGGCGCCGGAATTGGAGTTTTTGTTGCTTTCAATACGGGTGGCGGCATTGCGAAAGCGATTCCTTATGGAGGAATAGGGTTGGTGATTGGCCTGGTCATTTCACTTTTCATGGGGAGCCGGGGGAGGTAGGAGGTAAAAACCCCGACAGGTGCTTTTATGAATTCAACAATTGAGCGTCATGGTAGAATACTTCCATCTCACAAGATACTCAACCGCTGTCCTGTTCAAGGGAACAACTGAATGCAATCCTGCCAGCATCTCCCGCAAAGAGTACGAGAGTTCGTCGTTAGTGTCAAACGTTTCTATATGACACGCGGGAAGAATTTGCTTGCGTGGCTCATCCCCATTCTGATTACCATTTACTTGTCTCATCTCTACTACCAGAAGAGTGCCGAGGACCTGCAAAGGATTATGAACGGGTTGGCGCCACAAAAAGGCAAGATAACGAATGATTCCACAAACAGCACAACAGAAACAATCAGAGAAACCACGGAACAAGCCGGAAAGAAAGCAGGGACTGCTCCCCGGAATGATTCCACAAAGAGCATAACGGAAACAGTCAAAGGAACCACGGAACAAGCCGGAAAGGAAATAAGGCCTGTTACCAAAAACGGGGAAAGAAAACCCGGAAGAAAATTGAACAAGCCGCCGAAATATTAAGAAAAGATCGGATTGTCTGTTTCAAGCCCTGTCCTTCGTTTCATATTCTTGTATTCTTTGACGGAAGGGTGACCCCATCCATTCTTATCCTTGCACTCAACAGGTCTTGTGTGGGACAACATGAAATACTCAACCGGTATTCTGCTTATGGGAATGCTTTTGTGCCTTGGTGTCGGCGTTGATGTGCAGGCGGACGACGGGGTCGAGTCGGCCGGTAATGTTCTGACGGCTGTTTTGCCTGCCGCCGCAACCGGCTTGACCATAGGTCTCAAGGACGGTTCAGGAGCGTTGCAGTTGGCAAAGACAACGGCGCTGACGCTGGTCACGACGTATGTTCTCAAGTATGCCGTCAATGAAGAGCGTCCCAACGGTAAAGATTATTCTTTTCCTTCGGCACATGCCTCGATTTCCTTCGCTTCTGCTGAATTTATGTGCAAACGCTATGGATGGAAATTCGGCCTGCCCGCTTATGCGCTTGCCTCGTTTGTGGCTTACAGCCGGGTTGAAGCGAACCAACATTACAATCAGGACGTAATAGCCGGAGCCATTATCGGCATCGGGAGCAGTTGCCTGTTCACCCGGCCATTCCATGGTTGGCAGATTCAGGCGGAGACCGGCGGACAGTATTACGGCATGCGGTTGAGCCGCGCCTGGTAGAACGCCGTCAGAAAAGAAGGTTTTCGAGAGTGTTGGGCAAAACGGTCATTTCAAGACCTGATCCCTGACCCCGCTCTTCGTCTGTCCCTTCCCCCTTATCAGCTACTGCAACGACAGTCCCAGGCACAAGATCACATCGGATATATTCACGATCGCATCAGAGTTAATGTCAGCCGCGTCCATCAAGTCCAGGGTGTACGGCGGATTGGTTGTTTGTCCGTCAATGGTCACCGGAAGGGACAGGGACATCCGCAAACACAAGATCACATCGGATATGTTCCGTGACGAGTCTCCATTGATATCACCCTTTGGAGAACCAGGATATTCATAGGCGCCCATATCCACTGTTGCAGTACCATCGCCGTTGCCGTCCACGATACGCGGGTTGCCGTCCAAATCGATCGTCACACCGGCAGGAACAGCGGCATTGTTCCCTGCATCTATCGCCTCTGAACCGGGCAGGATGTGGTAATCTCCGTCGGTCGTCGGCGCAAGGCTCGTGGTCTTCGGGTCAACAAATTGCGGGTCGGTGGTAATACCGTTGTTTATCGTGAATCCGGTGCCCCCCATGTCATTCGTCCCGTTTGCGTAGCAGCAGTAATGCAGTGTTGCCGTATCACCTGAAGCCAAATATATCTGATTTCCGGAAACAGATGCGGAATTCCCCCAGATGATACAGTTGGTGAGCGTCGGGCTGCAGCCGTTGTAGTTGATCATCCCGCCGCCATAGTTGGTAACTGCGTTGTTCCCGCTGAGCGTGCAGTTGGTGAGCGTCGGATTGCTGGAGTGGGCGTTGTATATCCCGCCGCCGCCCGGCCAGCCGGCGGCTGAGTTCCCGCTGAACACGCAGTTGACAAGGACCGGGCTGGCGGCGTATGCGTTGACCATCCCGGCGCCGCTCGACATGGTTGAGTTCCCGCTGAACGTGCAGTTGGTGATCGTCGGGTTGGTTCCGTTGTTGTACATCCCGCCGCCGTTCCCGACGTATATCCCGCAGCCGGCGTAACCGGCATAATTGCCGCTGAACGTGCAGTTGGTGATCGTCGGGTTGCTCCCGTTGGAGTTGGACATCCCGCCGCCGTCGTTATCGACAGTGTTGCCGCTGAACGTACAGTTGGTAATCGTCGGGCTGGAGGAGTCGTTGTACATCCCGGCGCCGGACTTGTGCGGGACACTCCCGTTGGCATACCCCCCGGTGACGGTGAATCCGTCCAGGACGGCGGTACTGCTCAGACCGGTTCCGGATGGGTGGTAAAAGACATGATAGGCATCGCCGTCGTTTAATGTACCGCTCCCATTCAGATCTCCATTGAGGATCGTCGCGTTGGTCACCCGGTTGCGGTTGCCCATCGTGGGAGTTCCGGTTGCAGGAAACCCTCCGTAGATGGACACACCGTCCTTCATGCGGAAATGCTTGTAGCGATCTCCTCCGCCCAGTCCGTAATCACTGGTCGGTTTATATGTTCCTGCCGCCACCCAGATCTGATCTCCTGAAACAGCAACATCGAGCGCCTGCTGGAGTGTGTCGAACGCATTGCTCCACGAGGTGCCGTCCCCACCGGCGCCACTCTTGACATACAGGGTTGTTGCGGACACGGAGGTTGCAACAACGGTAAGAAATAACCATGCAAGCAATCCCACGTTCAGTTTTTTGCTTCCCTTTATTGGTCTCATCTTTCCTTCTTTTTTTTGACAATCTTTCTCACGAACGACCGTTGATCTTTCCCCTGAAAACTGCGCCCGTTATGATGAGAGTATACCCCAAGGGAAAAAGGGAGGGAAATGGGCCTGGGATTATCCTGACAGTGGTTACGGGATCAGCCCTCCCTCCTTGAAAAATTTTCAGAGTCCGACCCCCTTTCCTTCTTTCAACCGGCGATCCTGCGGAGAAAAACGCCCAACGCATGGACCTTGATACGCCTACTCAGACCCTGCGGACCGGACACAACGAAACCCATAGTTCACGAGCCAGTTCGAAGGATCGAGCCAGCCCCGAATACCGGAATGGCAGTTGAGATCACGGTTGTACCAGGAACCACCACATAATACCCGATACCTGCCATTTTCCGGTCCTGTTGGATTCCGATCAGGACTGCTCTTGTAGTATCCTTCTTCATACCAATCACTACACCACTCACATACGTTTCCGTGCATGTCATAAAGTCCCCAGGCGTTCGGTTTCTTCTGCCCGACCGGATGGGTCCGGTTCCCGGAGTTGACGGAGAACCACGCATACTCCCCCAGATTTCCTGCATCATCCCCATAGCAATACCTCGTCTCACTTCCCGCCCGGCATGCTTTTTCCCATTCCGCTTCTGTCGGGAGCCGTTTCCCCGCCCATGTCGCATACGCGACCGCATCGTTCCACATGATATTCACCACCGGATGGTCGTCCTGCCAACCAAAAGATGGGGTTCGCGGCATACTCTTCCCCGTCGCTTCGCAGAACTTCCTGTATTGTTTCACCGTCACCTCATACTTGTCGATATAATATGCATCCAAAAAAACCTTGTGATGCGGGCGTTCGCTCTGCCATCCTTCCCCGTCAGGGCTTCCCATCATGAACTCCCCCTCATCCACCAGGATCATCTCCGCCCCGTCTTTCCCGGTGATGGTCCGTGAAGAAGCCGCGGCGTCCTGCGAAGTCCCGTTCTGTGTTTGAGAAGAACCCCCCGCATCGGAGGTCTCTTCCCCGGCATGACAGGGGAGCCATGACAACCACAAGAATGCCAGGATGGAAACAATAACTCTTCTCACGGACAATCCCTCCTTGTCGCAATCAGGGAGATTCCCCCTTCGATGATCAGGGGAGACCCGCCGACGCTATCGGTTGCTCGAAAAACGCGCAAGATGGCGCGCCGCCACGCGTCGACGCAGGCACGTCGTCCGCCCTGGCGGGCACTCCTCTCGCGCGAAAACGGGGGGAAACACGTCCACACTCATCCGGATGCGCTTACGGCGTCTGTCCCACGTGCGCCGGCGTCGCCGGGAACCAGAAATCGTGCCCGGCGCAACACGTGCTGACATGCACCACCAACTCATTGATCTTATACCATTGTACGTGTCCGTCCGCGAATGCCCAGTTCGCGCCCTGCGGTCCACCCGCAGTATGGCAATACATCTGGACGTCCCCCAACAGGCACCAGTCCGGCCACTTCGAATCCCGCGTCGGAGAGTTGATGAATCCGTACCCGTTGCTGTGGTTGCCCATGTACATATAGGTCGACAGCACCCCTGATGCGTCGAGGGGCGGAGCACTCGGGCAATGGAGAATCGTCGGATGCGTGGAGTTGAACGTCCGGTCCCCCGTAAGATATCCCTTGTTCCAGAGTACGATGAAACCCCGCGTGTAATCTCCGGGCCCGTAATCATCCGCGCAGTAATTATATGTCTGGTTCGGATACGGCTGGTAGCCGCCGGCCACCGAGTACGCCTGGGGCGCGAACCATCCCCCGTGGTCCTGTGCGTACATGAGGTAGCACAATGCCAGTTGCTTCAGGTTGGAGGCACACAACGCCTGCCTTGCCCGCTCCCGCGCCTGCGATAACGCCGGCAACAACATGGCCGCGAGTATCGCGATGATGGCGATCACCACCAGCAATTCAATAAGCGTGAATCCTTTCGTCTTCTTCAATTCCCACCTCCATGAAAGAATTATCCGACAACCATTCATACGTTTTTCAATTGTTTCAATTATACCGTATTGTACCGCCGGGTATTCCATGGAAGCAACAATCATCCTCTGCACTCGCGATGAACTCATGCCATGCCCCAAAAAAATCCCTATCAATCCTCCCCTTGCAGGAGCTTTCCCTTTCTTCCTTTCCCCCTCACCCGTTGACGGGTATAATGACGAAACCAAAGCGACCCCGCAGGTAACGGCCGGGGGACGGTCCACGGGAAAATCCCGGAGGGAGGATACAATGCGGACGGAACGGAAAGTATTAACGGTGGTGTCTGCTCTCCTCGGTTTCGTTTGTGCCGCGGCCAACGCGTCAGGCGCGGAAAAGCACTGGCACATCGGCACACCCATCACAACCTACTACGCGGGACCTTCCATCAACGACGCAACCGCAAAGGAGATGGCGGCCGGCGGCTTCAACCTTGTCTGGTGCACGGAACAGGAGCTGGACACCGTCGGCAAATTCGGTTTGCGGGCACAACTGACGGCGCCGGAGTTGAGTCCTCAAACGATGAACGACCCGGCGCAAATCGCCCGGCTTGATGCCTTGATCGAGCGTGTCAAGCGTCACCCGGCGTTGTATACCTACTACGTGATTGACGAACCGGGCGCCTCTCTGTTTCCCGCCCTGGGAAAACTGGTTGCCCGTATCCGGGAGCACGACCCGGCCCATGCGGCCTATATCAACCTGTTTCCGACGTATGCGAACAATGACCAACTCGGCACCAAAGGCGATACCATCACCGCCTACCGGGAAC
>Ga0247841_10008082_pt1 | contig 15304 bp, 4 predicted proteins | sample LaCruzMarch2015__2_FD_192410 | JGI IMG/M metagenome (GOLD analysis project Ga0247841, IMG submission 192410) | Freshwater microbial communities from meromictic Lake La Cruz, Castile-La Mancha, Spain - LaCruzMarch2015_18m | ecosystem: Environmental > Aquatic > Freshwater > Lake | place: Spain...
GCCGCCGATGCGCGTCGGGCGGTCACGAGTCGCGGCGTCACCGAGGCCGAGCTGACCGTGGTAGTTCCAACCCCACGCCCAAAGCGAGCCGTCGCGTTTGAGGGCGAGGGTGTGGCCCCGTCCGGTCGCGACCGTCGCCCAGTCGCTGTCACCGCCGAGGCGCGTGAGGCGATCGCGGGTCGCGGCGTCACCGAGGCCGAGTTGACCTTCATCATTGCGTCCCCACGCCCAGAGCGAGCCGTCGCGCTTGAGGGCCAAGGTGTGCTCGTGTTCGGCCGCAATCGCCGCCCAGTCGCTGTCGTCACCGAGGCCGTGCGGACCCCAGTAGTTGTTTCCCCACGCCCAGAGCGAGCCGTCCAGCTTGAGGGCGAAGGTGAGGGTGTGTCCGGTCGCGACCGCCGCCCAGTCGCTGTCGCCGGCGAGGCGCGTGGGGCGGTCGCGATCCACTTCGTCACCCAAGCCGAGCTTACCGGCGTAGTTCGATCCCCACGCCCAAAGCGAGCCGTCGCGCTTGAGGGCGAGGGTGTGCTCATTGCCGGCTGCGACCGCCGCCCAGTCGCTGTCGCCGGCGATGCGCGTGGGGCGGTCGCGATCCACTCTGTCTGCTCCCCACGCCCAGAGCGAGCCGTCGCGCTTGAGGGCGAGGGTGTGGAACTGTCCGCCGGCTACCGCCGCCCAGTCTGTGTCGCCGCCGATCAGCGTTGGGCAGTCGCGATCCTCTCTGTCACCCAGGCCGAGCTGACCGGCGGCGTTCTCTCCCCACGCCCAGAGCGAGCCGTCGCGCTTGAGGGCGAGGGTGTGGTCAAATGCGCCAGCGACTGCCGCCCAGGCATTGCCGATTCGCGTGGGGCGGTCGCGGTACTGGGGCAAGTAGAGGTCGCGGCCCTCCAGGCACCACTCGTCGAGGCCAAGCTGACCGTCATCATTGGCTCCCCACGCCCAGAGCGAGCCGTCGCGTTTGAGGGCGAGGGAGTGGTCCCATCCGGCCGCGACAGCCGCCCAGTCGCTGTCGCCGCCGATCAGCGTTGGGTAGTCGCGATCCTCTCCGTCACCGAGGCCGAGCTCACCGAAGCCATTGTCTCCCCACGCCCAGAGCGAGCCGTCACGCTTGATGGCGAGGGTGTGGCCCGATCCGGTCGCCACCGCCGCCCAGTCGCTGTCGCCGCCGATGCGCGTCGGGCGGTCACGAGTCGCGGCGTCACCGAGGCCGAGCTGACCGTGGTAGTTCCAACCCCACGCCCAAAGCGAGCCGTCGCGTTTGAGGGCGAGGGTGTGGGTTTGTCCGGTCGCCACCGCCGCCCAGTCGCTGTCGCCGCCGAGGCGCGTGAGGCGATCGCGGGTCGCGGCGTCACCGAGGCCGAGCTGACCTTCATCATTGCATCCCCAGGCCCAGAGCGAGCCGTCGCGCTTGAGGGCCAAGGTGTGCTCGTATCCAGACGCGACCGTCGCCCAGTCGCTGTCGCCGCCGAAGCGCGTTGGGCGGTCACGATGCTCTCTGTCACCGAGGCCGAGCTGACCGGCGGCGTTCTCTCCCCACGCCCAGAGCGAGCCGTCGCGCTTGAGTGCGAGGGTGTGGCGCACTCCGGCCGCAATACTGACGAAGGCGCCGTCGGAGATCGCGCTCGCCAGCTCCAGGCCGCGCCCGACGAGACCGGCGGCACGCTCGATGGCGACGCTGCGTCGGGCAAGGTCGCGGCGAGGCTCTTCGCTTGCATCAGTCATTGCCACGCTCCGTTGCGCCCGACAACTCCTGCAGCCGCAGGTTCGCCTCAAAGATGCGACGCTCGACCTCGGCGGCCATCTCCTGCAGCAGGTCGCGGCCCTCGGCCTGGGCCGCCATGGCCTGGGCGCGCAGGGCGGCGAGACTGCCCTCGGCGCAGGAGGCGATCTCGGCGGCGAGGTCGGCAAGCCGCTTCTCGACGGCGGCGATGCGGCGGAGGGCGCGCACGAGCTGCGCGCCGGTGTCATCGCCTCTGACGGCCTCCGGTCGCGACTGCCAGTCGTCGAGGAGCGCTCTCAGCTGCTGCACGTCGCCGGCCTCGTAGGCGGTGTTGGCCGCGACCATCTGTCGCTCGCGCAGAACCCGGTCCGCGCTATCGGCGGCGAGGTCCGGGTGCACGGCCTTGGCCACCTGACGGAAGAGCTTCTTGAGGTCTTCGGGGATCTCGCGCTGCGGCGCGGCGGCGGCCTGAGCCAGGGCCTCGGGGTCGTCGCCGAGCTCCTCGGCCGATGCGCGCGCCTGTTCGGCGCTGGCTGCGGCTGCCTGCTCGGCCTCTGGTGACGGGTCGCGGGCCGCAAGCATGGCGGCGATCTCGGCCTCGAGGCGGTCGAGCTCGGCTTGCCGCGTGCCGACGATGGCCAGGAAGCGCAGCTCGAAGTCGCGGAGCTCGCGCAGGACCGTGGCCAGCTCGAGCTCGCGGTCGGCGAGCTCCTCTTCGAGGCCCGCCAGCCGCACCTCGAGGCGGACGAGCTCCTCGTCTTCGGGGCGCTGCCTCGGGGATGCTACGTTCTTGCCGTCAGTCACCATGCGTTCCTACCGTCGCTCGATGTGCGTAGGAGAGCCGGCTGGAGTTGCCCGGAAACCCTCGGGAGCGGCTACTTTCAGCTTCACGATGGGGTCCGTTCGTGAACCGCATCATGACGTTCAGATGCGGAGGTCATGGCGTCGTACTGATCCAGCACTGCGAGCTTCGTGCGGTATTCGCCGTATGCGGTCTCGTCACGGTTTCGCACCACCCAGAAGCTCTCCATAACGTGATCGACCTCGTTCCTCGACAAGCCATAGAGATGGAAGAAGGCGGCATCGAGCTCGCAGCGGAGCTGGAAGCGGCACCCTTGGTCCCACGAAAATGGACTGCTTTCAAATCCGCATTCAAGGGCGAAGGCGCTCATGTCAGTGGAGGTGTACACGAGTTCAATCGCCCGGCGGGCGACCCAGTCGAGAAGTCGCTCGCCGTCCGCCCAGGGAGCAGTGGTTTGATAGCGAGACGGCTCGAGGGCGGGGAGTTGCGCGGTGATGAAATTGTTCATGTTGGTCCCGCCTTGCTTCTGTCTCGCAACGTAGTCGAATACGAACGAGCTCATGTTGGCAGCCAGAACCAGAGCTTCGCGCGCGGACGCTTGCATGGGAAGACCCAAGATTCCGCTGTCGCCATACCCGGCGAGCGGGAAGAGCGTGGCCACGAAGGTTCTGGCGTCAGTCGCCCTCGTGATCTTCCGCCAGCCAAGAAGCCAATCGTGGCGCCACTCTCCCTTGAGCTGTTTGGCGACCTCGGACTCAGCGACCCAGTAGCATGGCCGAACTCTGTAGTCGGGATTCGCGTGTTGCTCGGGCGACGATTCCGGCAGCTTCCCCTGGCGAGCCTGTGCCTCGGACTGGCCATCGTAGGTGCCGAATCGATGGTCGAAGAAGTGCATCATCTTCGACTCGCACAGCGGCAGCTGAACCTGGTCGCCCTTCTGGAAGACGTTGCTGGTGAGAACCCAGCCATCCTGTTCGAGCTGCGGCTGCGTGTGGAAGAGATGCGAGTCGTTCGCCATGTGGAACATCGATGCGAACTTCATGCCCCACGCATTCCGCTCAGGTGGACCTTCGCCAACCAGTATGGGCACGCGAGCGTAGATGCCCATCGTGATCTCCGCATCGCGCTTGGACCGAAAGGTCGGGCAGGTGCGGGTATTGGGGTTGAGCAAGCCCACATCGTTCGAAGTGAGACTGAAATGACGCTCGTCGTCTCGGAGGCTCGCCACCTGTCTGGCAAAGAAGACCAAATCGGGCTTCGCGGCAGGGGCCTTGACGCCCGCGATTCCAAGTAGACAGAACTTCGTCGCGTGATGGACGGCAGGGAAGATGAACTCCTCGTTCTCAAAGCTGTACAGGCTCGTCAGCGACGCCGAGTCCACAAGATCACGGAAGAAGAACTTGGTCGTGTCGTCGGTCGCGATTCCCGTCGGCACGATACAGCCCACGCGGCCCCGCGCACCGATGAGCGAGCGCTTGAGCTCAGCAAAGACCGCGTATGTGTTCACGTCACCTCGGCCACAGAGCGGATAGCAGCCCGAGGCACGCAGGAGCTGGCTCTCCCCCTCTGCCTGCCGGATGTCAGCCTTGAAAGCCGAATAGAGCTGCCGTTCAGCTGAGTCCCCTGCCGCCGCGAGTGCCTCAATCATCTCTTTGCGAACAGCCGCGTTCCGCGCCGCTGCAATATCGTCGCGCCCGTGCGCCGCAAACCACTCCTTCTCCTGGATCTTGACCCGCTCCCACGGTGGGTTTCCGAGCACCACATCAAACCCGCCGTCCCAACCCGTCTGCTCGTTCTCAGCGCTTCGGTCGCTCGCAGGCACGCGAAAGACGTCGGGGAACTGCAGGTGCCAGTGGAAGAACTTGTAGCGCTCCGCCAGTCGCTGCACTTCCTCCGGCAACCATACCGGCACGGCGTGCGGGTTCTCCTCGATCCGGCGGAAGACCTCCTCGGTGATCGGGTAGCCCGTCTCTCTCGTCTTGGGCTGGACGAACGCGGCGCACCACGCGTCGGCGAGGAGCTTGCCGTACAGGTAGTCGCTCGAACGCACCACGCGCTCGTAGCGCGCCTGCTTCTCGCGCACGCCCTCGGGCGTGGCGTCGTCGAGGTCGTCGAGGTCCATCATGCCGGCGGCGAGGCTGCCGAGGCGCTCCCAGGGCTCCAGGGCGCGCCCAAAGAGGCTCGTCTGGCCGGCGCGCTCCTTCTTGTTCTGCTTCCGAAGTTCGGTGCACACCTTCTTGTCGTCGCCCTCGATGGCCTTGAAGGCGTCGTCGGGGATGCCCTCGCGCAGCAGCGCCGGCGTGGCGCCCAGCAGGCTGTTGCCGCACTGGATGTGGTGGTCGAGAAACGAGAGCGGCTTGCCGGGCTCGAGCGCCTCCATCCACAGGTTCACCTTGCAGAGCTCGACCGCCATGGGGTTGATGTCGACGCCGTAGATGCAGTGGCTGATCACGTCGCGCAGGGCCTGGCGCATGGCCTGGGGGGACGGCTCGTCGTCGCCGGTGCGCACGGCGGCGAGCCGGCGCGCCAAGCGGTGGGCGGCAGCGATGAGAAAGTGGCCGCTGCCGCAGGCCGGGTCGCAGACCTTGAGGTCGAGGAGGGCGCGCTCGCGCTCGTCGGGCGCGGCCTCCCTGAGGCGCTCGTCGACGACGGGGTCGAGCGCCGTGTCGAGCAGGCACTGGATGAGGCTCGACGGCGTGTAGTAGCTGCCGGTGGTCTTGCGCTCGCTGCCGCTGACGACGCGCAGCTCGAAGGTCGCCGCCTCGCGGTTCAGATCGGGCTGCATCTCGAGCAGCGACTCGTAGACCGAGCCGAGTTCCTCGGCGCCGAGGTTGCGGAAGTCGATGGGGCGCAGCGAATGGCCGTCCTCTGTGAATGCCAGGCGCCGCACCGCTTCGAGGAGGTCGCGGTTGGCGAGGCGGCAGCCGAGCAGGTCTACGACCGACTCATCCGCGAACAGCAGGCTGCCCAGCGGCGGCAGGCCGAGCTCTGGGCAGCCGTCGCCGCCGAGCTTCTGCATCACCAGGTGGAGGCTTTCGAAGAGGTCGCTGTGCCGCGAGCCGCGGCGGCGCTCGGCCAGGTGACGCAGGCGCTCCGCGGAGTAGTAGGCGGCGTACGTCTGCGCCGCCGCCTCGGACGCCGCCGGGTCGAGCAGCAGGCCGCGGTCCTCCGCCGTGAACAGAAAGAGCAGGCGGTAGACCATGCGCAGCAGCTGGCGGTAATAGTCCTGCTTGTCCAGGCGGCCGTCGCGGAGCTTCTCGAGCAGCTCCTGGTTGCCGGCCTGCTTCAGAAAGCCGGAGCCCAGCGACGAGATCGCGCGCTCGACGCCTTCGCGCAGCCCATCGAGCGCGCGCACGCCCTGCCGCTGCGCCTCCTGCGACCACTTCTCCAGCCAGCACTCCTCGGGCCGCTCGCCCTCCACCCGCGACTGGTGGCAGAGCAGCCACAGCAGCACGAAGTCGGAGTACAGCTCGCCGTCCATCATCGCCTCGAGGTCGAGCTCCACGTAGGCCTGGCGGCTGAGGCTCACGTTGTCGCGCAACATGCGCAGGCGCAGGCCGTTGCTCACGAACGCCCAGAGGTGGTCGTCTGAGCGATTCAGGAGTTCCTGCACCAGGCTGTGCGGGCTGGTGCGCGCGGCGCCGGCCACCCCGGCCGTCTTCTGGTCGAGCGCGACGTTGCAGCCCACGAGGTGGATCGGGGCGGGCGGCCAGGCGTGCGAGACGGCATAGGTGCGGCCGCCCAGCTCGACCGCCTTGGCGGTCTGCAGGCGGCCGTAGTCCAGTTCTTGGAACAGCGGCAGCAGCCAGCGCTCGCGGGTCACGGTGGTGCCGGGGTCGTCGGCGGGCAGCGCTGCGCGCGCGTCCTGGAACGCCAGCCAGCGACCCTGCAGGCGCAGCCAGCTCTCGGCCGCCAGCTCGTTGAGACGCTCGCCGTCGTGGTGGTAGTCGGCCGGCGCCAGGCCGGGCAGCGCCTTGTCGCGGTCCATCAGCCGCTGCAGCAGGTCGGGCGGCAGCAGGTTGCCCTCGCTGTGCACGGCGGCGAAGAGGTCGCGGCTGCGGCTCACGGCGCGCCTCCCGCGGCCGGCGCGGCCGGCAGGTACACGTAGATGCCGAGCACGTCGGGCGCGCCCTGCGGGCGCACCTCGTAGGCGACGCCGCGCTGCTGGGCGGCCGCACGCACGCGCTTGTGCGCGTCGGCGAGCGCCTCGCAGCGCGCGGTCGCGACGGCCGCCAGATGACCTTCGAGCGCTCCTCGGCCGGCGATCACCTTCTGCACGAAGCCGGCGGCCTGCTCGGGCGCGATGTTGGCGTCGGGCGCGGCGCGCAGCAGCGCCTCGAGCTGCTCGCCCTCCAGCCAGCGCGCGTTCTCGGGCGCGCCCTCGAAGCCGAGCACGAGGCACTCCTCGGCAAGCTGCTCGAGCGGCTCGGCGCCGGCGCGCTTGGTCACGACCTTGTAGCGACAGCGCGTCAGGAGCACGGTCGTGCGCGTCGCTACCTGGCCGGTGCGGACGGCGCCGCAGCGCCGCGCCACCGGCCGCCCGGAGTCGCCGTCCTGCAGCACCGGGTCGAGGGCGGCGTCCATCACGTAGCTCGCGAGCCCGCTGACCAGCGGGTGCGTGCGGCTCAGGTAGACCTCGTCGTCCCCGATCGGCATCTCAAAGCGCGCCCGCAGCTTGCCGGCGCCGCCGTCGGCGCCCTCGGCGCGGATGGCGTCCTGCAGCGACTGCGGCAGGGCGCCGAGATCGAGGCGCACGGCGCCGTCCTTGCGCGCGTCCACCACGGCGCCGTTCATCTCCAGCGCCGTGCAGACGAAGTCCCTCACAGCGGCGCCGGAGCCGACTGCGGCGCGCTCTTCTTCCAGCTCGCGCTGCACGTCGTCGGCCTTGATGCCCTCCTGCGCGAACATCGTGCGCGAGCGCTTCTCGCGCTCCGCGGCGTTCTTCCACTTCAGGTCCAGGTCCTCGGCCTTCGGCTGCAGGAACTCCTCGAGCCCTGGCAGGCGATCCTGCGTCCCGCCGGTCTGCTCGCGCAGCAGCAACCCCTCGAAGATCGCTTCCACCACGTTCTCGCCCTCGATCGGCACCGGCACGGTGATCCCAAGGTCCGAGCGGATCGTCTTCTGCTTGCGCACCAGGGTGTCGAGCACGATGCCGTCGATCTGGCTGTCCCGGCCCCAGTAGGTCACCACGCGCACGCGCTTCTTGGGCTGGCCGTAGCGGTCCACGCGGCCCTCGCGCTGCTCGTGGCGGGTCGGGTTCCACGAGAGGTCGTAGTGCATCACGGCGTCGAAGTGCTCCTGCAGGTTGATGCCCTCGCTGAGGCAGTCGGTGCAGACCAGCACGCGGTGCTCGGTGGGCGTCCCGCTGAGCTTCTCGATGCGCGCCTCGCGCTCCGCCGGCGGCAGCAGGCCGCTGATGCTCTCGATCTCGACGTCCTTGAGGCCCTTGCGCCTGGCCAGCGCGGCGCGCAGGCCATCGGCCACGTAGTCCGCGGTCGGGATGAAGCGGCAGAAGAGGATCGGCCGGTGGCCCTCGCGCAGCAGCGCCTCGACGATGTCGGCGGCCTTGGCCAGCTTGGCGTCGCCCTTGAGGCCCTTGAGCTCCTCGGCCTGACGCGCCATGTCGAGCAGCTTGGCGCGCTCGCGGCGGCCGATGTCGTCGTCCAGCGTGAAGTCGCTGCCGGGCGCCACGTCGATGCCCTCGCCGGCTTCGTCCTCCATGAGGTCGAAGACGCTGCGGCGGCCGACGGCGTCAGCCTCCTCGGCGGTCTCGGTGTCGGCACCCGCGGCGCGCGTGCGCAGGGTCTCGGCCGCGGCCGCCGGGCTCGAGGAGAGCGAGCCGAGCAGCGCGAGCAGCGACCACCAGCGCACGCGCCGACGATGCTGCGACTCCCCCGCGCCCTTCTGCGCCGACTCGCGCGCGTAGGCGATCGCGCTCTCGAAGAGCGCCTTGTAGGCGGGCGTCAGCGAGTACGCCTCTTCGGCCTCGTCGCGCTCGGGGAACGGCGTCTCGTCGCCCAGATAGCTGCGGATGTCGCCGCGCCGGCGCTGCACGAAGTGCGCGGCGATGGCGCGGCGGTCGGCCTTGTGAGCGTCGCCGCCCAGCTCCTCGGGCAGGTTCGCAAACTCGGGGCGCAGGAGGCCGAGCAGCGAGCGGAACGCTTCTTCCTTGCCGCTGTGCGGCGTGGCCGTCACGAAGATCATGTGCCGGTCGGGGCGGCCGTCGGCGCCGCGGCTCTCCGCCAGGGCGCGCACGAGCTTGTAGCGCTGGTGCGAGCCGCGGCCGCGGCCGCCCGCCTCCACGCAGGTGTGCGCCTCGTCGACGATCACCAGCTCGGGCGCCGCCTGCAGAAACTCATGGCGGCGCGACTCCTGCTTGATGAAGTCGGCGGAGACCACGGTGAACGGGTAGCGTTCGAACACCGACTCGGCGAAGCGGCACTTCTTCTCCAGGCGGTTCACGGTGCTGGGCAGCACGAGCTGCGCGTCCAGATGGAACTTCTCGCGCAGCTCCCCCTGCCACTGCCGCGCCAGGTGCGGCGGGCAGAGCACCGTGAGGCGCTTGGCATCGCCGCGGTCGAGCATCTCGCGGGCGATGAGCAGCGCCTCGACCGTCTTGCCGATGCCCACGTCGTCGGCGATGAGCAGCCGCACCGGATCCAGCTTGAGCGCCATGAGCAGCGGCACGAGCTGGTACGAGCGCGGCTCCACGGCGATGTTGCCGAACGAGCGGAACGGCCCGGCGGTGTTGCGCGACGCCAGACGCACGGCGTCGCGAAGCAGACGCCCCGAGCGGTAGTCGCCGGGCTTCGACGAATCGGGCGGGTCGAACGAGGCCGACTCAACGCGCTCGAGCGGCACCAGGATGCCGGTGACCTCTTCGTCGGTGCCGCCCAGCGGGCGCAGCATGAGCAGCGAATCCGTCGAGTCGGGCAGCACGACCCACTCGCGGTCGCGGGCACGCACCAGGGCGCCGATGGCGAAGCTCACGCCTGCCCCTCGCCGAACACGAAGCGGTGCGCGGCCACCACGTCGTCCCAGTGTTCGTGCAGATCGAAGCGCACGACGGTGAAGCCGGCGTCTTCGAGCGCCTCTTCCTGCTCGCGGTCGCGATTCTGGCGCTCCGGGTAGTCGTGCGCCGGCCCATCGACGTAGACCACGGCGTGCTGCTCCTCGTAGGTGAAATCGGGCCGCGTGCCGCACGACTCGATGAGCACCTGGGCGTTGCTGGGCAGGCGCAGACCGTGACCCTCGATGTGGTCCAGCCAGCGCTCCTCGAGCTGCGAATCGCACAGGCGCCTGAGCATCGCCAGATGCTCGGCGCGACTGGCGGACGTCGGCGACAGCCGCACGCCGCCGTCGCGGAGCGCCTCCAGCAGCCAACGGATGGCGTGGCGGTCGAGCAGCGCGTGGTCGCGCTGGTTGGAGTACGTCATGAGGCAGTCGTAGCAGGCGGCCTCGCAGTCTTCGCGGGCGAGGCGGGCGCGCCGCAGGTCCTCGCCCGTTTCTGGGTCGAAGTGGCAGAGGTCCAGCGCCACGCGAGCCACCTGCGCCAGCGCCTCAGGATCTTCGACGAGCTGGCGTAGCACACCAGCGCCGCCCTCGGCGGCCTCATAGAACAAGATCTGGCGGCGGTCGGCTTCCGCAGGAAGCGGCTCCGCCGCCAGCTCCCCATCCTCGAGCTGGAAGCACACTTGCATGGCGTTCTTCAGCGCCGCCTGCAGCGACGCCATGTCGCCCCGCGTCAGCGCCCGCAGCGGCTCGGCGACAAGGCAGTTGCGCGTGTCCTCCACGAACGGGATCACGCGCTCCTTGAGCGCCGACATCGGGTCGTCCGGGTCGGATTCCTTCTCCAGCTCGTTCTTGGCCCAGTAGCCGCGCTCCACGTCGAGCACGAAGCCCAGCTCGGCGGGGTTGGCTCGCCGGCGCCAGCCCTTGTTGATGCGCCACAGCGTCGCGTTGTGCGCGTAGGTGAGCCGCGCCAGCGGCTGGTCGGCGTGCGCGATCTCCGCGGACTGCTCCAGCCGCCGCCCCTGATGCTCACCGAAGCGCACGCCGGTGACCAACTCGTACCCCTGACGCTGGCGCTCCTCTTCGTCGCTGGTGATGCGCTCCAGGCGCCGCGTGGCGACGTTCTGCAGGCGGAAGAGATGGTGCATGGCCGTCGGCAGCGCCGCGCCGCATTTCTCGCAGAGGTCCGGGTCGCGATCGTCGTTCACCGGATGCAGGTAGCTGCACGCCTCGCACAGCTTGAGCCGCGTCGTGAGCGGTTCCTCGTCCCCGACCGGCAGGATCACCTTGTTGATGATGTACTGCGAGCCCTCGTGGTAGACGCGCGCCCGCGGCCCGAACTCGGAGATCGCGAGGAAGCGTGGCCTCGAGAGGAACTCGTTGTCGGTCCTCATGCGCCGCGCCGGGATGAACGCCGAGAGCGGCAGCCGCGGGAAGCTGTAGCCGGGCAGAAAGCCCTCGCTGGCGAAGTAGCGGTAGCTGTAGAAGTCGGACTGCGCGACGCTGTCGACGTCGCGCAGCAGCTCGATCTGCGCCAGGGCCTCGCGGCGCAGCGCCTCGGCGCGGCGGTGGTCGTCGGTCGTGCGCGACTGGTCGAGCGAGATCGCATGCTGCTTGTCGGCCTGCTCGTAGGCGGAGCGGTACAGCGTGCGCCAGCGGCGGCAGGCGTGCTCGAACGCGAGGTCCAACTCGCGGAACACGCGCTCCAGCCACTCGTCGTCGTACCAGGGCGCGGCGGCGAGCTCGTCGCCGACGCTGGCGAGCACGGCTTTGGCCCGCGCGAAGGCACGTTGCCGCGGGCCGTCGCTCTTGAGGTCGGCGACGATGTGCGCCTGCAGCGTCAGCACCGGCGGCGAGCCCTCGATGTCGAGCACATCCCGCAGCGAACGGCCCAGGTCCATGCCCGACTCCGAGAGCCAGATGGCCTGCACGTGCGCGCGCAGCAAGTCCTCGTTGGCGAGGTCGAGCCGCGGCGGCGTGACCGCCCCGGCCACCATGTCCTCGGGGCGCTTGAAGTAGTACTGGTCGTGCGAGTTGCCGGTGGCGCAGTAGGTGTAGACGAGCGCGGGCTGGCCGCTGCGCCCTGCCCGCCCGCTTCTCTGCGCGTAGTTGGCCGGCGTCGGCGGCACGTTGCGCATGTTCACCGCGTTGAGCTCGGCGATGTCGATGCCGAGCTCCATGGTCGGCGAGCAGTACAAAACGGGCAACCGGCCGGCGCGGAACGCCTCTTCGCGCTCCTCCCTGTCCCGGTATGGCACCTGAGCGGTGTGCTCGCGGGCGTGAATGCCCCGGCACTCGCCGGCGGTCTCGCGGTAGAACCGCACGAAGAAGGGGTTGGTGCGGCGCCCGCGATCCTGAGACAGCGTCGGCACCCGGATCGGATCCCAGTGCCCCTCACTGCCGTCGCCGGCGCGCCAGCGCATGCACCCGGCCTGCAGCTGGTAGCCGGGCGCCTCATCGTCCTTCTTGGGCCGGTCGACGATCTCCACGAGGCCGCCGCGCGCCAGCGCGTGCAGCAGATCCTTGATGATCTGGCCGGAGTCGTCGGGCTTCAGCGCGTGATCGGGGAAGGTCGTCTGACGGCGCAGGTACTGCGCCAGACCGCTGCGCACCGACAGGTACACGTGCCCGCGGTAGTCGCCACGGGTCTTGGACCGCGGGTACAGGATCGCCGCGTGCTTCATCTCTTCGTTTTCGTCGATCGCCCACGGCGCGACCAGATACTGGTTGCTCTGCTGCAGGATCTTCTCCTGGTAGCCGGCGTCCAGATAGTCCACCTTGATGGCCAGCTCGCGGCGCATGTAGTCGAGCAGCACGGCGGCCACGGCGGCGCGCTTCTCGGGCGCGGATTCGGCCAGTGCCGGATGCGCGCCCTGCCACACCTCTTCCATGGCGGCCAGCTCGCCGAGCAGCGCGTAGTCGATGCTCAGCAGGCCGGTCTGCTCGAGGTTCGGCGAGGTGACGCGCCAGCCGCGCTGCAGGTCACGGTACAGCCGATAGCCGAGCACGTTCCTCAGCGCAGCGTCGGTGTTCTGCCGCGCCTGCAGGATGGCTTCGCGGTTGCTCGCATAGTGCTCGAACGGCAGCGCCAGGGTGTCGTACACGCTCTGCGTCAGCTCGTCGAAGCTCAGGCCCGCGTCGCCGGCGCCGCGCGCGGCCTGGAAGAGCCCGGAGCGTAGCACGCCGACCTCGATGAAGTCGTTGAAGTGGCCGGCCTGCAGCGACGCGTCCTGCCGGTTGTCGGTGAAGCTGAGGAGCTTCATCGCCGTCGGCTTGAGATCCTCGGCCGCCTGCAGGCTCCGCACCGTCCCCAGGCTCAGGAGCGTCGTCGCGGTGCTGCGGCCCTCTGTGGCCAGCGAGCCCAGCTTGCCGAGGTCCGAGCGCTGCGTGAACGCATACGAGATGCCGCAGCTCGGGCAGAAGCGGAAGGGGGCCGGCACGAAGTGGCACACCAGCCCCGCCTCGCTCTCGCTGCCGCCGCTGCTCTGGCTGCCGGCGCCGCTCTGGCCGCCGTCGGGCAACACGGCCACCGTGCGCGGCACCCACTTCTTGCGGTCCTTGCGCACCAGGCCCTTGTCGTCGAGCCAGTCCTCGGGCAGGCGCGCGATAATCTCGGCGGCGTCTTCGGGCCACGGGCAGGTCTCGTCGATGAAGAGGTAGCCCGGCTCACTGTCTTCCTCATCCGTGAGCCGGCCCAGGCGGCGCTGCGAGTACTGCGTCGGGCGCGGCGCCCCGCCGGCCCCAAGCGCGTCCCCGGCCCCGAGCGCCCCGCCGGCCCCGAGCGCGCCTCCGGCCTCCGCCTCGCGGCGCCACACCGTGAAGTACTCCTGACCGCACTCGCGGCAGAACGACACGGGCAGCAGCATCCGGCGCTCCTCACTGCCGGGCGCCCACTGCTGGCCGAAGACGGTGACGTGCCGGTCCTCGGCGGGCTCAAGCGTCGAGTAGATCGTGTCGCCGCGACTGATGAACTGGTGCAGCCTGAAGGCGAACGGGCGCGTGTTCGAGCCCGGCTTGGGCTCGCAGGCCGCGCCCGCGAGCAGCATGCGCTGGATCGCGCGCGCGCAGGCGGCCTCGTCGAGCCCGGTCATCTCGGCCAGATCGCGCGCCGCGCCGCGCCTCGTGGAGCCGCCGGCCTGATCGGCGTCCGCCGCCGAGCTCGTCACCGCGCGCGGACGGGCGCGCACCAGGCGCCCATCATCGCCTTCGGCGATGCCGAAGGTCGTCTCGATCCAGCTCGAGAGCGGATCCTGCACGAACGCCTCGTAGTCCGCCGGCAGCTCGCGCTCGGGCCGGCTGACGCAGGCGCGCAGGTCATCGACGAACGACGCATCGTCCAGCGCCCGCACCGGCGTGGCCCGGCGCAGCGTCTCGCCGATCACGCACTCCGGCGCCACGACGTCGCCGAACAGCCTCGTGGCGACGACCGCCACCTTCTGGCGCTGCTCGTCGAACCCGCCGCCGGCCGCGAGCGTGGCGGAGGTGCCGACGCACTGCAGCTTGCCTTTCGACAGCCGGTCGCGGACCCGGCGCACGAGCATCGCCACGTCGGCGCCCTGACGGCCGCGGTAGGTGTGCAGCTCGTCGAGCACGAGGAAGCGCAGATCGTCGGCGGCCGCGATCAGTTTCTTGTCGCGCGGCCGCGTAAGGATCAGCTCAAGCATCACGTAGTTGGTCAGCAGGATGTCCGGCGGATGGGCGAGGATCTCCTGACGCCGCTCGTCCGAATCCTGGCCCGTGTACCGGGCAAAGGTCACCGGCGGATGCCCCTCGGGATACCCCAGCTCAAGGAACTTGCCGAGCTCCTTGACCTGACTGTTGGCCAGCGCGTTCATCGGGTAGACGACGATGGCGCGGATGCCCTTGCCCGCCCCCAGCCGCAGCACCTGATCGACGATCGGGATGATGTAGGCGAGGCTTTTGCCCGACCCGGTGCCGGTCGTGAGCACGTAGTTGCGGCCGGACGCCGCGATGCGGATGGCCTCGCTCTGGTGACGATGGAACCGCAGCGGCACGCCGCTCGCGTCGGCCGCCGTCTTGATGCGGAAGATGCGCGCGCACTCGGCGTGCAGTGCGTTGTCGGCCACGAGGTCCTGAAACGATTCGCCGGCTTCAAAGGCCGGATTGAGCTGGATCAGCGGCTCCGGCCAGAGCGTCCCGCCGCCCAGCACCTCGTCGACGTACTCCTCCATCCTCCGGTCCTTGACGGTGATGAAGCTCCGCACGTACTCGGCGTAGTCCCTGACCAGCCGGTCGCGAATCGCGAACGCATCCACTCGACCACCCCCATGGAGGAATGACCATTGACCCCGGTGACTGCAAGCGCAGCCCGTGAAGCCGCCAGGTCCGCACCCACCTGAGGGCATCGTCCACCCATACTAACGGACAGGGGTGACGGAAAGGCTACGATTTCGGCCACATGACCATCCCCGTCGCCCAGGCGCCGGTGAACCACATATGGGGCGCCCGGCGGGTGCACGGCCGGCAGAGCTCCCGGCGGGTGCGCCCGGCGGCCGCGCGGGCGGCCGCGGCGACCCGGCGGCTCCGGCGCGGGGTAGTACGAAAAGGGAAGACAAGGATTCCTTAACTGTCGGGTCGCATGCGGCCGTTCGCAGGCTCGCTCGCCGGAGGGAAGATAAGGATTCGCCGGAATTCCTTATCTTCCCTCACAGTAGTGTGTCCTGAAAGGAAAGGGGTGACGATGTAGAAGATCGTTGACCCAGACCGTGCTGTGCTAGTGATGGAGGCAGGCCCTCCGGGTTCGCCGTGCA
>Ga0247841_10008083_pt1 | contig 15304 bp, 13 predicted proteins | sample LaCruzMarch2015__2_FD_192410 | JGI IMG/M metagenome (GOLD analysis project Ga0247841, IMG submission 192410) | Freshwater microbial communities from meromictic Lake La Cruz, Castile-La Mancha, Spain - LaCruzMarch2015_18m | ecosystem: Environmental > Aquatic > Freshwater > Lake | place: Spain...
GCGCTATTGATCTGCTTGTCATAGACGAGCTCGGGTATCTGACGCTCACAACCGAGCATGCAAACACATTCTTCAAGCTCATGGATGACCGTTACGGAAAAAAATCAACCATCATTACAACGAACCTAGAGTACGAGCACTGGTACGGTCTCTTCAATCGCAAGGAACTTGTAGACGCACTTTTGGATCGATTACGACATCACTGTACGACTATCCGCATCAATGGAGAGTCGCGGCGAACGTCCACGCAAAACGCCACGTAGTACTTCTTAGGCTCACTCTCAAGACACATCACTATTCACGCCCGAGCCAGCTCAGCCCGAGCTGGCTCGGGCAGCCTGTTTCGCCTTTCTCCCAACCAGTCATCCTCTGCGCAACCAGAGGGTCAATTCCTGCGAGCATAAATGGGTTAATTTTGGCGAGCGGCCAAGGTTTTTTACGCCTGATCGATTTGCAGCTCAAGCTCGCCGAAGTGAATATGGCCGCGGCGTCAGCCATGCGCGAACTGCACCGCCTCCATTCCTGCCTCGTCTGGAGCAAATCATACGGCAAACCCAAGCGAATCATCGAAGAACCCACCGAAATCCAAACAAAAATACTAAAGGCGTTCGGGCAGGAAATCAGCAGCGGGGTCTTACACGAGATGAAGATGTAACGGTCTATATTGTCGGCTTTTTTCAAGGAAAAAGCAGCGAGTCGGCTAAACTCCTTAAAGATTCCGCGTCGCAAGGGACTACCTGAATCAAAAGCATATATAAATACAAATAAATAAAAAAGTATATATAGAAGAAATATCTATGTACCTAACGACATGACTTTAATTTAGAAAGCATCTCCCTGAAACTCTTTGCAAAGGGTGTTGGAGCTTTCCTTCTTTGTAGTTCATGATCGAGCGTTTCGATAACGTTCATACGTTCACGGCACACTTCCAGAAGAGAGGTATTCTCTTGTTTCAAATTCGCTATTTTGTCGATAAGTTCGGCCTGGTAGGAGCGCAGTAGCTCCACCTCAAAAGAGAGCGCGTCCGGCGATTTTTGCAGCGAGGAAAAAGACGCGGACAATTTTGCATTTTGGGCGCGCTCCTGAAGATCATTATCTCGCCAGATATCGCAGACCCGCTGTGCTGCGATGGACGCTAGTCGCTGCGTTTCGGGATTCGCTGGAGATTCATGCGCGACGTTGCGCAATTCTTGCGGGTCCGAAATAAGATCATAGACTTCCGAGACAACCCCCTCCTTGCAATCCCCTGGCGGAGGTTGGCGGTAGACGACTTTGCGCGTTTTGCTGCGCACACAGACATTGATCGGCTTGAGGAGAAAATCACAAGGGCCTCGACCAAGGTGTTCCATGAGCACGTGGTCGCGGCCTGAGAGATTTTGTAGCGCCGGGAAGCCTTTAAAACTATCAGGAATCGGAAGTCTCAGAATGTCGAGTAGGGTAGCAGGCACGTCCAGCCCTGAGTAAAGTCCGCTCAGACACTGCGCCTCAAGGTCGGGGTGAACAAAGCATACTGGAACATGGTAAAGTTCATCGTAGAAATCCATGACGTCAACGCCCTGGCGAAAAGGATAGGTCGGACCGAGGTGCCCATGGTCGCTCACGATAACTAAAAGCGTATCGTTCAGTAGACTCCGCTCCTTGAGATCCGCCACAAAAATCTCAAGCTGACGGTCCACATAGCGCACGGCGAGATCATATTCCACGCTGCCTTTGTGCGAATTCGCCGCTGCAATTTTTCGACAGTGTTCTGACAAAAGTGTCTCTTCCTCCGCCATGGCTTGCGCCGCATTCGTGATATCGAAGGAAGAGAAGCAAATGTCGTGCACGTCCATGAGATGCGCCCAAGCAAAGAATGGTTTTTCATGGTGATAATCTATCCAGCGCCTGAGATTGGCCAAGGTATACGCTGCCGACGCCCTTGCCGGACCATGCTTGCATTCTCGAAACGTTTTCTCGTCCACTTTGAGAGTGAGTTCTGAAAAGCCATGACGCCCCAGCGGAATATCTGGAATGAAATCAAAAATCCGCTGCCCGTGTCGTAGTAAGAGGACTTCATGCGCAACGGCGACCGGGTCTCGTCTGAACTTTTCCCTCATGGCCTGAACAGAAATTTTTAGCGCGGTAAAATCCCAACGATGCACAAAGTCTGTGAGAATTACAGAGTGCGTTTGTTTTTCATTTTCCTTCTCTGAACAAAAAACAAGCATGGCGTCGAGCAACTTTGTCAAGTTCGGCGTAAGGATTTTTACTGCGTATTCAACAGAAATATTTTTCAGTGCGCAGTGTGTGCGGATATATTTGATGCAGTATTTATAAAAAGCGATGGTGGTGAATGAAAAATCCATGAGTGATACATAGGAGTCAAACCCCCGGTCGAAGGAAAAAATAGTCCCAAGGCCTTCAGCTGTGACAACTGCGCCTGTTGAATATCCAGCGCTTTGCACCACCTCTGATAACGTTGTAGGTCTATCTCTGATTCCAAACTGGTAGCCTCCGAAGTCCAGCGGCAAACTCGAAGCCATTAAGGCTGGAAATGAAAATTGAGTTGGACAACCGGTAACAAAACAGTTTGTAAGGCAAAGCCCAGAGATGCAGAGCTTGTCCAAAAAAGGCGTCGCAGACGGTACGTTTCCGCCGATGCCTAGACGATCGAAACGAAGGCCGTCGATAGAGAGAAAGATACAGTTCACTTGGACCCATTGTGCAAAGAAAGCAGAGCTAAATGCTTAAGCACGGGGTGAATGACATAATAGGTCAATCCAACTTCGTGCGTTGCAGGTTTAAAATACGGCAAAAGGCCCTCCAGCGCGTACCCCCTAAGGACATCTATAAGTAAATCTGCCCGTATCGCTGGATCGTAGAGATAGTCAATGTCCATGCCTGAAGGTGGCGGTGGAAATTCTTTTCTGGCCACAAGTTCGCCCGTGTCGATTCCCTGGGAAAGAACAAACGCAGAGGCGGCGCATGTGCCTCGCTCTAGAAGACGGTAGTAAATGGTCGTGCTGCCCCGTTCTTGCGGAAGCCAACCGCTATGAACGTGCAAGAACGGAATGCCTAAATCCAGCAACTCAGGCCCCACGATTTGACCTCCGTAGCCAGAGTAAATAACCAGTCGTGGCTGAAGTTGCTCGAATAATACCGCCACTTCGCCGCTGTTTACATCCTCGTTCGCGAGTTGCAAAACTTCCCAGCCCGCTGCGGAGCAGGTTTCCTCTACGGATACGCGCAGATCTGGAAAGAAAATGCCCTCGTATTCTTCTGTTGATCTCAGCGCCGTTTGCGGTAACGAACGCGCAACTGGCTTGCCCATGGTCGCCACCCAACGCGGGGAAATGCCACTGCGGGCCATGGCCTGGGCGTAGGCTTGAGAGCGGGCAGTGTAAGCGGCAAGAAAAAGCATTTGAGATTCCTTATTCATGTCTGCACTGACCTCCCTGAAAAAAGTCGAATTATGTTCAAATGTACCTTTTAGAATCAATGATTCAAGATTGTTGTGGTCGACGTTTTCCTCGTTTTGGACTTTTTGCAGTCAGGTCTGCACTGACCTCCCTGCAAAAAGTCCAAAACCGGGAAATCCAGGCCAGTAACAACCTGAAATGATAGACCGCAAAAGGCTCTGAATCACCCAAAAGCGACTTTTTGCAGTCAGGTCTGCACTGTGAGAAGCAAAAAAAAACTCAATAAATGCGCAAATATACACACCTATAAAAATACGGAATTATGCCCCTAGAAGTCATTTAGTTGTAAACGAATGTGATCGAACCAAGTCTTATACCCAAAAGGTTTAAGGTGCTCTCCGTCATATGTTAATTCATTGTTTGCTTGTCGTATCTCGTCACGCGTCAACGAGAAAGAGAGTAGATTGCTTGCCGTGATCGTAGTGATGGAATGTCTGATTGCAATTTCTTTCAGCAAATTGTTGTATTGCTCAACGTAGTCTTTTCTTCGTGAAGAACTGGCGTAGTGAATAAGGTGAATAATTGGGGTAATTTTATTTTGCAATAACTTTTCAACGATCAACTCGTAGTAACGTGCAGCTTCTTCCGGGGCATAGTATGATTGTCCATCGGCATCATTGCCTCCTAGATAAATAACCACCCTTTCAGGCTTAAATCCAATGATGAGCTCAACTTCTGACAAAGCACATTTTACGACTTGACCTGACTGACCGATATGAACGTAATTTGAGTCTAGAAATCTGCTGTCATGGACTCCCTCAACAACAGAGTCGCCCCAAAAAATTCGCTTTAAAGAAACAAATCTTGAGAATTCTCGTAGCTCACTAAGTTTCTTTTCATCTACACAAGGGCAAAGTGTTGCTTTCGATGCCAATACACTAATATCGTTGACGATCAGTGCAGAGCTCGCCCCGTCGACCTTTAAGCGCTCCTTTGTAGCGTAATCATCCTTTCCCTTTTGTATCTCTCCAATATTCATATATGCATCGCCTCTATATCTAAAAAAGTCAGGAAATCTATCGTTTATTGCAATGGCGCTGGAATAATACAAAATAGCTTCGTCATACCTTTTTGCATTTGAGAGCGCGTTGCCGAGGAAATAGTTTAAGCTGGCAAGGCTAGCATCGAAAGCCAACGCAGACTTGTACGCAGAGATGGCCGATTCATACTCGCCCAAGTTGCTATACGCATTGCCAAGATAGTAATGCAGCACCACTCTTTCTTCATCAATGAATTTGCATTGATTCCGCAAAAAAGTCATTACGATGCTTACCGCGGCGAGAAAATCTCTTCGGTCAAGTTCCATTTTTGTGGATATCAGTGCATTCCGTGCGCAATCTCGCTCGGGCATTTGGAAACATAGCGCTGTTTCAGGCCACATACATACATACATACATACATACATAATGCACTTTCGCGTCATGGTTCGCTTCCTTTGTTTGCGTGTGCTTGTAGAAAAATCAAACAAAAATATGGAAAGAGGCGCTAACTGTGAATTGTTATTTCACATTATGTTGAAGGCATAAGCCTTTCCGGACCTCACTGCAAAAAGTCGAATTATGTCCAAATGTACCTTTTATAGTCTATGATTCCAGGTGGCTACGCTTGCCGTATTCCTCGTTTTGGATTTGATTTTTTGCAGTGAGGTCTTTCCGTCGAGAGAGCGACAGAACTTTCTCTACCTCAAAAGTGATTGTTCTCGCTAATTTCGTCTGCTGGTCTTTATTAAGTGAATGACGTAAAGAGCAAAGAGTGTCAATGCACTTTTGCAACACATTCAAATATGGAAGCAGCCCATTCAATTCGTATGAATGTTCCATAAGTTCGGCAAAAAGTACATAGAGATTTAAATCTCTAAAATCATCTGAATCTACAGGTCTGAAATCAGGCTTGTAATGACAGTGCATGCGTTTAGTGACTTCAAAGCGTTGTAGGATTTTATCGATTAACAAACGTACCTGTGCAAAATTTTTCTTTAAGACAAGCTCTGATATGAGGTAGTAGAGAAGGTCCTTAGCGAAAAAAGGCGCTTCAAGCGCAGGGCAGGAGCACTCTTGATAGATAGGCCTTTCTGCTGGTTGAGGAAGTTCGGACAGCACTGCATGTCGAGACTCTAGCCACGCGTCGAGGAAAGGCTTCCCGTGGTATGGAGTGTAGAAATAGGTATTTCGCTCATAAAGGAGAGGCCCTTCTGCATACGGGTATAACGCGAGCGCGCTCATCTGACTGCTTCCAGAGCCTTGTCCAAAATGTTTGCCGCGTGGGTCAAGGGCGGCAGGCTGAAGCCCGAGTTGTCAATAATCATGTCCGGCGCCAATGGAGGAGGGAAAGCAATGTCTACGCCAACCACATCTTTTGTTTCTCCCCGCAAGGCTGGTCCGTAAAGCCCTTTGGCATCGCGAGCGACGAGTTCGTCGAATGGTACGGAAATGAACACCTCGAAATAACGCGCGTACTGCGCACGATTCCATTGGCGCGTTGCTTCAAAGACGGAAAGAATACTGCAAACGACATTGATTCCCTGACGATCGAGCCAGGCGCAAAGTTCAGCGATGCGTTCGGCATTTGCGGCGCGCCCAGCCAGGGAGTAAGCGTCAGGATGCCGGTCATGCTTAAAAATCGAACGGATCTCATCCCCGTCCACAAGCACTGTGTTGCTGGCCTTGGCTTTCCACAAGGTGTACAGCTCGCGCCCGATGGCTGTCTTGCCAGAGCCCGAGAGTCCTATGAGCCAGATCACCATGGATTATAGTTCGCGGCATCGTTTAAGGGAAGCGTGTATTTCATAAAGATAGAACCACTATGTGAGATTCCAGCGCGTCAGGATGATTGCGCAAATTTTTTCGGCGACAATCTCACATCCAATATCTTCGAAATGGCTAAAATCCGCATAAATACTTCTCTTTTCTTGTGAGAAGACATCTGTAAAGTCATGAAAACTTTTCAATTCGACAGTCAATGATTCGATATTGTTGAACAGATATTTGTACCATGCGATTCTCCGTTCACTTGAGATTGAATTGTTTTCTAGGATTTGTTTCTCTAGAAAGGTCAACTTTTTATAGAATTCTGGCACTGGCTGAAGTATAAACATAGACTTGATTTTTTTAATACTAGCAAGCTGATACATGGTTGACATGCAATCACGCCAGCGATGCGCACATCTCTCCATCAAACGATCTTCAGTCCAATCGTTTTCAATTCGAAACAAGGAAGAGAATGATTCGCTTTCAAGGAGCGTTTTCTCTGTGAGAGATCGCCTGATCATCCCTTTTACAAAAAACAATAATGGGTGTACAGCTTTCTGTAGCATCAGGGACTTCAATTTTAGCTTGTCTTGAAATTCATCTATATTTTTTAAAAACCAGCATAACGCAACTTGTCTTTCTTCACTTGGACGCGCATAAAGAACTGAATAATAATGAAAAAAATGGAAAATGTTCGGGGATAAGCAAGGGAAAACGCGCAGGAACCATGTACTCATTGTAACCATCAAAGGTAATTATTCCATCTAGCTTGGCGCTCTTATGCAAAAAGATGTGAAGCTGTTGGGGCTGTTGCCCTCCAGGCAAGGCAAAATTAAAGACCCGGATTTTTCGATGCGGCAAAGCCTCGTTAAGCATTTTCTCCAGTCGCCCGGCGATAGTCCACTCATTGTCGGAAGACAAAATCGAAAAGGCGACGCTCCCCCCGAACAAGCCAACCCAATACTCATCAGGGGGCTTCGACGAAGGAACATTCTTGTTCCTGAATCCATCTGCGTCAGTTTGAATACTTGTTCCGTGGCCAAACTCTTTTGGGACTGGAAGCTGAAAGTCAATAGTGGAATTAGGCAGGCATACATAGCCGTAATAGGGATGTATCGCTACATAATTGGTATGCACCTCATTGATGGCAGTAGCGTTCGCAACCATAATTAATTATCGCATTAAGTTTTGTTACCAAAGTGGATAAATATCTGACCGTTGGCTGTTTTTCATTTTATTTTTCTTTTTTATATAAACATAAAAAAAGACAACCACTATAATAGGTAATATAATATAGACTATTGTGAACATGTTTACCCTTTCTGGCCCCGCCAGTACAGCGCTTACGCCAAGGTATGATGATTTTACAGTTTGTAGGTACCCTATTTAAGCAATTTCTCGGCAAAAAAATGAAAAAGCCAGGAAAGTACAAACCCTCTTGAAGTTTCTCCTTGCTGATTGCCGTGTACTTCTTTTCTTCTTTGATTAAATATTCGGGAGAAGAAAAACTGCGAAATTTATTTATTGATGTGGAGACAAGTCGGCAGCCACATTCATCTAGAATCAAAATGATCTCTTCAAGAGTATGCAGAGATTCATGAGGGTGTAATACTTGATCCCTGAACCAAGACTTTAAAAATGGTTCATCCGTGATCGACTTGTTTAGCCTTCGATATTCCTCATACAACGCCTGCTCAGAGAACTGTTGACGCTTAAGGGCCTGGAAATGTTCAATAAATGGTTCTCTCCCAAATTTATGGTACAAACCAATAAAAGCGAATCCACCATGTCGCACCATATTCTTAAGAACATGCCTTAACGCGCGTAGGCAGTCCATTGTATGGTGAAGGACTCCTAAAGATAGAGCAATGTCAAATGGTTTCTCTGGATAAAAATCAAATAAATCTGCAGCACGAAATGAGGAATTTCTATTTCCAAGCAATGAGGAAACTTCTCTGGCTCTTTCTATCGCCACCGGATTAAAATCAATGCCAAGCACTTCTATGTTACAATGATACGCAATATTATTTGCGATGACTCCAGCCCCACAGCCAATGTCTATAAGACTGACATTACTTTTTTTGGCGATGTAGGGAGAGAGAACAGTATATGTATCTTTAATAATATTTGACTTCTTGATATGCTCGGCTGCGGCAGTAGAATCTGCATGAAAATTGAACGGCATTTCAGCATAAAAGTTAAAGACATCCTGGTTCGAATACACAGATATTTTTTTCATATCAAACTCATATTGCCAACTTAACCACTAAGCAAAAATTACAATCTCCAGTCATGGCGCCAAGGCTCCGTCATCTGTAATTTAGAAATTTTACTTTCATATATTTGAAGATCTTCAATGTTATCAACTTCGCACCAGCCCCCTTCAACAGGGGATGTTGATATTTTAGTTCCTCTGCTCAAAAGTCGTTGCAACAAGGCCGTCATATCTAAAGTATCCGTTGTTATTTGCGCAAGCTCTTCGAGGAGCCTGACAACGGTCGACCAGCCTTGTGGCGTAAACCGCAAGAGCCCCATATATTGTCCCTCAATGGAATCGAGGCTTGTCGTGTGTTCTCCGATGGCTTCGAGTCGGCCTTTACGAGCGCGAAACGTTTCAGCGTCGGCAAGGGGATCTGCAAAACGCTCATTCCAGAGCTCAAGCCATAGGGTATCATAGGTAATAGCGATGTCCTCTTCCAACGCGGCAAGGCGACTTACGTACGCCGTGCGGTAGACAATATCCGCGTAAGAAACAATAGTTGCGTCTTGCTCTAAAATGGAAGAGGCGCAACGCAGACTTTCAACCATGTTCGTTTCATGCCAGCGAGGATTGTCGAGGACATGGTATCCAGGTCCGCTCAACCGCTCCTTGAGATAGCCACGAACGACATATATATGCTCTATGCCCGCACTGCGCAACGCCTCGATTTGCCAGGCGAGCAGCGACTTGCCGGCAAGCTCCACCAGGCATTTTGGCTTGTCGTCAGTGATGTCGCCGAGACGCGAGCCTCGTCCTGCAGCCAGAATAACCGCCGTCTTAGCCCGCATTGCATTCCTCCCCACCAAGCCAGGTCCTGAACAGGGCCTTTTCTAGCGCTGAACATTCAGATTCTCGTTCAGGATGCCACATTATTGCGCAAAATTTACCTTGGCGAGAAAGAAGGCCTTCGACCCAACCGTCCTCCGTTACAGCAATGGGCACAAGCGCGTCACTGAGACCCTCTTGGCGAACGCCATAGCAATGATACGAGTTCACTTCAACCTCTTTCCCTCGGCCCAAGCCGAGAGGGTACGCAGCTGTGAGTTGCACCTTATGCCGCTTGGCCATGTGTTGTGTTGAATCGCAAGGTTCGAGCTGCCCCCCGAATGCAATTTGCAAAAACTGCAACCCACGGCAAACCCCAAGCAGGGGCAGGTCAGCGCGCAGTGCGTATTTAAAAAGCGCAAGTTCGGTCGCGTCGCGTCGTGGGGCATTCCCCATGTCGTTGCCGCCGCTAAAGATCAAGGCATTGACACCCCAGTTTTGCGCGTAGCTCACAACTTTGGCGCCGAGATTGGGCAGGGCCAGCCAGAGAGCGTCGGGAAAAACTTCGGAGAGAAAACCAGACCAATCTTGAGCGAGGCAATCGCGTTGTTCGGCGTAATCTGGAGCTGTCGCCACACGCATGGTCAGGCCAATGCGGAGCGCGCTGGAACGATTAGTGTTCATATAAGGGAATGATCGTCTTGGTGGCGCAGTTGAGGTCAGCGCCTCCAGCGGCAAGAACGCGGCTGAAGAGTTGCTCCCCGCAGCCGATGGCTGCGGGCAACTCGAACTCAGCACAGCGGATGGCCATGTGGGAATTCGCGCCGCCGTATTTGGTGATCAATCCAGCGATACCCTGAGTAAATATCCAATCAAATCCTGGATCTGCGCCTTCGATACAGACAAGCATGTCTTTGAGTCTTTTCAGCTCAGCACTGCTAGCGTCGACAAACGCCACAGGCCCATGCACGTGACGATCAGTGATGAAGTTAGCTTGCGCGCGATGCAAGGGGACTACCAGCAAATCGTTGGGGCCACAGATGAGGAATCCCATCTTTATCGCTCGACATATTTCGTGGTCAAGCTTGTTTTTCGAAGAAAGGCGAGCGAAATGCCGCGTAATATCTTGCGACCCCGAATCAAAAGATGAGGAAAACACATCGTCGAGCCCAAGATGGGCCAAGTTCTCTCGGCTGAGACCAAGGTGCTCAATCCAGGCGATGAGCCCTTCCAACGCGTCAGAAATATTCCGCGTAAAAACGAACTTGGCGTACTCCCTTCCTGCAATGGAGCGGCGCGCGTATTCCAACAGCCCTACTCCGTCTATATGCGTATATCTGTCTTCCTGTAACAGCATGTCGATAGCACGGCGTTCGGCCTGGGTCAGCGCGAAATGCGTCTCTTTGGAGAGTGCGGAAGGAGCGTTAACGCCGAAAATTACATTTTTTCGGTCAGCGTAACGCAAAGATCGGACGTCATAAGTCCCCGGCCGAAGATGCCCGTATTTGGCTAGGAATGCGTCTGGCGCGAGAAGTCCTTTCTGGACTGCCTGGGAATCAGCCGCGAGTTCGCCAGAAACTGTCCGAATGGAACGTTTAAACGCTTCGAGCCGTTCGGGCCTGAAAGCTCCGCGACGGAGGGCCGAACGCAACAAGGCCTCGGCAATGAATGCATGTCGGGCAATGATCGAAAACGGCAAGGCGCCTAGTAAGGCGCATTCGTCGAGCAAGTTGCGGACCAAAAGCAGGGCGGCAAGTCCACCGGGGAGGTCCCCGTTGGGTAAAGGGCGAAGCTGCTGTCGGCAAGCCAGCAAACCAATGTCTGTTTCTGCTCGGGCAAGGGAGCCCTTTGGGCCCAGTTCAAGACAATTATTTGTGAGTTGCTGTAAACGCGCACTGAATAGCGCTGCGCGCTGCGCATCGAGTACGCCAGGATAGCGTTCGCGCAATGTTTCATCAAACGAAAAGTCTTTGCAGGTGAGGGCGACCTCGAATTCAATTTTATCGTGGAATTCAGGATGATCGCGTAATCGGGCGAGCCAAGCCTCCACCAGCGGAGAAGCAATATCCTCGTCAAGATCCTGTGGGAGGAAGGAATTGAAACTATTGCGAACATCAATATAGGGATGTCCGCCGATAAGCACCATAAGCTCTTCCCCCGCCAGGCGCCGATAGCCCATCTGCGCCCTGCCCTCGCGCCAAACGCTTCGAGTGATGAGTTCGCGGTAAAGCGAGGCCGCCAGCCTGCACGGCGTGGTGCCAATCATCTCGGCCGGATTCCAATCGGGCATCACGCCGAAAACGCTGGTACCACCGACCAGACCGGCCCGGCTCTTCCCGCGTTCCTCCACAAAAGCGACAAGAAGCGGCAGTCTGGCGTCAACCTCTATGCCCACTTCAGCGCGCCAATTCTGCCAAAGGCTGATGCGACGGACTTGAAAAAGGTAAAGCGCACCCTCGGTGTCCATGCCGAATTCAATATCCAAAGGAACTGCACCGCAGACTCTTTCTAACTCGTGGATAGCCTTGACCAACATCAAGAGACGTTCAGAACGAATGGTATGCAATGGCGCGTTGCGGTAGATGAGGACAGTCTTGTTTATATGCGTTCCGCCGGTTACAGAGTCTGTGCGGCCTGATTCATCGTCGTAATTGATGACGTAGTAGGGAGCGCCATCTTCAAAAGAACGCGTCATGGCGACGCCGCTCATGCTTACGTTGCGAAGCACTGGTTGTACAAGAATCTGATCAAAGTCGCCGCCACAGAAGGAGGCGGCGACTTCGTCGATGGCGGCGCCCAACGCCTTGAGATTTGAAGTGGGAATGGCGAGCAAGGATTTGAATTGTCCGGCGTGCGTTGTCAGTTTACCATCTTCTAATAACGTGCTGCTCCGAACGATAATTGCTTGGTCTGGAAACTGGACTACGAGCGCACTCAAAAGCGCCTTTTCTTGTTCCCTCCACCTTTTAATCGTGAAAGAAAGAAGGGGTAAAATCTGAAAAGATGAGAGTTTGCCCTGCAAACGTTCGAGGGTTTCGGCTTTTGTACCGAAATTAAACCTGCCCACAATCTTCCTCAATGCTGATATATTTCATTTCTACTGGAGGACCAAACATGCCGATAAACGGAGCCCAGTCTTTTTCGTAATCCCAGGTAATTGTAAGAGGGCCAAGCCAGGGAGTTTGGTCGCCTTTGGTGGCACGGTTAGGGCGTCCACCTGCTTTTGTAATAGAAGCAGCAAATGTATATTGCCCTTGTTCAAACATCATCCTCATGCATATCTCAAATATATACAAACAATCACTATTGAGATATGGCGCGAACTCATTTTGTGAAAATGAACCTACTGTTGTAACTCGATGTCCAAATTTATTTTGTAAAGTTATGCTTGCATAAGATTTGCCTCCTTTGTTTGCTCTGAACAGTACCTGAAAAAAAACCGAATCCGTCATGCGTACGGATGTTGTAGGCTGGCGAGCCGCATCAAGTATCGCTACGCCAAGGAGACTAAAATCATTAGCTTTACGGAAGGGTGTGTCAGCATCTAACATCCAATAAGATTTGCTCTTAAATCTTTCAAGCAGCGCATTGTCATTTAAGCATGAATGTGTACATAAATCTGGAATTGATATTTCGGGAAAGGCTTCCTCAGGTTGGCCGACTTCACGATAATACTGCATTATACCTATTCTGCTCTCACCAATGAACGCAGCTTCTCCTTTTCGTAAATACACTACATGGCCGCAAAGGTCGCGGATGCTTGAAGTGTCGTGCGAGACGAACAGCAAGGTTGTCCCCTTTTCTCGAAGCTGCCGCATTCTTTTCATGCATTTCTGCTGAAAAAAAATGTCACCGACGCTCAGCGCCTCATCTATGATCAATATCTCGGGCTCTACAGCAACCTGGACGGCAAAGGCCACGCGCACCAACATGCCGCTCGAATAGGTCTTGACTTGTTGGTCCATAAATTCGCCGATGTCGGCAAAGGCTGCGATATCGTCGAAACGTTGATCAATCTCTCTTTTCGAAAGTCCAAGGAGCGCCGCATTCATGTAAACGTTCTCGCGACCTGTGAATTCGGACTTGAATCCAGAACCCAATTCTAGCAATGCCGCAACGCGACCGTTGACCTCAACAGTCCCGACGCTTGGCTGCAACGTTCCGGCGATAATCTGCAAAAGCGTGCTCTTGCCCGAACCATTGCGCCCTATGATGCCGAGCGATTGGCCCTTGTAAACTGTAAAACTTATGTCTGACAACGCCACAAATTCGTGCCCGTACACCTTTCCGAAATGGCGGGTGAAGAACTCTTTTAGCCTGTCTTGAGGACGGGAGTAGAGAGAGTACCTCTTTCCTATCCCTTCAACGCGTATGGCGACGTCTTGACTCATATAACGTCTGAAAATCCTTTTTTAATCTTTATGAAAAGATAATTGCCAAAGAAAAATACCGCAAGACATGGAACAGAAGTCCAAAGCAATATCGAAAGCTCCGGCACTTCACCTCGCATGATGATCGCGCGATAACAGTGAACGAGACCAGCTAGTGGGTTAACACGTAGGAATATAGAATATTTTACTGGGACCAAATCTTCTGGATATAAAATTGGAGTGAGGAACATCCAAACGGGCAAGACCATGGAGACAACCTGTGAAAGATCAGGAACGTATACTGCCAATCCAGCAAGGAGCCAGTTCAAGCCGGCTGAAAAACACAATTGAAGAAAAACTATAAGCGGTAGCAAAATAAAAGTCCAATATACATGCCCAGTCAACAGACAAGCAAAAGGCAACAACATGCAAAGGCCTATCATTTGATGCAATAAGGCATTCATTGTCAGTGAAAGTGGAAGTATTTCCAACGGAAAGACAACGCGCTTCACGAGGTTGACATTATCGGTAATCACAGTTGCAGACTTTGAAAGCCCCTCGCTCAATGCCTGAAAAGGAAGTACCCCACACATTGCATAGACAGCAAAGGCGAAGGGGCTTTCGCTGCCCCCGAACCGGACCTTGAGCAGCATAGAAAATACGACGGTGTACACTACTATCATAAAAAGCGGCTGTACGACTGACCAAAGCACGCCGCCAAACGAGCCCCGATAACGCATTTGAAACTCGCGCCACGTCATGGAGATGAGCAGCTCTTTATACCTGGAGCCACGGGTCGAAACACGACTGGGGAGAACCTTGGAAGCGAACAGATGTTTTGACATAGCCAGAAGCCTTAGGGCTCACTCCTTGTGAATAAACGCTTCAGGAGGGAACATAATGCAAAATAAGGATTTAACTACCCATGTTGCTTGATAAAAAAATTACGCAGGCGGGCGCGTCCCCAGTAGGTGTGTGTCTCGACAGAGATTATAAAAACATATTTTTACGACAATGTACAGGCTGTGGTTAACCCAGAATCCACCGCGGCCTCCCAAAACACCCGAGGTAAAAGACCGGTGCAAGAATTCTGCACGCCGAAATATGTGCGGGGGGCCGCTCGAAAGGGCGGACCCTACCGCGTCCGAACTCATCAGTATGTGGCCCAAAGCTATCCTATTTATCAGTCAGATAATGGTTCAATATCTACACGGATGTCGCGAAGGCCTAGTTTTCTTTGATCTTGGGCTGAGGTCGTATCCCCGAAGACTTGCGTCCAATCCGCAAAACCAATGTTTGTGGTCACGATCACCGAGCCGCGTTCGTGGCGTTCAGCTAGGACATGGAAGAGCAACTCCGCGCCCTCTCTGGAGAACGGGACGTAGCCGAGCTCATCCAAAATGAGTAGGCCGCACCTCGCATAGCGATGCATGAGCCGGCTCAGCGTCTTGGCCTCTCTGGCCTCAATAAGTTCATTGGCAAGGCCGCAACCCGTCACGAAGCGCGTTGCAATTCCTTGGCGACAGGCTTCTACCCCAAGGGCCGTGGCCAGGTGTGATTTCCCCGTGCCGGTCTTACCCGCGAGGATGATGTTGCGGTGCGCCACAATGTAATCCCCGCTGCAAAGCTCCTTGAGCAGACGCCGATCTAGCTTGGGCGCTGCCTCGCAGTCAAAGGTCTCCAAGGTCTTGATCATGGGAAAGC
>Ga0247841_10008084_pt1 | contig 15304 bp, 9 predicted proteins | sample LaCruzMarch2015__2_FD_192410 | JGI IMG/M metagenome (GOLD analysis project Ga0247841, IMG submission 192410) | Freshwater microbial communities from meromictic Lake La Cruz, Castile-La Mancha, Spain - LaCruzMarch2015_18m | ecosystem: Environmental > Aquatic > Freshwater > Lake | place: Spain...
CCCCTGCCCGGGCAGGGGGCAAGAACCTACTCTAAAGCACTGGTAGTCAAGATAAAGAAGATTGGTCTTGACAAGAAGAATATCCCCTAAAAACATTAAAGTGTCAACTCAAATCAGGAAACATCAACTTCAATTCAGGATAGGGTCCAAACGTAGGTTTATGTTTTGTTTTATGTGTATTCTATCTGTATTTTCAATGCTCTTGAGTCAAGCGGGGGCGCATAACCTACACCCGTAGGATAACCGCCCCCGTCTGTCTAAACGTAGTCACCCTGAGCCTGTCGAAGGGTTTCAGGTGTATTCTCGATGCTCTTTAGTCGGCTGAGGGCAGCCAACCTACAATCGTAGGATAGACGCCTCTTCTACACTAGCATGTTCAGGAATAGACAATCCGAGAAAAGGGCTTGACAAAAATGTCGAACCGGATTCAAGTGCCTACAAAGTATGTTCTGTCTTGCTTATTGATATCATAGCAGGGTTATGTTATTCCCGAAAGCAAAAGCGATGATAGACATGAATGAAATGAGCCCGGTTAAAAAGCTGATATCCGAACTGACAGAACATATTATCTAATAGCATTTTAGCACTTCATTTCTGAACAAAGGCAAATATTCCCAAAAAGTAATTAAAAAAAAGAACTGGATAGCAGTCCAGAATAAAAGGAACTTGAATGATGAAGAAGCTGTTTTTATTGGAATTGGTTGTTTTTTGTTTTAACCTATTCACCGTAGCCCTGGCTTTGAATAGTGATGATGCTACCCCGGCACAAACTGGAATCAGAACGGAAGCGACAACCCAGAATCCTGATGCCACGCGCACAACCTACACTGCCCCTTATTCACAAAACTTTAACGGCACCTGGCTTCCGGCAGATTGGCACATTGAAGCGTATGAATATTATACAAATTGGTATCAGTCCAATGGGTGGGCAAGGTGTTACATGTGGGATTATGCTTATGGGTTTGAGGGAACTTTAATATCTCCCGAGATATACATTCCGGATTATATGTACAGATTGGATTTCAAATGGTCTCATATGCTTAATCCCCTATATTTTGCTGATCAGGCAAAAGTGCAGATTTTAGATGCAGCAGGGACATCATGGGAAACTGTTTGGGAAAAGACCGAGACCAATTTCAATTCCAACGACGGAGCAACTGAGAACGGTCCCGGCTCAGGCGTTTTGGAAAGCTTAGACCTTTCCCGCTATAAAGGAAAATGGATTCAAGTGAGGTTTATTGGTCATAGTGGAATGGGTCCAGATTGGTATGTGGATGATTTTAATATTCATTATGTAGATACAAGTATCAATACCTTTCCCAGTGTGCAGAACTTCAGCAGCAGCACCCCCTTCCCTCCGGCAAACTGGAGAAATCCTTTACTAACTACATATTGGCGATGGAGCGGAGCCAATGCTTATGGAGCAACAGGGCAAGGCAGTGCGGTAAACTGGGATAACTGGAATACCGGGACAATTACCTATCTGGAATCGCCTTTCCTGAATGTTGGAGAATTTGGCGGAACGCTTACGTTTGACCATGCTTACGCTCATTATGCTCCCCTGGAGCCGGCTCACACGGACTTGCAGATAGCATATACTAATAACGGGGGGGGGATCTATTGGCCCTTCATCACCTTCAGCGGAGATACCGGAGGAAATCTGATTACTGCTCCTGCAGTCTCAACTATCTTTTCTCCCACCAGCACCCAGTGGGCAACCAAAACGGTTCAATTGCCGGCAGGAACTAATATGATTCGATTCCAAACCCTCAATGAATATGGTTCCGGATTTTTGTATCTGGATAATATAACTTTTACCAGGCGGAACTTTCCTCAGGGAACCGGAACCGCGACTGACCCTTACCAGATATTAACGGCTGCACAATTGAACAGCGTACGGCTCTATCTGGGCACCGGTAATGCCAATGTTTGCTTCAAACTGATGGCGGATATAGATTTATTGGCTTATCTTTCTGTAGGAGGTGCCGGTTACACAGCCTGGGGTACTAATGGATGGTTGCCTATTGGAAATGGAACCTCAGCCTTTTGTGGCACTTTTGATGGTAATAATCACACGATATCCAACCTGAGAACCTGGTATTACGATACTTATCATGGGCTATTCGGAGTAACTGCTATAGGCAGCACAGTTAAAAACCTTAATCTTAGCAATACCTGTGCAATTCTGGGAAACGGCGAGACAGGCTCCATTGTAGGGCGCAATAACGGAGTTATCAGAAACTGCAGTTCAGCAGCTACAGTAAATATGGGGAATGCCGAAAAAGGCGGTGGAATCACCGGAAATAATACAGGAAGTATGTTTAATTGCCGTTTCACCGGAACCATAACCCGCTCCAGCGGAGGCGTGACCTGTAATAAAATCGGCGGTATCGCAGGCAATAATGAAACAGGAGCTGTGGTTGACAGTTGTTATTCCGGTGGCAGCATTACGGGCAACTACTGGAATGGCGGATTGGTTGGCTGGAATAACGGCTCAGTAACCCGCAGCCATACTATCGGCAGCGTCAACGGAGCCAGCAACAGCCAGGGTGGACTGGTGGGTCAAAATAATGGCACTATCAGCAACTGTTATTCCAGTGCCACAGCCTATGGCTACGATGCTGTAGGAGGTTTGATTGGTTATCAGGGTGCAGGCACGACCAGTTATTGCTATGCTACCGGTAGCGTAACCAATGCCGGCAGTGCAGGCTCCAAAGGCGGCATTATCGGCACCGTGGGTGGCGGAACTGTTGCAAATTCCTATTGGGATAAAAACACTACAGGTTTAACCTATTCATCGGGTTCAGCAGCATCTTTTGGCAAGACCACGGCAGAAATGAGAACTTATTCCACCTATACAGGCTGGGACTTTGTGGTAGAGACTGCTAATGGAAGCAATAACTACTGGAATATGTCCACCGCAGATAATAACGGCTATCCTTTTTTCGCTTGGGAAATTACTCCTTACATCAGACCAGCCGTTCTTTTAACACCTGCAAATGATGCTACCGCCCTACCCATAAGCGGTTTTAACCTCATCTGGTCACAGGGTTGGGCATTTGCTCCGCATCATTTTAACCTGGTTTTGCGGTTTTTTGCAAGATTTGACAACCTCACAAGCACATCTTTCAACCCTGTTACACAGGGAGGTTATGGTTTAAGTTACAATAGGTACTACTATTGGTATGTGGAATCGGTGGCAGCAGACGGCAGCACAGCAATATCTGCAGAATTTACTTTCTATACAGAACAGGATCCTGCAATTCCTATTTATTATGGTGCCCCCCTTATTCAAGATTTTTCTGGTACAACATTCCCTCCCACAGGCTGGACTGTCCAACCCTCCGGCGATTTCTGGACAAGAAATGCGGTAAATGCCTATGGTGCAGCCGGGAGCGGGAGTGCTAAAGCAGAATTTTACACATTACCGGAAGGAACAGTCTTTGAACTGACATCACCTTTGTTTATTGGATACCCAAATATACGGCTGTCATTCGACTATGCCTATGCTTCATACACCAATTCCCCTTTTCCGGTGGATAGCCTGGAAATCCTCTATTCAACCGACCGGGTAAACTTCCAAACACTGATCGTATATACAGGTGGCGATAATGGTACTCTAATCACTGCTCCGCCGGTGGGTGGACCATTTGTCCCTAATTCTGAACAATGGGCTACCAAGGTTATTTCTCTCCCCCCCGGAACTAGACAGGTTAAGTTCAGGGGTATCAGTGATTTTGGTAACAACCTGTATGTGGACAATATCAAAGTTGAAACTTTCCCCTTTGCCGGTTATGGCACGGCAGCCAATCCATTTCTGCTCTATAATGCTTATGATTTAATAACTGCCAACATGGACCATATGGGAAACGCCAGTAATGATATCTACTTCAGAATGGAGAACGATATTGATATGACGGAAGAACTCAGTTACGTTTGGTGGGATGAATTCGGTTGGATGCCATTTGGTGCCTTTTATGGTCATCTGGATGGCAATGGAAAGGTCATCACTGGCTTGTATGCCACCCGTCCGGGACAAGACAATTACGGTCTGTTTAGCATCATAGAAACCGGAGCTACCATTGAGAATCTGGGTATTGAGCTTGCCCCTGCCTCCGGCATTAGCGGCGGAAACAGGGTAGGCACTCTTGCCGGCTGGAACAAAGGCACCATCACAGGTTGCTTTACTACAGGAGTTGTAAGCGGAACCGGCAATTCCATCGGCGGATTAGTCGGGCAAAACGATGGCACTATTACTAATTCATATTCCAAAGCTACAGTAAATGGAGTAGATAACGTAGGCGGTCTGGTTGGATATGAGAATGGCGGTTCAATTTCTTATTGCTATGCCACCGGCAGCGTGACCAATACCGGTTCAGCCAGCACCAAAGGCGGAATCATCGGAAATATGCTGGGGGGGACGGTGAGTAATTCCTATTGGGATACCCAGACCACAGGTGTGAACTGGTCCTCCGGATCGGAGCTCAGCTTTGGTAAGACCACAGCTCAAATGACAACTCAGTCCACTTTTACAGGCTGGGATTTTGCCAATAACTGGTTTATCCATCCTACCATCAATAATGGCTATCCTCAACTTGCCTGGATTGGAGCGCCTCCGGCTTTGAATACACCCACTAATTTAGCTATCGAGCCAGGAACTGTTCTCGGCACTGTAACAATTGGCTGGGAAGATATGCTGGCTGCGTGGTATGGTATCTATAGCGGTACCACTCCTGATACAATGACATATCTGGGCTGGACGACAAACCATAATATTACTTTCACTGCCGGTAGCCAGGAATTCTTTAAGGTCACATCGGGCAGTGGGACAGCCCCGGGCTCACAATTACTCGGTAGATAAAAATTTCAGAGGCTCGATGGGCAGGGATATCTCTTCAAAGATATCAACTTGCCCGGAGCCCTTGAATAAAATCAGAGTTAGTATATCGCCTTCCTTTTTCTTGTCATGCAAAACGAGGTCAGGGAAGGCAGCTAAAAAGCCCGCTTTGATAGTGGTATCAAGCTCAGATTTGAAACCGTGTGCCTTAAGCTTGGTGATTATTCCGTTACAAACATTTTGGTCAATGTAACCCAATTTGTTACTGGTTCGGGCTGCTGTGGCAATACCCCAAACAATGGCTGCTCCATGCGGAATGGCGTAATTTGTATAGCTTTCCAAAGTATGACCAAAAGTGTGTCCCAAGTTGAGCAAACGCCGCATGCCCCTGTCATCAAGGTCAGATACGCAGATGTTGAGTTTGGCTTGGGCATATTCAAAGATTTGGTCTGTAGCAGGATAACCGGCTTCTTTGAAACAAGGTTCAGATAATTCCGGCAGGATAAACTTTAGTTTGAGCATTTCAGCCAGACCGTTATGCAGTTCAGTTTCCGGCAGAGTTGACAGCAATTCCGGCAAAATGACCACTCGTTCAGCCGGATATAAGGAGCCGATGAGATTTTTGATTGAGCGGTAATTGAGGGCAGTTTTCCCACCCAAAGCTGCATCAATCATACCTAACAAGGTCGATGGTATGAGGGTCAATCTGCAACCGCGCTTGAAAGTCGAAACGGCATAGGCTGCTACGTCGGTGATGGTGCCACCGCCAATGACAAAGACTTCCGTGTTTCTATCTGCTTTGCACTTGAGCAGATGGTCATATATGAGTTTGACCGTTGCCTGGGTTTTGGTTTGTTCACCTGCAGGCAAGAGCAGGATTTTGGGGTCAAAAGATGGGTTGAAAAGGTCTCTGTGCAATTCATAGACTTGCTTATCCATGATAATGGGGCTTCTACAAGCTGAGAGGAGATTTTTGAAATCGGCTTTGTTTCTAAGGTTAAGAGTTGTTGTGAAGTTTCTGCCGAAGTTAAAACTCAGGGAGTCTTGCATCAGTCTTCCCGGATCAGCGCTATCTTACCTCGTTGGGTTTCGCCTTTGGCATCTGTGACGACGAAGAAATAGATGCCTGAGCTGCATTTCTTACCTTTTTTATTCAAACCGTTCCAATCGAAACGGGCAAAATAATTCTCCGTAAGTTCGATAACCATAGCTCCCGAAGAATCGTAAATCCTGCAAACATTATTGCTTACAGGCATGGACAAAGACGGGGTGTTTACGATGCGGACAACTCCGTCTCGCGAGGGAAAAAAGGGATTGGGAAAGGCTTTCACCTCGCCAAGTTTAGTTTCAGTCTTGATTTCTTTTCCGATTTGCAAGGTGTTTAACCCTTCAGGAGTGCCAATCAATAAATCCCCTGCCAACGGGTCGTAACCAAAACAGGTGATATAATTGGATAACAGAGGTGAATTATCCATAAAATAGTTGGTAAAGTTTTCAGTTTTGGGGTCATACATAGTGAAGCCGTTTTCCAGACTGCCAATCCAGACACGGTTAAAAGGATCTAAAAAAATAGCTGAGGGAATGGTGCGGACACTGCCAAACAAACGCTCTTCATCCACATAATATAGCGTTTCATTATCCCACGAACCGCTACTGTAAATGCGCCGTTTAATGTCGGTGTCATATTTGAACCAATCTGTGCCGTCCCACATAAACAGACCCTGGCTGCAAGCAATCCAGTTTTCCTCTTCGCCAAAGGTATTTTCAAGCGTGACAATGCCATAGACAATGCAATTGTTGAGTTCTGAAGGAGACGGCATCAGCCAGTGGTTTTCTCCGGTAGTTGGAAGCGTGTCACTATCCCAGATGATTAGACCTCTGTCATTATTGGTGCCGAAAAAGTAACGTGAACCGCTATCATAAATTGATATGGCTTGCTGGCGCAAACTGAGCGATGCCGGTAATTGGAAGGTGCCAAGCAGGTCGTAATCTTTGTCAAAAACCGTAATGCCTGCGCCGGAACTGACAATCATAATATTGCCATCCAAATCAACATAGATTTCGGCGATGGTATTATTGTAAATTCTGGGTGAACCCGTGGCAGGAGCAGACCAACCGTCATCAGGATTCCAAGTGCAAATGCCGGTTTTGGTGTACCACCACCAGGCATCAGTGCTTTCGTCCACAACATTGACGCCCGGATGCCAGCCATAAACCAATGAATCAGCATCCCAACTGCCAAACCACTTCCGGTTATTCTGGTCTATCGCCACACACATCGTATTGTCATTAGTGAGCGGGCTATTTTTGGTATTAAAGTTCTGCCAGATGCCGTGAGACAGTTTGCTGACTCCGCGAGTGCCTTTGCGGGTCATCCCTGCGCCAATCCAGCCGCTGGTCAGCCACTGATTGTAATTCTTATCGGTTTTTATCTCACTGATGGTCTGAAAGCCGATGCAGTTGTTCTCCAAATGAGAATTGATAAAACTGTCATAACTGAGCAGACCTTGCCCCCAGGTGGCAAAAACTATCCCATCCGGCTCGATGATAAAGCGGTAGATGGGTTGGGTGGGCAATACCATTTCAGATAGTTCCGGGGATTGGGACATCAAAGAACCGTCAAAATTGATATAATCATAGATGACACCAGATTTGTTGATAATCGTCATTATATCTTCGTCCCACAGACCATAAGCTACATTGATACCATCAATTGCGTTGATGGCGACTGTAAAAACGCTGTCCAAAAGCCCGTCTGAAGCGCGCGTCCAGGTTCTCCAGTCCGAAACACTCAGGTCCAGACTGCGCCTGTGCACGGACATTTTGGTATTGAGAGCAAGATAATTGCTATTCACACTCAAAGATAAAACTGGATAATTCAAAATGGGGCTGTTGTCCGGAATCCAATTGTGCCAGGCAGCGTCTATATCCAGAGAATCGGAATGCACATAGCTTACCCCGGAAGCTGTGGCGCAAAATAAATAACCGGTCTGCGAAATAGCGATATCGCGCACATCATTACTGACCAATCCGCCCTGCGTATTCAGCTCATTATACTGATGCAAAAGCAGGGGAAAACTGACACCGGGCAAATAGTAAAACTGACTGATGCCAAGATCTGTGGCAATATAGATATAGGATTGATTGACGATTATGCGGCGCACTTTATTGGAAGGCAAACCGGAATCAATATCCAGGACTTGCTTGCCTGTCTGTTTGATGATGGTGATGCCGGCATTGAAAGATCCTGCCCACAGGTCTCCTGAAGAGGGTTCATAGGCTAAAGTCCTGATATCGTTGGAGGTTAAGCCGTCAACGCTGGTAATTATTTTGGACAGGGTGGCGTTTTCAAGACTGTTGGTATCCGGTAAAATATCATAAACCGCCACTCCTCCCCAGGTTGAAGTATATACCTTATTCCCGGCAAACACGACATCTGAAACATTATTGGTATTGGTGTAGGTATGCCATTGAGTTGCCTGCAATTCTGAACAAACCAGCAAAATCACAAAGAAGATGATAAAGCTGTTTAGAGGTGTTCTGCCCTGAGCAGGATTGCTCAAAGAAATGTAGCTATAGACGCCTCGTCTGTAGAAAAGTGAACGTTCAACACTCGAGGCGAGCATTGCTACAGTTAGGATGCGGTGATACGACATTATTTTTGCCCCCTGTGAATAACGATATAAACGGTGATGATTAAAATAGACATCAAGGCTACTAAAAGCGAAAACAGGATTTTGTGTGAAGAAAAGGAAAAGCCGATGGCAGCCATACCAAATAAACCTGTGATGAAATAGGTCAATAGTGCAATTGCGGGTTGGGAAAGTCCAAGCTTGAGCAAATAGTGATGCAGATGGGCTTTGTCGGCTCGGAAAATACTACCTTTGCCAATTCTTCTAAATACTGCCAGAATTGTGTCAATCAAAGGAATTGCCATAACAATGACGGGTACCATCAAAGTCATGGTGGTAATGCCTTTGAAGGTAGTGTTGCCGGCGGTTGAGATGGCAGCAATATTCAGCCCGATGATGAGACTGCCCGTATCGCCCATAAAGATTTTGGCAGGATAGAAATTATACTTGAGGAAAGCCAGATTTGAACCAAGCAAAAGCATTGTTAAGGTCAGCACCAGAGGGTTTTTGCCCATCACCCCGATGATCGCCAAAACCACACTTACGATGCAGGTAATTCCCGAAGCCAGACCATCCAAGCCGTCAATCAGGTTGATGGCATTCATCGTAAGCAAAAACCAGAAAATTGTCACAGGCAGGGAAGACCAACCCAGGGAAAAGTGACTTCCGAGCGGATTGGTCAAAAAGGTCACTCTGTAACCGGAGTAGAACATTAAAACTGTGATGAGGATTTGCCAGAGTAATTTGTAGCGGGCACGGCTTTGATATTTGTCGTCAATCAGTCCAAACAATAGTAGCAAAACGCTGATTCCTCCGAGCTTGACTAAACTGCTGCCGTAGCCATTGTTCCAGTTGATGATACCGAGGATAAGTTGCAGGACAATCATCACCAGTCCGAAACTCAGACCTCCGGCAGTCGGAGTCGGGTATGTGTGAATGCTGCGCTCATTGGGAGTTGCCATAATTCCGGTGCGGATAGCCAGTCTGATATTCAGCGGGAGAAGCAATCTCGTTCCCAGATAAGCTGCTGCCAGTGTGATGGCTAATTGCCACCAAAGCATATCAGTCAAATTCAATCTCCCGCATATAAAGACTTATAGCCAATAATGAAGTTTGCAAAAGAGCATAGTTCTTTTACCCGTTTTCTGCTATTCCGCCCCTTTTGTGCATAAGAAGCAGAGCTGTCAATTATAATGTGCAATTCCTCTTCCAATTGGAGCGGTTGTTTTGCGGGAATCAGCCAGCCATTGGCATCATCTACCAGTTCTGCAATGCCGGGCAGGTTTGAGCCGATAATCGGCAAACCGGAATGCATTGCTTCAATGATACTCATCGGCAGTCCTTCAAAAATAGAATAGAGCACAAAAACATCAAACTTTGCCAGCCAGTCGGCAGTGTCGTGCTGCCAGCTGGGAAGTGTTATTCTGTCCTGTAAGCTATGAGTTTTCACCATTTGCAGACACAAGGCATAATATTCCCCGTCCCCGACAAAGATGAAATTGACATCATTGCGTTTTTGGCAAATCCTTATAGCTACGTTGATAGTCTGGATGATATTCTTGGCTTCTGTAAAGCGTAAGATTGAGCCGATGGTCACGCAATCAGCTTTCGGGTGACGGGCAAGGGCGGAAGTTTCGAGTTGATTCAATAAATCCGGAGAAACTGCATTGTAAATAGTCAGAGCCTTTTCCGGTTTGATTAGATGATGAGATAAATAATACTGCCGGATGCTGTGATTGACGAACACAAGTTTGTCGCCAAAGCAAGCGCTGATTCTTTCCAGTTCAAGATAAAACCTGTGGACAAGCGCAGACTGATAATCGTGAAAAGGAGCGCCATGTCCGGTATGAATGATCATGGGGATTCCGGCAAATCTGGCAGCAATTCTGCCCAGTAAACCAGGCTTGGAAGAATGGGTGTGAACAATATCAAATTTATGCTTGCGAAAAAGAGTAATCAACTGAAAGAAAACGATGAAATCCAAAAGAGATATCGAGTGTTTGAGCAGGGGGAGAGGAATATATTTGAAGCCTCTGCTTTTTACCGCATCCACCAGCGGACCGCCGGGTTTGGACATCACGAATATTTCATACTCTTCAGGATTTAGTGCTTCCAGAATATGCAGCATCACATTCTGCGGTCCGGATAGTAGAGGTAGCAGTTGAAAGTGTAGTAGTTTCTTTTTAGGCATCTTCTTTTAATCCTACAAGCATACAATCCTGTCTGCCAGCTTCTTCACTTGACTGCTGCGTTCATATTCATAGGGGATTTTGTAATCATAGATTCCGGATTTTGAGATGCTGAAAAGAGCCAAGAGGTTTTGCTTAATTTCATCAGGGTTGTTGATATCGCAAATCTCGGTATGTCCACAACTGCGCAAAATATCAGCAGCTTCACTTTGTTTCGGAGCCAAAGCCAGAATTGGTTTCTGACAGCGCAGGTATTCAAATAGCTTTCCGGTTAACACCCATTTGTGCTTTTCGTCACCAACCACCAAGAGCAAAACATCTGCTTCCAGCATTATTTGAATTGCCCGGGCATGATTTTGCTGTTCTATTAAACTTATCTTATCGGCAATACCACTGGCTTCTACCTCTGTGATTGAAGCAGAGGTAAAATTGCCCACTAACTGAAACTCAAATTCAGGGATGGAGCAATCCCTGCTCAGCTCTTTTAATGCCTGCAAAAAGTATTTGAGTGTCCTGCCCTCATATAATGTCCCCAAATAAGCAATCTTAGTGCTGCCACCGGGAATTCGGTTACTAAGCTTGCCGGCGAAATCAGCTTCATCCCAGCCATTAAAAAAAGGCATAATTTTGTCAGTCAGATGCTTTCCGAATTTAGCTGCCAAATCTTGTTTCATTCTGCCGGTAGCGGTCAGGACTAAAGCTGCGGAATTAAGCAGATGTTTTTCAAGATTTTGGATAATCCTGAAGATTCTTCTCTGAGGTTGGTCTATAGAATTATTCAAGGTCCAGTGGTCGCGGTAATCCAGTATAAGTGGTAGTTTTACTTTTTTCGCTATGAAATATGCTGCCGGAGCAGAAGAAAACGGACCGCAAGTCACCATCACTGCCTGATAACGATGTGTTAAAATAGCTTGTTTTCCTGCATGATAGGCAAAAGGCAACCAACCGATTTTCTCATCAATGGGAAACAGCTTTTTAATCAGACTCTTGCCTGATGCAGTGGTATTGAAATAGAGTTCTTCCACATTGAATCTGAAGATCTTTTTCAGCTTATCCAATACAAACATAGGGTCGAGAGACGCAGTGCGGAAAATCCTTTGATGGGTACATTCAGACAAAAGGGATGCATCTGTGGAATGATAGACAATTTCTCTAATTGTGATAACGTCAACTTCCCAACCCAATTGGGTCAGATACTTAACCGTCTTGCAGGGTCTTTGTACAGCCGGACCGCCCAAAGGTGGATAGAAATAAGCAAAGAGCAGCAATCGTTTTTTGGTAGTATCAGGCATCAACTTACTATTTTGGGGGATTGAGAATGTAACTCACAGCTTCTAATAGAACGGGCTCTACCCTTTTCCACATATAATGCTGCTTAATAACTTCCCGGCACTTAATAGCCAGCACTTCTCTCTCAAACTGGCTCAGGTTTAGAAATTTATCTATAGCATTGGCGATATCCTGTCTGTGAAAGGGCACGCACGCTCCGACCTTGTGCTTTTCTATAATGTCTTTTAGCTGTGGAAAGTCGTTGGCAACCACGGGAATTCCGGCAGCCAGATATTCCAAAACTTTCAGCGGAAGCGCTTTGCGGTATCTTTTGTAACCGGGATGCAAAACAGACAATCCGACTTTGACCTGCCTCAGAATAGCCCAAACTTTGTCATGAGGCACAGCATCCCGCCAATAGACATGTGAATTCAGATTATTATCCATGATATAGCTATAAAATTTCTTTTTGAAAGCTTCCGTACGGAAAGGACCGATAAACAAAGCTTTGAATTGGCTGCGTTTGCTACGGAGAATATCTATCACCTGCAACAGCTTCAAAATCCCCCGCTCTTCAGTGATGCCACCCAGATAGATTACATCAAATTCGGTGTCGGGCAGCAGATTACCGCTTCCACATCCGGAGTTTTCATCTTTCCAGATTTCACCGGTGGGATAATTCGGACAAACTATTCCCAAACTACATACAGGACGTAAATACTTTTCCATCAAGTTAACTGCAATTGGTTCAATCTTTTTTGAGAGATCAATCCGCTTGAGATTAAAAAGTCTGAAAATATCGTCGTTGACAGCGATAGTCAAATCCATCTTTTCCTGTAAGCCATGCTCCACTATGTAATATAACCCACCGGAAATGTAATTCATGGGAAAAGAATATCTCTCTTTATGCGCGGCTGTATAATATTCGTGAGCGTCATAACAAAGCTTGCAACATGTTTTCTTTTGAATATACAAGCCAACAATCATGGTCAAAGGTTCTATGCAGATAACCAAATCGGGTTTGAGTTTGATTGCCTGACGGTAAAGACTGAATAAGCGCAGATTGGGGGTAAATCCCGGAACAATAATGCGTGTGGGTTTGGCAACTATGCTTTCACTTTCAGAAATATCTTGTTCCTCAGAAAAGTTTTCCACCATGCTGCCCACGCCGCGAGCACCCAAAACATAGACATGAGCAATTTTACTGAGGCTTTTTGCCAGTTTGTGATAAAGACGCACATCCGTGGTGCTGTGGCTGTTCGTAATTATGCAGATAACCTGATTAGCTGACATCTTTCTGCTCCGATATTAGACTCTTACTGCCTTTAGTAGTTTCATTCTGACTCAATCCGATAATGGCAACGGCGCCTGCCTCGAGGTTGGAAAAAAATATGCAATTGCCGTCAATTCGGGCATTGGGTAAATCGACAGATTTTATCTTTGTATCTCCGTGCAACTGAAGGACAAAATTATCCAGCGCTTCAGGGAAACTGACGCTGATGTCATATTCACCTTCTTCAATAGTCACTTTGCTGCGTTTTTCCCACCATGCTGCAAGCTCACACATGTTTGCTACCCAGGCATTTTCAGCTTTAATCAGGGCTAAGGTATATGCGTAAAGCTTGTTACAGTAAGGAATATCGGAATAATTGGCAACAGTGAAATCAAGACTGAATAAGCCTTTGCGGCGTCTGACTGCCTGGAAAGTCTTTTTGAGCATTTGCTTGGCATCTTCCAGACTGACAGTGCGGAATCTGCTCAGCTTGAGGAATTGGTCTTTAAAAACAATGGGGATTTCTAAGTGGTTGCTTTCAAGATTAGCAATCCAGGGTTTATAGGGAAAAACCATGCCGTTTCTGAAGCCTGCAGTTTCCTGAAAGGCAATGCTGGAATCATAATAAGGAAAAAGTCTTTGGTGCAGGTCTTTGACTTTTTCATTCAGATGATAACCCTGTAGTCTAATACCGAGTTGCTCTTCCTGCAACTGGCGCAGCATGATTTGTTTTCGGTTCACAAAATCATCCCGGTTAAGTTTATCATCAGTGGTCAGCAGTGCTATTTCATTTCCTTGTTTGAGAATAAGGCGCATTTCATCCTGCAGGTCTGCATCTTCCAGAGTGTAATCAATATCTGCAGTTTGTTCGGCTGCAATAAACCAGGTGGAATAAAAGTTATGGGTTTTCTCCAATGCAATGAATTCCTGGAAATTCCAATATACTTCAAAATTTGTGAAGATATATTTCAGTTTGCTCCAGATATTGCGGTAAAGCAATTGCCAACGCAACGTGACAAAGTGGGCAAGGTCATCCAGGACAGACATCAAAATGTTGTTTAAATCCCACTTTTGCAGATCGTCCACGCTGTGGGACAGAGCAATCGCCATGTCCTGAGCTTTGGGCCAAAAGTGCTTTTGGACTACATATTGCTTCTTCTGCCTGGCTTGCTCTTTAATCAGGTTGTCCAAGAGCCAGAGGAAATTGTCAATAAAGGGAACGTCTTTCCATTTGTAAAAGATGCTGTTAGTTTCCGGCAGACAGTTGTATTGGTCACGATTTTGGTCGCACAATTCCTCGCGATTAGAAAGGTGATAGAAAATATTGCCGGGTAGGTCAAAATTTATCTTGCAGGCGTGAATATCGATTTCAGCGTAATTCTCAGCGGGATATTCAAACTTACGCTCCGCAATAATCGGTGTCTGAGTGAAGAGTTTTATATCTCTGAGCACGGGTTTGAGCATGCCTGGCGCATATCCGGTTGGTTCAAACAGTTTGGGGTCTGATTGGATAAAGATTGTGATATATTGTTTGGCGAGTGTTTTAAGCTCATCCAGGGTTGGCTCAATCAAACCATAAAGTAAAAGAATGTCTTGCTGCCTGAGATTGGAAGGATTGGAAATAAACCTGTGGCTGAGTCCCAGAGTTTTAAAAATAAAGTCAAAAGTGTACTGGATTTCCCGATTGTATTTATCTAATTTATAGTCAATAAGCACCGAAATCATAATACTGCATATCCTTCACTCTGATAAAAAAGTCCTTATTGCGATGCAAGCTATGAGTGTCAAGGGAAAGATTGGAATTATGGAAGGTTAAATTTATAAGTTTAATTATATTAGCGATTTTTTTACTTGTTATTGCAGCACCATAGCTATTCAAATGATCATAATCAAAAAAGCAGCTATCAGGCAATTCTACATGGGAAAAGTCAAGATACATAAAATTGTTATCTTCTGTAGATTTTATAAAAGCACTAGTGTCTCGTCAAGTCTCGATAGTCGGGTAGAGTCTCTTTAGCTTAATACGAGAATCCGAAGTCGTAAACTGCCAATTAATGCTACATTTCTTATCATTCCTAATAGCAACCCAATGACCAATTTCATT
>Ga0247841_10008087_pt1 | contig 15302 bp, 14 predicted proteins | sample LaCruzMarch2015__2_FD_192410 | JGI IMG/M metagenome (GOLD analysis project Ga0247841, IMG submission 192410) | Freshwater microbial communities from meromictic Lake La Cruz, Castile-La Mancha, Spain - LaCruzMarch2015_18m | ecosystem: Environmental > Aquatic > Freshwater > Lake | place: Spain...
TGAAGAACCGTTCTGCCAGAGATATTCCGAAAATCCTTCACCGGCGTTCAGTATTGTATCTGTTCCAGGGCAAAGCACCGATGTAGCAGAACCCAGATCAATATCAGGAAGGGGGTTTATAATGACCTGCTGGCCAACAGTATCGGTATAACTGCCATAGTTAAGTATGAGCTGTACATCATATGTTCCGGGGGCAGTAAACTGGTGAGAGGGACTGATTAAATTTGAAATATTCTGACCCCCTGAAGCAGGGTCATCAAAATTCCATATTACAAAACTGACATTGTTGGTATCAGAAATAAAAAAAACTGTCGATTCACCAAAACATGTATTCTCAAAATTAAACCGCGGGTTATTGAAAAAACTCTGAATAAAATTAGGCAATCCAATTCTGCACATCTTAGTACCAAGCGATATTATATTGTCAATATAGTTGCAAAATGTACCTGTGGCATTAGGATTATTAATTACTCCCAGAAATTTACGCAGTTTTCTTGCCGTGTATATTTTACCGTCAGGTGCAATCTGCAGGGCTCCTAAAGATATGGTATCGCATGTTGCAATAGTTACCAGGCTGCCCGGTATATTTCCCGACTGAAGATTGAACTGGCAAATCTTATGTTCGGTTGAAACATAAAGCTTTGAAGCATCAGGCGAGAATTCTATTCCGTAAGGTATTTCAAAAAATCCTGCTATGGTTATCGGACTGGAAACTGAACCCGTGTTGCTGTTAAAATTAAAAATTTCGATAGTATTATTTTGTGCGGTAGCCAGTGCAATCCGTGTTCCGTCGGGTGACGCTTTCATATATCCCTGGGCATTGGTGGTGCTACCTCCGTGTGTAATTCCAAAACTGCTTATTACAGGAGTTGTATTAACCCCTGAACTGTTCACCTTATAGGAATAGAATTTATTACTGTTCCATTGATGGGCAATAACCCAGAAATCGATATTGTTTGCATGCCTGACGGCCGTTAATTTCTCGGTTACCGGGGTAAGAAGAGGTACATTTTTCTCTGATGTTACAACATCACCGAGATTACTATTAAGGGTCATATTCACTTTTGAATATTTCAGACCATTAATGCCAGCTAATGAATCTACAGTAAAAACGTAGTATTCGCTTGCTGATGCAGGCCTGGGAATAATTATTGCGGGCTGGGTTGCATAATAATTACCCAGCAGCCCACTTCCATTTGGCATTAGTGCATGAAGCTTTGTCCATATTCTTGTTCCATCAGTATAAAACAGCAGATTACCTGAATTATCAGATATTACTGATGAACCGCCATATGAATTAATCTGACCATCAGTAACCGCTGACGGAGGAGTTGTATTGAACCGAAGTCCTGCTTTATTTCCAAAATACCAGTAATTGCTTTCATTCTGGGTAAATGAACTGGAAAATCGAAAGAGCAATAAAGCACAAATTATTATACGGTTAAATACACCCATAGATAATCAAAGCTAAATATATCAGGTTAATAAACGTTATGTATTGAATAATCTTTCAAAGATAATAAAGAAATACTTCTTGCTGGTTGCCGCTCTAACAAGTATTATTCAGTCGCAAAAACAAAAATAACTGCAAAGCGTTGTTTATTATTCATTAAGAAATTCAATATTATATAATTTTATTTATTCATATCCGTTTTAGCAGATTATTGAAAACAAACAATGTAAATTATCAGAATAATAAAATCAATAAACCATAGTTTAATTATTGTATTTTTGTGCACAAATTAATTGAAATAAGAATGTTAAAAGCCCAATCAATCTGTTTACTAATTGTAATAATATCCGTAAGTATACTGACAACCTACTCCCAGAGTACAGGACCAGTAACTTCTTACGGTGCTCTTGCAGATAAAGTCAATACCATAACCACCGCTGTTCCATTCCTTATGATAGCTCCGGACTCCAGGGGAGGCGGTATGGGCGATGCAGGAGTAGCTACTTCTCCTGATGCTAATTCGATGCATTATAATCCTGCAAAGTACGCATTTATTGAAAAAGATATGGGTGTTTCAATATCCTATACTCCCTGGTTACGAAAACTTATCGACGATATTAACCTCGCCTATCTTTCATATTACCGTAAATTTAACAGAAATCAGGTCTTAAGCGCCTCATTCAGGTATTTCGCATTGGGAAATATTACTTTTACCGATAAGGATGGAAATAATATTGGGCAATACAATCCGAATGAATTTGCATTTGATGTGGCATATTCAAGGCTTCTTTCAAGAAAACTTTCCGGAGCAATTGCTCTAAGATTCATCTATTCTAATCTGACAGGAGGACAATTAGTTGAGAATCTGGAATCTCATCCCGGTACTGCTGCATCATCAGATATTTCAATTTATTACCAGGATAATTTTCAAATAAGTAAAAGAGATTTCCGTCTTGGCTTAGGTGCAAATATTTCAAATATTGGTTCTAAAATTTCTTATACTGCAAATGCCGATAAGGACTTTATCCCGGTGAACCTGAAATTAGGTGGTTGTATTACTTATTTTGTTGATGATTACAACTCTATAGCCGTGACAGCCGATGTGAATAAGCTTTTAGTACCTACGCCTCCGATATACAAGCAGGATTCAACAGGTTATGTATTTGACGATCAGGGAAACCAGGTAATTGAAGAAGGTATGGATCCCAATGTTTCTGTTGTAACAGGAATATTTCAGTCATTTTATGATGCACCCGGCGGATTTAAAGAAGAATTGCATGAATTAACCTACTCTGCCGGAGTTGAATATTGGTATGCCAAGCAATTTGCTCTTCGCACCGGCTATTTTTATGAACATGCTACCAAAGGTAACCGGAAATATTTTACTTTCGGAATTGGCCTTAGACTAAATGTTTTCGGGTTGGATTTTTCATACCTGGTACCTACACAGCAGCGTAATCCACTTGAAAATACTTTACGATTCACACTGAATTTTGATATTGATGCTTTTACTGCCCAGAACGAACCCAAGACAAAACTTCCGTCGAAACAATAATTTAAAAATATTTCTTAAGCCGGTGAATTGTTGCTTATGATGCAATCCACCGGTTTTTTTATGATTTATTTATTACCTGTAAAAACCAGAATTAGTGAATATCCGGATAGGTTTTGGATCTGACGTACACCGTCTTGAGGAAGGGAAGGAATTATTTCTTGGCGGGATAAGAATACCTCATACAAAAGGTACAATTGCTCACTCTGATGGCGATGTTTTGATTCATGCTCTCTGCGATGCCTTGCTCGGTGCTGCAAATCTCCGTGATATCGGGTTTCATTTTCCCGATACCGATCAGGAATGGAAAGATACATGCAGTATAGTATTTCTTGAGAGAACATGCAAATTATTGGAGGCAGAAGGTTACTCAATTATTAATGTTGATACAACTATTTTCCTTCAGCAGCCAAAAATCCAGGACTTGATTCCACAGATGCAAATGTTACTTTCTCAAACTCTCAGGATTGAAAAGAGCCTGATCTCAATAAAAGCCAAAACCAATGAAAAGCTTGGCTTTATCGGCAGGGAGGAAGGTATAACAGCTTACGCGGTTGCGCTTATTCAAAAAATATAGTTACGTTTGTAACAACATAATTATCTGCTTAACATATATGCTAATTATTTTTTGTGTAAACAGCAGTGACACTTTCTGTTGAACCTGTTTTGGCATTTATCACAGCAGGTGTTTCCTGTACAGTGTATTGAAGGTCAATTCTTGAATTTCCTTCAGATACAAAACCAGATCCTGAAATTTTAAATCCGCCGGGTAGAATCTGGACAGGAATTGTAACATCACTTCCGATAACAGCTGCCGAAGCAATAACACTGCTACCAAGACTAAAAAAATTGGTAATAAATATGCCTGAAGAACTTGTAGCATCAGCCGAAATCTCAACATTATAAGGATTCGGCTCATACGATTCGCTATGTTCTTCACATTGCCAGGTACCAGTCAACTGGCTGCGTATATCCGATGCTGAATTTTCTTCATCAGGAACACATGAAATGAAACCAGTCATAAACAAACACATACTAAAAAGGACTATTCCAAATCTTTTCATTATTAATAAATTTATGCAGAAAAAACAATTAATGTGCCGAAATTAACAATTATTATTGTTATCTTATTATTTTTGTTGAATAAAATAAATGTAGTGTTATGAAACAATTTGCCATTTTTATATTCATTTCTATGTGTTTCTATTATAATGTAAATGCTCAGGAAGAAAAATGCAAACCATCATTGAATATTTCAGCCGATTTTGTAAGTAGCTATATTTGGCGCGGACTACCAGGATTTGGCATGCAGGCTGGCACGAGCTTTCTTGCACCATGCATTCAACCATCGCTTATATTTGGAAACGACAAATTTGAAATCGGTACATGGGGCTCTGTAAATCTGGAAGGAAGTTATATGGAAACTGATTTTTTTGCTTCGTATTCATTTTCCGGGTTCTCGTTCTTTTTAACAGATTATTTTGCTTTTTCCGATAATCTCGAAGCCGATTTATTTGATTGTAACAAAGATTCTACAGCCCATATAGTCGAAGCCTCCATTGAATGGTGCGGTGAGAAAATTCCATTACATATTCTGGCTGCAACAATGATTTTCGGAAATGATAAAGAAGCAGATCCCGAACGATCGAACAACTATTCGACATATTTTGAATTAGGATATAATCTTAAAGTAAAGGAGAATGACCTCGATATTTTCCTTGGTTGTACACCCGGCAACGGTTATTACAATTCGTATGACGGAACTGAGTCTTTACAGGTTGTAAATCTGGGACTTACCGGGAACCGAACCATTCAAATAAATGACAAACTTGAACTGCCGGTTTCTGTATCCTTTATTACTAATCCGCATTTACAAAGAGCGTTTTTTGTATTTAAAGCTACACTTTAGGAGTTGAAAGTGAATAAAGTTTATAAAGTTCATCAAGTTAAAAGTAAAGATATATAATCTAATCATCTTTCACCCTTCACTCCGCTATGACGGATCATTTCTTATATTACCATAATAGAGGTTTGTTGCACCCATCCTTTATTTCCGTCACTGAGTTTTATTTCTTTCCAATTGCCAATGCTATCGGTAATACTGACCTTAGTTCCTTCATGAACAACAAAAAGATCAGTACCTGCTTCATCGGGTGAACTTTTTGCTGTCACAGCAGGACTGAAAATTATTGCTTCATTATGGGTTATCAGTTCATTGCTTTGTTTCATGGAAAAAATAAATGACAATACCGATAACAGTATTACAAAAATCCCTGCCCAGAAAGTAAACTTTTTTAATCCTGTTCTTGAGGAAAATAAAAATACAGCAATTAAAGACAGGAATATGATAAAGAAAGTTATACTATATTTTGCCCACTTGTCTGACGATGTTATATTAACGATCTGTTTATACCATGCGGTCAGAAAAAATTCAGGTAAAGCATCTATTTTATCTACTACATGCCTGTGTGCGAGTTCAAGGTTGTAGATAATATCATCGTCACCGGGTGATAATCGTCTTGCTCTTTCATAGTTAAGAATGGAAGAAGCTAAAATCCCGGCTTTATAATAGGCATTTCCAAGATTAAAATAAATCTCAGGTGACTGATAACCTGAAGAAAGTACTTTTTCGTAATTCTCAATTGCTTTGCCATATTCGCCTGCTTTATAATATTTTGCTGCTGAAGTGATAAGAGTATCATTTCCAGTACCGAAAGCAGGTGTTACGAGCCCGGACAATAATATAACGATTATCAGCAACCTCCAATCTGAACAGAAATGACGTTGCATATAATTTATTTTATTGAACGAATCCGGAATATTATTTTTTATACTTATAGTCATTTCCTTACCTTATTCTTTGTTCAAATTCGCTGATAATAGAAATCGCTTCATTATAAATACTTTCCATTTCTGTCGATTCACCAGGAGGTGCATATTGTGCATATTCGCAGTTATTCAATAAAATAATGAACTTATCAGTAAATACAGAATCAAGCTTATACTTGCCAAGCCGTTCAAGTACGTTATCCTTTGATAATTCCGCAACCGGAATACTCAGTTTGTCACTGAGATACCCCATAATAGCTTTTAGTATCTCCTCATAAAATTTTTGCTTATTTCCCTGCTTCATGAAGCCGGATGCAGTTTTTAGCCGTTTACGGGCAATTTTATTTGCTTTTTTATTTTTAATCAGGACAGTATTCTGATTTTCCTTAAGTTTTTTCCGGTATAAAACTACAATCAGAATGAAAAGAATAAATGGCGCGATGTATAAAATCCAAAATAAAACAGAGCCAAAAAATACCCGGTTTTTAGGAATCAATTTTATCTGGCCGGTTTTAATATACCTGATATCTTTACCGATAAACTTCACATCCTCCTTTGAAAAACCTGATATTACGGTTGTAGATTCATCCTCATTACCTTTTTCAACATGAATATTAAACTGTGGCGAGGTTTCTGTCCTGAATTGTTTACTGCTTAAGTCGAAACTTGAAAAACTGAACGGGGGTATGGTATAATCTCCTGCATGCCGTGGAATCATAAGATACTCAAATGTTTTTGAACCTTCCATCCCAGTGCTTCCAGTACGGACATCGGCCGATATTTTAGGATCGTAAACTTCAAAATCAGGCGGGAACTGTATTTCAAGCGGATCGATCAATTTAAGGTTACCATTACCTGTGACTCTGATTTTAAGAGAAATGGCATCGTTGGTTTTAACATTTGTCTTATCGATACTGGCTGTCATCTTCATATTACCAACAGCGCCTTTAAAATCAGCAGGTTTATTTGCGGGCAATGGTTTGACGTTAACCTTTACAGGACGGCTCTTTACTTTAACCTTAACATTCTGAACACCACCCCCAAAAAAATTATCCCATATACTTCTCGATTTTCTTTGAACCTGCTTTTGAACAATAGCAGTCAACTCAAAAGGATCAATGGTAAGTTCCCCGCTCCTCTGAGGAAAAAGGATGGATTTTTTCATAATACCCATATTGTATATCTGCCCATTTACATTGGCACGTTGCAGGTTTACATTCTGCGGTGTTTCAATATCCTGAGTCCAGAAACCGTCATATGTCGGAAACTTCATATCCTCAAAACCAGCCAGCCCCAGCTGGGTAAATATTTTTATTGTTGCAACTATATGCTCTCCCTGGTACACATTTGTCTTGCTTAATTCAACTGTAACATAAAATTCTTTGTCCCCGACATTGGCATCGGTTGCCCCTGATCCCTGCGATTGCTGCTGCTGAAGCTGATTGCCCTTCACTTGCCCCTGCTGTCCTGAAGATGAGGATGCTTTTACAACTTCTATGGATAATGAATTGGATGTATACGTTTTTCCGTTTACCTGGATTTGTGCGGGTCCGATGCTGAACTTTCCTTCTTTTACCGGCCTGAGAAAAAATGTATAAGTATAGGAAACCTGTTTCGATACCTGGCCGTTTATAATCTGAATACTGCTGTTACTTGAAGTGCTTGGTCCCTGTAAAATGGTGAAGTCTTTAATATCGGCCGCCCTGAAATTATTTCCTTCCTGGTTTACAGTATAGATAAGACGGAATTGCTCATTTATTGCCACTACATTTGGTGCAGAGGCGGTAAACTCCACTTTTTGTGAAAAGGCTAATTCTGTTAAAGAAATCAGAAAAACTGCAGTATATAGTATTCTCTTCATTATTATTCCGCTTATCACGAGGCTTCCTGAATTAGTTATAAAGTTAGTAAAGTTTCTAAAGTTGGTAAAGTTAATAAATACACAATGTTAATTCTCATTTCATTTCAAATGCCCATGACTTATGATCCGATTCATGATTTTATTGTTTCTGCAAATTTAATTTCCTAATGAACTTATTAAAACATAATCTGTAAACCAATTTACCTGATTACCATTGTTTATCAGTCTTAAACCGCTTATTTTGTGCTTTTTCCTGTTTCATTTTTTCAAGAACCTGCTGCTCATCATTTTTCATTGATTCAAGCATTCGTTCAGCATCTTCTTTTGATATTTTCTGCTCCTTTCCCTGTTGCTGTTGTTGTTGCTGTTGCTGCTGTTGTTGTTGTTGTTGCTGCTGTTGCTGTTGTTGCTGATCCTGCTGTTGATCCTTTTGCTGCTGGCAGTTCTTTCCTTCTTTAAGCATTTTTTGGGCAACTGCAAGATTATATTTGGTATCCATATCTTTTGGGTTATTGCGCAGTGAATTTTTATATGCTTCTATACTTTCTTCAAGCTTTCCACCTTGAAGAAGTGAGTTTCCCATATTGTGGTATATTTTTCCAAGATTCTTTTTATCCTTTTCCTTATGAGCTAACACTTTAAACTGGTTGGAAGCTTCTTCGTACTTGTTTTGTTTGTACAATGCATCACCGAGGTTGAAAGAGCCTTCAAACGAATCATAGTTTTTTTCAAGCGCCTTTCGATAAGCAATTTCAGCTTTGTTATAATTGGCAGTGTCGGCTGCTGGGGCTGATGCCTGTGAAGAATCTGCAGCCGGTGCATTGCTTTTTAATGAGTCTGTTTTGGTAGTATTATTATTCGCCTTTTCGTAATAACGGTTCCCCGCCCTCACATATTTCCTTTCGGTTTGCGAAAAAGAATGATACGAAATAAATGTAAAGATTATTATAAGGATAAACACTATTATTGTAAATTTCAGGGATATAAGAATACCGGAGCCATCATTAAACATCTGGCTGTTAGTATCCTGACTATTTGATACAATAGACATTTTTTGACACTTTGATGAATCCATTGTTTTCAATTTATAATGTTGGTAATAATAAAATCTGTTTGCTTAATTCTATGGCTTGAATGTTCGTTCATGGACAGCCGACACATAATAAAACAGAACATAAAAGTTAACACTATTTAATGATTTTTGTGCGAAAAATGTTAATATTCTTCAGATATTTATTCCTTCTTTCAAGAATAAAAAACTCGATGAACAGAAATAACAGTGATAGTCCGACAACATACTGAAAGCGTTCTTCATATTCAGAATATACAGTTGCCTGAATTTCCGTTTTTTCCATTTTATTTATTTCATCGAATAATGATTTCACCGCTGATTGGGTATTTGCTGCCCTGATATAAATGCCATTACCTGAAGATGCCATTTGTTCAAGACTGGTTTCATTAAGCTTCGTGATAATAACCTGGCCCTGATTGTCAGTCATAAAATTACTGTTACCAAAACGTCCTTTATGTGGAATAGGTGCACCTTCAGGTTTGCCAATACCTATGGTATGAACAATAATTCCCTTTTTTGCAGCTTCTCCTGCCATTTCAATAGCATCGTCCTCATGATTTTCTCCATCAGAAATTAGAATAATCGCCCTGTTTTTATCTTTTTCTGAAGTAAATGATTTCATCGCCATTTCAATTGAAGAGCCGATAGCTGTCCCCTGAACCGGAATTGCTTCCGGTCCTGCTGTTGACAGGAACATTTTAGCTGCACCATAATCAGTTGTAATCGGTAATTGTACGTATGCATCGCCACCGAAAATTATCAGGCCAATCTTATCATTATTGAGATTGTCAACGATTTTTGAAATAACCTGTTTAGCCTTATCCAGGCGGTTTGGCTGTATATCCCCGGCAAGCATACTATTCGACACATCAAGACAAATAATCAGCTCGACACCTTTATGTTTAACATCTCCCAATTTTGAACCAACCTGGGGCCCTGCCAGGCCGACTATTAAAATTGCCATACCCAGAGCAAACAGAACGAACTTTACTACCGGCCTGTTAAATGACACATCAGGCATGAGAACCGAGATCAGACGATATTCACCAAATGACCTGATTGCTTTTTTCTTAAGGAATACTGCAAGTAAAAAAAGCAAGGCAATCACCGGAATTACGGTTAAGAGGTACAAATATTCTATATGCGCAAACTGAAACATACTCCCTTTTAATTATTAATCGTAAAAATCATAAATTGTAATCGTAAATCGTAAAGTAAATTATGGAATATTCCTGAATATTGTATTTTTCAATAACACCTCAAACAGTAGTAAAACGCCGGCAATCAGCCCAAACATAAAATATTCCTCTGTTCTTTTATTATATTCCTTAACATCGATCTTTGATTTTTCAAGCCTGTCTATTTCCCTGTAAATCTGCCTTAGTTTTTGGTTATCGGTAGCCCTGAAGTACTTTCCATCAGTCATTGTTGCAATATCCTGTAGTACTTTTTCGTCAATTTCCACAGGAATATTCTGGTAGACAGTTCTTCCAAACATATCTTTTCCAGGGTAAGGGGCAGTTCCGCGAGTTCCGACACCGACTGTATATACCCTTATCCCGAAGGTCTGGGCTATTTCAGCAGCAGTAATGGGTGCAATCTCACCACGGTTATTCATTCCGTCAGTAAGAAGTATAACCACTTTGCTCCTGGCGGTACTTTCCTTTAACCGGTTTACTGCATTTGCCAGTCCAAGGCCAATGGCAGTACCATCTTCAATCATACCATATTTAACGTCTTTGAACAGATTGATCAGAACAGCATGATCAGTAGTAAGAGGACACTGGGTGAAGCTCTCACCACTGAAAACGACAAGCCCTACACGATCATTAGGACGTCCGTTGATAAATTCAGTAGCAACATCTTTGGCTGCTCCAAGCCTGTTAGGTTTGAAATCCTCGGCCAGCATTGTGCCGGAGATATCAAGTGACATAACAATATCAATACCTTCGGTTGTAACATCCTTCCAGCTGTTTGTTGACTGGGGCCTTGCCATTACTACAATAAGAAGTGAAATTGCAATAACACGAAGTACAAAAACACCATGCCTGAAATAATGTTTGTAAGTTTTTGGTGATTTTTCAAACGGTTTAAGGCTTGAAGTCTGAATACTTGCACTTGAGGTGCGCTGCCGGTAGAAATACCATGCAATCATAGCCACAACAAGTATGAACAGGTAAAAGAAACCCGGGTCAGCAAATTTTAATCCGCTCATTGATCTGTCTTGTTTTCATTAGTAACAGTTTCAACCTTTTCAGGCTCAGTTAAGACAACCTCCTGTTTCGTTTTTAATACAAATTCATATGCATTTTTCAGCATTAAATCGTTCTCATCAGGCAGGGGAATTAATTTTGCAAATTTCACCAGGTCAGACAGGCTGAGTATCCGCTTTAACTTTTCATACATGAAACTATCAATAAGTTTTGTGTACGAAAATCTCTCGAGTATCTCCTCGCTGACCTGTTCCATTGCCATTATCATGAACCTGTCTTCAATATAAATCCGGACAATATCAGTGAGTTCGGTGTAATATTCTTTAATCCTGTTTTGCTGCCAAAGTTTTTTTTCAGTCAGGATGTCAAGATTCCTGAGTGCCACTATATGGGCAGGCTCCTTAGGTTTGGCCCTCCATCTGATAATTGGTTCTTTTCTTTTATACTTTATGTAAATATAATAACCTGCAAAAGCTAATAGAATTACCACCAGACCAATGATAATAAACCTCATGATTTCTGACAAGCGGAATGGTGCTTCAAGGGGAGGTTTAATATCCGTAATACCTTTTACCGAATCGATATTAAATGTATTAACATTAAGGGTCAGTGCATTGGAAAGCATGGTATCGGTAGCACCTTGATTTTTTACAGCAAACTTAAAAGGAGGTATAAAGTACAGCCCGCTATCGAAACTGGTAATAATCAGACGCTGGATTAAATTTAATCGGTTATCTGCGCTTTTCTGTGTATCGATATCAGATCTGTCGATGACTTCCACCTTATCAGTTAATGTATCGGCAATATTTGGGAAAATGACCGGTAATCCTGCTGGCTGGTTCACTTCAAGGAAAAGCCTGATCTGATCACCAATAAGAATGTTTGTAGTATCCATTCTTGCATTAACTGTCACCTGTTGTGCATAAGTAAAGGTTGCTGACAGAAAAACAACGGTAAAAACAGAGAACGAACAAATTATTTTATTGAGCAAACTATTATTCATACAATCATCATCTATACTATCTTTTCTTGAACAGTTTCATAAGAGGCTTCACATAATCTTCATCAGTACGTATGGCAACCGAATCAACACCTGATTTTGAAAATATCTCGTTCAATTTCATATTGTTTTGCACCCACCACCTTGAATAATTTTCACGAATTGAACGGCTTGATGTATCTGCCCATATGAATTTCCCGCTTTCTGCATCTTTCAGTTTTACCAGTCCTATGGATGGAATTTCAGTTTCCCTCTGGTCGTATACCTTTAATGCTATAATATCATGTTTTTTATTCGCGATCTTAAGTGCATCATCAAAACCCTGGTCTATGAAATCGGATATCAGGAATGCTATGCTACGTTTATTAATTGCATTTGTAAAAAACCTTAAAGCTTCAGCAATATTTGTTTCTTTATTCTCAGGCTGAAAATTCAAAAGTTCGCTAATTACCCTTAAAATATGCTTTCTGCCTTTCTTAGGGGGTATGAATTTTTCAACTTTATTACTGAAAAAAATAACCCCGATCTTATCATTGTTAGTAATTGCCGAGAAAGACAGTACAGCTGCAATTTCAGTTACCAGATCTTGCTTGAACATTAATGATGTACCGAATTCCTTTGAACCGCTTACATCAATAATCAGAATTACTGTTAGTTCCCTCTCTTCTTCATATATTTTCACATAAGGTTTATTGAAACGGGCAGTCACATTCCAGTCGATATCCCTTATACTATCACCATACTGATATTCACGCACTTCACTGAAAGTCATTCCCTTACCTTTGAAAGCGCTATGATATTCGCCTGCAAAGAGATGCTTCGACAACCTTCTTGTCTTTATTTCAATCTTTCGGACTTTTTTTAATAGTTCGGTAGTTTCCAAGGGAATTCTATATTTAAATTTTGGATTTTAAATTAAAAAAGAATATCGTTTTCACTTCTCACTATTAAGGTACCTCGATTGTATTCAGAATTTCATTAATGATTTCCACAGATGTGATATTTTCAGCTTCGGCCTCGTAAGTAAGACCGATACGATGTCTGAGAACATCATGACATACTGCACGGACATCTTCAGGAATTACATAACCACGTCGTTTAACAAATGCAAAAGCTTTTGAGGCCAGTGCCAGGTAAATGCTTGCACGTGGGGAGCCTCCATAACTAATCATGCTTTTGAATTTTGCAAGCTTATATTCATCAGGGTAACGTGTTGCAAAAACTATATCGAGAATATAATGCTCAATCTTTTCATCCATATAGACATCTTTAACCACGTCACGGGAATTGATAATATCAGCAGGTTTCAGCACGATACCGGCTTTTGGAAATACCTTCTCAAGATTTTCACGGATGATAAGCTTTTCCTCTTCCTTTTTAGGATAATCAATGACGACTTTAAGCATGAACCTGTCTACCTGCGCTTCGGGTAACGGATATGTACCTTCCTGCTCGATTGGATTTTGAGTTGCCAGTACCAGGAATGGTTCATCGAGCTTGTATGATTCCGAGCCAATGGTCACCTGACGTTCCTGCATTGCTTCAAGTAAAGCGCTCTGTACCTTGGCAGGTGCACGGTTTATTTCATCAGCAAGAACGAAATTAGTAAAGATAGGACCTTTTTTTACTATAAACTGTTCCTGTTTCTGGCTATAGATCATCGTACCAATAAGGTCAGCCGGCAGGAGATCGGGTGTGAACTGAATACGGCTGAATTTTGCATCTATTGTCTGTGCAAGTGTATTAATTGCCAATGTTTTTGCCAGACCAGGTACACCCTCAAGCAGAATATGACCATTTGATAACAAACCTATCAGAAGACTTTCCGTTAAATGTTTCTGGCCAACTATTACCTTGTTCATTTCAATGGTCACAAGATCAATAAAAGCGCTTTCCTTTTGGATGCGATCATTTAACTCCCTGATATCAACTGTTACATTCATAATGGATAAAATTTCTAAGTTTACAATCGTTAAAAAATAAATCAGCGACTTATCTATATATTAATCATATCATTATCGTAAAATATATCTTGTATTCAAAATTTCTGATCCCGCTTTTACACGAAGGGCGCAATTATAATGAATCACCCTGAAAGATAAAAATATAAACTTCGACAAAAACGGCCTTATGCTTGCATTATTTTGGTATTTTTGTTAAAAAAAGTTAAAGATCAAACAGTTGAAAAACAGGTATTTTATACAGCTTTCGTATAAAGGTACACGATATTCGGGATGGCAGATACAGCATGGTACATCTACTGTCCAGGAAGTTTTAGATTCTGCATTATCTGTTCTTTTAAAAGAAGATATTCGCACAACCGGTGCAGGACGTACTGACACGGGCGTACATGCCTTATTATTTATTGCACATTTCGATACTGTAAATCAAATTATTTCAAACGATTTTGTTTATCGTATCAATGGTATCTTACCGAAAGACATTGCAGTACAAAAAGTTTACCCTGTTAATTCTGATGCACACAGCCGGTTCGATGCAAGATCAAGAACCTACGAATACAGGATAAGCCGCACAAAGGACCCCTTTTACGACGGATTTGTATATTTTTTTCACCAGCCTCTTGATGTTGATGCAATGAACAATTCCTGCCATGTTTTAAAAGACTATAATGATTTCACGAGTTTCAGCAAACTTCATAGTAATGCAAAAACCAACATATGCACAATATTCCATGCAAAATGGTACGAAAAAAATGATCTTCTGGTTTTTACGATCAAAGCAGACCGGTTCCTCAGAAACATGGTAAGAGCTATTGTCGGAACAATGCTTGAGGTTGGTAAAGGAAAATTGGATATTGACGGTTTCCGGCATGTAATTGAAGTTAAGAACCGGAGTGCAGCAGGGAGTTCTGTTCCTGCTGAAGGACTTTACCTGATTGACATTGAATACTAATGGGCATGGAGCAGATAATTTTGCAATTAGTAATTAAATGGCCTGAAGTAGTAGAAAGGAAAAAGATTGTTGTTAAACATATTATTATTTTCAAAAAAAACCAGAATTAATTATTCATCTTTGAAATAGGTTTTGAACTATAATTGGTTAGTGCCAGAATTTTATTATTTGAACCTGAGGCTTAATATCCACAGCAATCGTAACGTATAACCGATTATTTGAAAATTATTATTTATGAAACCAAAAACACTATATGTTTTCATGCTATTATGAAAAAACAAATCCTGACAATCTTCGCACTGATAATAGCATCAATGCTTAATGCAAACAACATTTCACTTACGGATATCAGCCTCAACGGACAAAACACGTCTGACCATTTCACAATGGTACAGTTTGATATATCCTG
>Ga0247841_10008088_pt1 | contig 15300 bp, 14 predicted proteins | sample LaCruzMarch2015__2_FD_192410 | JGI IMG/M metagenome (GOLD analysis project Ga0247841, IMG submission 192410) | Freshwater microbial communities from meromictic Lake La Cruz, Castile-La Mancha, Spain - LaCruzMarch2015_18m | ecosystem: Environmental > Aquatic > Freshwater > Lake | place: Spain...
TGTAACTAAAATTTATCCTTCCGATGCCAACTTTCTTTTGGTTGAAATGACAAACGCAAGAATTATTTACAACTACCTGGTTGAAAACGGAATCATTGTTCGCGACCGCTCTAAAATACATTTGTGTGACAACAGTTTGCGCATTACAATCGGCACAATGGACGAAGACAACGTTTTACTTCAGGCTTTAAAAGAATATATTTAACCGAAACAACCGATTTATTATATGAAGAAAAAAGCACTATTTATCGACCGCGATGGAACACTGATTTTCGAGCCGGAAGACGAACAAATCGATTCGCTGGAAAAGCTTGAATTTCTGCCGAAGGTTTTCAGGAATATATATTTCATTCAGAAGAATCTGGATTACGAACTGGTGATGGTTACCAATCAGGACGGTTTGGGAACTGCTTCATATCCCGAAGAAACTTTCTGGCCGGCGCACAATAAAGTTCTTCGTGCATTTGAAAATGAAGGTGTTACTTTCGATGATATTTTAATCGACCGAAGTTTTCCGCACGAAAATTTGCCAACCCGAAAACCCGGCACAGGAATGCTTGGCAAATACTTGAATGGCGATTACGATCTGGCCAATTCTTTTGTTATTGGCGACCGTTTAACCGATATTCAACTGGCAAAAAATCTCGGTGCCAAAGGGATTTTAATCAACAATGGCGATTTGGTTGAGCAGATGGAAAAACAGGGTTTGGCTAATCATTGCGTTTTGGTTTCCACTGACTGGGACGATATTTATGCTTGTGTGGCATCGCCTGAAAGAACAGCCGAAGTTGTGCGGACAACAAAAGAAACCAGTATTTCAGTTCAGCTAAACCTGGATGGTTCAGGAGTTTGCGAAATTTCAACCGGACTGCATTTTTTCGATCACATGCTAATCCAGATTGGCCGTCATTCGGGTGTTGACTTAAAAATAAATGTAAAAGGAGACCTTGAAGTTGATGAACATCACACTATAGAAGATACAGCACTGGCTTTGGGTGAGGCATTCAGAAAAGCTGTCGGACAAAAGCTGGGAATTGAGCGATATGGTTTTTGCCTGCCCATGGACGATTGTCTGGCACTGGCTGCCATTGATTTTGGCGGTCGTCCATGGTTGGTTTGGGATGCCGATTTTAAACGCGAAAAAGTGGGCGACATGCCTACTGAAATGTTTTTGCACTTTTTCAAATCGTTTTCAGATGCTGCCTTGTGTAACCTGAATATCAAAGCAGAAGGAACCAACGAGCATCATAAAATTGAAGCTATTTTTAAAGCGTTGGCAAAGGCTATTAAAATGGCTATTAAACGAGATGTTTTTAACTTTGAACTGCCAACCACAAAAGGAAAACTTTAGCCCCTCCCGACCTCTCCGAAGGGGAGGGGTAAGAAAGAAGAAAAATGATGTATAAAAATAGTTGTAAAAAAATCCGCACTCCTCGGTCAAAAAAGTCCCCCTCCGGGGGATTTAGGGGGCTAAGCTTTTTATTATGAAAACCATAAAACCACTTCGCGAAAAGAAAAACACAGCAATTTTGCTGATTCACTGTCCCGACAAACAAGGGATTCTGGCAACTGTAACCGAATTTCTCAACAAAAACAAAGGGAACATAATTTATCTCGACCAGTATGTTGATCGGAAAGAAGAAATTTTTTTCATGCGGGTTGAATGGGAGTTGAATGGTTTTGCTATTCCCCATGAAAAAATCGGTGAATATTTTGATACTTTGATTGCCCGATCGCTCGAAATGAACTGGAAACTTTATTTCACCGACGATGTACCGAGAATGGCGTTGTTTGTATCAAAAATGCCGCATTGTTTGTTCGATATGCTTGGAAGATACACTGCCGGTGAATGGGATGTGGAAATACCACTGATTATTAGTAATCACGAAGATTTAAAGCCAGTTGCTGAAAGGTTTGGAATCGATTTTTACCACTTTCCTGTTACAAATGAAAATAAAGCAGAACAGGAAAAAAATGAAATTGAACTACTCAAAAATCAGAAAATCAATTTCGTAGTTTTAGCCAGGTACATGCAGGTGCTTTCGGCTGATTTTGTAAAAGAGTTTCCCAATAGAATCATCAACATCCATCATTCGTTTTTACCGGCATTTGCCGGGGCTAAACCATACCATGCAGCCCTTGAACGTGGCGTAAAAATAATAGGAGCAACAAGTCATTATGTAACATCTGCTCTGGATGCCGGCCCAATCATCGAGCAGGACGTAACCCGTTGCAGCCACATCGACACAGTTGAAAAACTGATTCGCAAAGGGCGCGATTTGGAAAAAATTGTACTTTCGCAAGCGGTGTACAAGCACCTGCAGCGTAAAATACTTGTATATAAAAACAGAACTGTAGTGTTTAATTAAAGAAATAACAGAATAAGGAATCAGAAAACTAATAATTACTCATTTCTAATAACTTAATCAATATTTTAGATAAAATATATTACCATGAAACGACAGATTATTCTTTTAACTATTAACCTTTTAGCTTTGTCTGCTTTTGCCCAGCTAAAGGAAATTCCAAAACAAAACATTCCTGCTGATTACGGTTACATTGTTAAAATCGGCCAGCAAATGCCCGACATTGAATTGGTTCTGACTGATGGAAAAAAAGTATCAACTTCAGATTTAAAGGGGAAAGTTGTTATGCTGCAGTTTACAGCAAGCTGGTGTTCGGTTTGCAGAAAAGAGATGCCGCACATTGAAAGTGAAATCTGGCAAAAACACAAAAACAACAAAAATTTTGCACTTTATGGCATCGACATGGACGAACCACTTGAAAAGGTTATCAAATTTGCCAGCGATATGAAAATAACTTATCCACTGGCGTTGGATCCGGGTGCTGAAATATTTTACACTTTTGCCGCCAAAGGTGCCGGAGTAACCCGCAATGTTATCATCCACAAAAACGGCAAAATCGTTTATCTTACCCGTTTATATAAGGAAGATGAATTTAACGAGATGAAAGAAGTGATTGAGTTGTTGTTGAAAAAATAGTTCCGGGTTTCGGGTTCAAAGTTTCGAGTTTTAGACTCCTTATTTATTGTTTTCACACAACTTTGAACTTTAAATTTTGAACTTTGAACTTTGAACATGAAAATCGCAATAATAAAATACAACGCAGGCAACATTGAATCGGTAAACAATGCTTTGAACCGGTTAAATATTAGAGCTGAAATAACTGCTGATCACAATAAAATAAGGAATGCCGATAAAGTAATATTCCCCGGCGTTGGCGAGGCCAGTACTACTATGGAATACCTCAAAAAACATGAACTTGATAAACTGATAATTTCTCTTAAACAACCTGTTTTGGGAATTTGCCTTGGTTTACAATTAATGTGTTCCTATTCAGAAGAAAATGACACTCAATGTCTTGGTATTTTTGATGAGAAAGTGATTCGGTTCGTACCAAAATCAGGCGAAGAGTTTGTTACAAAAGTTCCACACATGGGTTGGAACGCCATTACAAACTTAAAAAGCAAACTGTTTTCAGAAGAAATTGTAAATCAGTATGTCTATTTTGTTCATTCTTATTTTGCCGGTCTCGGTGATCACACAATTGCAACCTGCAACTACATCACTCCGTTTAGTGCAGCTCTTCAAAAAGATAACTTTTATGCCACCCAGTTTCACCCTGAAAAAAGTGGTACAATTGGCGCCCAAATATTAAAAAACTTTATAAATCTTTAATCGTAATAAATGATATGGATAGACTTACAATAATAAAAGTTGGCGGAAAAGTGGTGGAAGACTCACAATCATTGAACTTACTTTTAGACCAGTTTCAAAAAATATCGGGTTATAAAATCCTTGTTCATGGCGGAGGAAATACAGCAACTGAAATTGCAGGTAAATTAGGTATTGAAACAAAAATGGTTGAAGGTCGCAGGATAACGGATGCTGCCATGCTTGATGTGGCAACAATGGTTTACGGGGGATTGGTGAACAAAAAAGTTGTTGCCGGTCTTCAGGCAAGAAATTGCAATGCTTTAGGATTAACCGGAGCTGACCTGGGATTGGTACGGGCAAAAAAACGACCGGTTCAGGATATCGATTTTGGATATGTTGGCGATGTGGAAGAAGTTAATTCACGCGAATTACGAATGCTTTTAAAAGAGACCGTGGTTCCCGTAATTGCACCAATTACCCACGATGGGAAAGGGCAACTGCTGAATACAAATGCCGACACCATCGCCTCAGAAATTGCAACTGAGCTATCAGCATTTTACAACGTATTTCTATTTTACTGCTTCGAAAAGAAAGGCGTTTTGTTGGATCAAAACGACGAAACCTCTGTCATTTTTGAATTGGATCAGATGCTTTTCGAGCAATATAAAAATGAAGGTATCATAAGTGCCGGAATGATCCCTAAACTGGAAAATGCATTTCGGTCGAAAAGAAAAGGTGTAAAAGAAGTTTTAATTACCAATGCACAAAATATTGCAACGGGTCGGGGAACAAGAATTATTTGAAAATTGAAACACCTCAGTTGGAATAAAGTGGATTCTCCCGAATTATTGTTGAATATTTATACACAATTAAATGTAACAATCTGAATTACAGCCCACCTCAATATTTTTATTTATATCAAAATCCCAAAATTAATTGCGTTTTTCATTCATTCCATTCATTTAAAATTTCGTTTGCTAATTATTTAATTCCCAACTTCCTGCAATTCTTTGATTAAACAAATGTACATTGCAAAAAAAATTGACATAAATCAATTGTTTAATATTGAAAATTTATTAAGTTTCGTCTGTTTTATTTTGATTAAACATTCAACATTAGTAAATTTATTTAATTCATTTACAGAACATTAAGATGGCGGATACAATAGAGAGAAACTGTAATGATTGTGAAAAAAGCAAAAATTGCTGTAGTTTAAACTGCTTTGCAGAAAATGATGCTAACATTTTTAAACCGCTCACCAATTCTGAATTGGATTATCTGGTCGATAAAAAACAGCAAATCAAGTATAGTGTCAGGGAAACTATAATAAAACAAAATACTTCGTCAACATTTGTTATTTGCATGAGAGATGGTTTTGCCAAAGTATTTATTGAAGGTGATAAAGGGAAAAACCTGATTGTTAAAATAATTGGAAAAGGCGATTTTATAAGTGGTGGCGGATTATTTAACGGTAACGTGCAGCATTTTACAATTTCGGCAATTACTCCGGTTACCTGCTGTCTGATTGACGCCGGTAAACTTTCTAACCTTTTTGCCGAAAATAATAAATTTGCAGTTGAGTTACTCCGAAATCATACCAAACAAAATAACTACTTGTTATCGAAGATGGTAAGTCTTACCCAAAAATATATGCCGGGAAGAGTTGCTGAAACTCTACTCTATTTAAAACAGGAAATTTACAAAAGCAGCAGGTTTACCGTTGACCTTTCCCGACAGGAACTAGCTGAAATGTCGAACATGACCAAAGAAAGCCTGGTAAGGATATTACAACAATTTAAAGAATCGAATCTGATTAAAACACAGGGAAGTGAAATTGAGATTTTGGACGAAGTTTCACTAATTGACATCAGCAAAAACGGGTAATTGACAAATATCAATTGTATTTGTATTATTAGTCAATTCACAAATTATCCTTTATCATTTTTGCCATACTTATATATCATCACTTACAACGCATTACCTAGTTGTATCATTACTATTTTTAGCCCATAATAAAATAAAGAATTAATAACAACTTATTTAATCATTACGTTATGAAATACAACTCGTTTTTTAAAATTATTCTGTTTGGATTTGTGTGTGCATTTATTGCCACATCGTGTGTTAAAGAAGGTCCTTTAGGACCAGCAGGTGCTGATGGTAAAGATGGCGCTGCCGGCGCCGCCGGTAAGGATGGCAAGGATGCCAATGAAACCTGTATCATTTGCCATGCTCCCGGTGCTGTTGACCGAATTGCTGTTGAATTCCAGTATTCGAAACACGAAGAAGGAGAAGCAGCTATTGAAGAAGCCGGAAATGTTGGATGTACTCCATGCCATGCTCAGGAAGCATTTATATACGTTGTGGAGAACAAAACACCTTCCACTTTTGTATATAATGAAACTACAAAAAGGTACGACAACAAATATGCAGCCACGCCGGGTACAGCTTATGGCCGTTTGCTTTGTGCAACTTGTCACAGTTCAATCCACAAAACTTATGCTTCGTCTGACTTACCAGCTTTAACTACAACTGCCGCTGTTCCGTTAACCATGTGGGGAGGAGCTAAAACAGTTAATTTAACTGCAGATGGAGGATCAAGCAACCTTTGTGTAAAATGTCATCAGCCACGTCCGCAAACTAACCTTCAGAATGGAAATGTTCAGGATTACGTAGCTGTAGCTGCCAATCCAAAAACTTTGGCATTTGATGCTGAAAATCCAACGGCAACAACAAATATTGTAAGGCCAAGTTATCGTATGCATATCCATTATGGATCAGTTGGTGCGATTTATGCCGGTGTTGGCGGTGTTGAATTTGCAGGCTCAATACAATATACAAGTTCAGCTCACCCTGCAGTTGCTTCATGTAAAGACTGCCATATGGGCCCAATGTATGGTACTTCAACTGCTGGCGCATCAGGTGGCCACACTTTTAAAGCCAAAGGCAATTTAACAACCTGTAATGCTGCCGGTTGCCACTCTACTCCGGTAACACCAACAACAGCTAATTTATGGGTAAATCCACGTAACGAAATTAAAGGCTTACTTGATGCTTTGGCAGCAAAATTAGTTGTAAATGGCGTTGAAATTTTAAACCGTGACAAAGATGCTGAAACAAACCTTTGGCTTGGATTAACCAAAAACAATTATGATGGTTATTTGAATGTTTATGATCCATCTTTGAACCCAGGAGTAGGCACCGATAACGTAACCGGACCATTTCAAAATGCAGCTCCTGCAGGTTCATGGACAGCAGAACAAAAAGCATATAACCTCAGTTTGCCAAAACTGAGCCTTACCAACGCACAGTACGGAGCACTTATTAATTTCCAGTTATGTTTAAGGGAATACAGTCTGGGAATTCATAACTACGCTTATTCAAAAGCTCTGCTTACTAATTCAGCAGCAGTTCTTTAAATAGTTTTATGTAAACCAGTATAAAAAAGACTTCTTTTAACATGAGAAGTCTTTTTTACATTAAAAACAATAATTTAATGAAAAAAAGAAGTTTATTTCTGATTTTAGTTCTGTTTACACTGGCAATATCAAGCTGTAAATATAACTTTATTGTACCCATAGAGGAAGAGGTACCAGTAGATACAATTCCCGAAGACCAGCCTGTGAGTTATGCAACACAGATACAACCTATTTTTACAAATAAATGTATCAGTTGCCATAAATCGGGTGGAACAGCACCCAATTTGGTTGCCGGAAGTTCTTATAATCAGGTTGTACCTTCAAAAGTTAATTTAAGTAAACCTGAGGAAAGTGATATTTATACCTATGCATTATCGACCACAGCAAAACATGCATGGAAAAAATATAACAGCAGCGAAGCAAAACTGGTACTTACCTGGATAAAAGAGGGTGCTAAAAATAACTAACCTATTAAAAAGTCGAAGAAATGAAAAAATCAATACTATTTGCACTATTAACAGGATTTGTTTTTAGTTACACATTTGCTCAGGATTCAACGACCGCAGAAACACCAGCGTTCCCTGTAACAACTTTTGAAAGTAATTTTCTGGTTGACGATCAAACTACTGTGGTTTTCGATAAAAAATCACTTGGATTTGCCATACAGCATAAATTTGCTACAATGGATGATGGAATTTCCAATTTATGGGGTCTCTATGGAGCAGCAACAAACATAAGGCTTGCACTGGATTACGTACCAATGAAAAATCTGCAGATTGGTGCTGGTATTTCCAAAACTCATATGATTACCGATTTGAGTGCAAAATACAGCATACTTCGTCAAACCAGCGATAATAAGGTACCTGTAAGTCTTGCAGTTTACGGTGTTGTTGGCATGGATGGCCGCGGAGCTTCCAATTTTGAAACCGGTAAAGTGGTTGATACCAAAGGCGAAACAATGCCGGTATCGATTGAATTCACCGACAAAATTTCGTATTTCTCACAGGTGCTGGTAAGTCGTAAATTTACCGAATGGCTCTCAATTCAGGGAGGTGCAAGTTATACCCATTATAACATGGTTGCCTGGGATCAAAACCACGATCTGTTTGGAGTTCATGCTTTGGGAAGAATAAAAATCAGTCCGCAGTCGTCGCTGACATTTAATTATAATCAGCCTTTGAAAATTGAATCCATTTCGGAACAATCAGAAATGCCTGATTATACACCAACTATTGCTGTTGGATGGCAAATTTCAACCTTTACACATGCATTCCAGATTTATGTTAGCAATGCACCAAGCATGTTACCAATGGAAAACATGATGTTCAACAGGGCAAAATTTAACAAAGACGGTATTGCCATTGGCTTTACAATTACCAGACTTTGGGCTTTTTAGCGATTATTAAACAACGTATTCATTCGGTATTGATTGCCAATGAAATAATGAAGTTTAAGAATTGAAATATTAATTGGTAAAAATGGTAATATCGGAAAAAATGATATTACCATTTTTCTTTATTAAAAGGAAATTTCCAGGATTTAAAAACATGAATTACAGAACCATTTTTATTATTCTTATTTTTTATATGTCTTCGCTAAATTTGAAGGCACAAACTGTATATGATGATGCAAAAAACCATGTTTGTTTGAAATGCCATGCTTCGCAAATCATTAAATTTCAGAACGAAGTTACAGCAAAAGAACAAAAGAAATTAATGAATCCATACTACATTATCGATACATTAGGCTTAAAAGCTGGAGTTCATAAATCTTTCGACTGTACCGATTGTCATTCATATGATTACACGGTTTATCCACACGACGGCCAACTCAAACTGTCGCCAATGAGCACATGTCTCGACTGTCATGCCGGCGACCCTTCATACGATTCTTATCAGTTTGAAAAAATAAACGAAGAATTTCAGAAAAGTGTGCATTTTAAAGTTAGCGGCGAAGATTTTACCTGCGGAAAATGTCATAACCAGCACACATACCATCCTACTGCAAGGAACAGTGGTGATGTGACTGAAATTGTTGCATACAGCAACAGCTTGTGTCTTTCGTGTCACAATGATATGAACAGGTACGAACTTGTTTCTGGTCATGAAAATCCGAAAATAGTACAAATACATGACTGGTTACCCAACCAGGAACTTCATTTTAAACATGTCAGGTGTATAGAGTGCCACACCGAAGTGGTTGACAGTTTGATGGTGTCGCATAATATTCTAAGCAAAGATAAAGCCGTCAGAAAATGCGTTGAATGCCATAACACCGATTCAAGATTAAAAGCGTCACTTTATAAATATACCAACCTTCAAAGCAGAACTGACAGTACTTCAATTCGTTCTATTTTCTCCAACGAATCGTATGTTATAGGTGCCCAGCAGTTTCCTTTGTTAAAAAAATTGAGTTACCTGATTATTGCACTTACTTTTGTAGGCATCGGGATTCATTTGTTTTTCAGATATTTTAAAAAATAATTTTATGAGCACAGAAAATACAAAACTTTATTTCTATCCATTCTGGCTACGCATCTGGCATGCAATAAATGCTTTGGGTATAATCTTGTTAATTATTACAGGTATTTCTCTTCAATGGGGTATTGAATCATCGTTTATTCCGTTTAATGTTGCCATTAAAATTCATAATATATCCGGAATAATACTGTCCGTTAACTATTTGCTTTTTTTTGCAGGTAATATTTTTACAAAAAATATCAGTTTTTATCTTATCAAACCAAAAGGTTTTGGAAAACGCTTACTTAAACAGGCACAATATTATACGTACGGTATGTTTAAGGGAATAAAATCACCTTTTCCATTGTCTGAAAAGAGGAAATTCAATCCAATGCAGAAATTAGCTTATGTTGTGGTTATGTATCTCTTTGTGCCCTTTCTGATTATTTCAGGTTTTGCATTGCTTTTTCCAGAAATAATTATTGAGGAAATTTATACATTAAGTGGCATTCTTGTTACTGCTGTGCTCCATTCGGTTGCAGGATTTTTAGTTTCAGTATTTCTTATTGTGCATCTTTACGTAGCATCAATCGGAAAATCGCCAATCGAAAATTTTAAAAGCATCATCACCGGCTGGCATAACATTCATTAAAGTAATTGTCTTTAAAATTGATCAATTAAGAATATTAAAATAAATTCGATATGAAAGAAATTAAACAAATCTTATCTGGACTATTGAACTCCCTTTTCTTCAGAAGTATTATTTTACGTAAACTTTATGCAAATTGGGCTAATTTGATATTCGTAATTGGATTCCTGTTTTTTGGTGCATTTCAGTCATTTTCACAAACCAACGATGACTGTCTTTCGTGCCACAATGATCCTGAATTATCTAAAATAAAATCAGGGAAAAAGTTGTCGTTGTATGTAAAGCCGGAGGCCCTTAAAAATACGGTTCACAGTACATTGGAATGCACTTTTTGTCACGCGGAAGCTGCAGTAACTGATTTTCCGCATCCCGAAAATATGACACCTGTTAATTGTGGCGATTGTCATGATGTGGCCATGGGCGAATTTATGGAAGGTATTCATGGCACAGCCTTAAAAAGAAACGACAAGAATGCGCCTACCTGCAAGGAATGTCATGGTTCTCACCAAATAATCAATCCCAAAGATCCAAAGTCGAAAACGTATAAGATGAACATTCCTGTTCTTTGCGGTCAGTGTCACAAAGAAGGGGCGCCTGTTTCCAGGGGATACAATGTTTCGCAGCACAACATCCTCGAAAACTACAGCCAGGGAACGCATGGCGTTGGTTTATTTCAGAAAGGATTAACAGTAACAGCCACTTGTAACGATTGTCATGGTAATCACAAAATTTTGCCACATACCAATCTGAACTCAATGGTATCGCGGAAAAATGTTGCATCCACCTGTATGACTTGCCATGCCAGAATCGAAGATGTTCATGTTAAAATTATCAATAAAAATTTGTGGGAAAAAAGCCCGGGAGCCATTCCGGCCTGTACAGATTGCCATCCACCACATAAAGTTGAACTCAGAAATGTACTTGATAATATTACCGATAAAACCTGTCTGGTTTGTCACGATAGGGAAAGCGTACATAAAATAGTTGATGGAAAGCAGGTTTCATTAAAGGTAGATGTTACAAACATTGCCAGCTCGGTACATAAAAGTATTACCTGTGTAAAATGCCATTCTGATATTACACCAAATATAACCAGGCCTTGCGAAACGGCTGATAAAGTTGATTGTTCAAGTTGTCATGCCGAAGTTGCTGACATTTATGCATCAAGCGGCCATGGACAGGCGTATGACAGAAAACAGGAAAATGCACCTTATTGTACCGAATGCCACGGAACTCACCTGGTAAAATCAAAAGCCGATGAAACTTCTCCCGTTTTCAGATCTGCGGTTCCGGGATTATGCGGAAAATGTCATCAAAACGATGGAAAAGCATTAATCGGAACCGATTTGACAGAAAAAGATGCATTGCACGATTATTCTACAAGCGTACATGGGAAAAGTCTGGAAGAAAAAGGGCTTTTATCGACTGCCATTTGCACCGACTGCCACACAACCCATCACAACCTGAAGCAATCGGATGAACGTTCCTCGGTTCATCCAAAAAATCTTGCAGCCACCTGCGGAAAATGCCATAAAGGTATTTACGATCAGTTTGTTGCCAGCGATCATGGTTACAAAGAAGAACTAAAAGATCTAAAGCTTCCTACCTGCGAATCGTGTCATACGGCACATAATATATCGAACGTACACGAAGATAAGTTCATGAATGAAATTACTCAGCAATGCGGAAAATGTCATGAAAAATTAGCCGAAACCTATCTCGAAACCTATCACGGGAAAGTACACCAGCTTGGTTATCAGCAGGCTGCACGGTGTTCTGATTGTCATGGCGCACACAATATTTATAAAATGGATAATCCAAATTCAACCATTGGCCCAAGGAATATTGTAAAAACATGCCAGAAATGTCACGAAGATGCGAACATGAAATTTGCTGGTTACCTGTCGCATGCAACTCATTACAACAAAGATAAATTTCCGTGGCTTTATTACACATTCTGGGGTATGACCGGATTGTTGCTTAGTGTTTTCCTGTTTTTCGGGCTTCACACTTTGCTTTGGTTTCCACGCTCAGTTGGCCAAATGCTAAAAAAGCGAAAACATGCAAAAATTGAAGGTAAACAACAATATATCAGGCGTTTTACTCAAACCCAGAGAATTACACACCTGTTTGTAATCGTTAGCTTTCTTACACTGGCTCTTACCGGAATGATTTTGAAATTTGCTTACATGGATTGGGCTAAATTCCTGGCTAAGTTAATTGGAGGGGCTCATGTTGCAGGTGTTCTTCACCGGATTGCAGCAGTTGTAACATTCGGATATTTTATTTACCATGTTGTATCGTTATTCAAAATAAAAAAAGCGAAAGGTTTAAAACTGAAAAACTTCATTTTCGGAAGTAATACGCTCATGTTTAATGCACAGGATGTGAAGGATTTCTGGGCATCGATGAAATGGTTTGTTGGCGCCGGTAAACGCCCGCAATACGGTCGTTGGACCTACTGGGAAAAATTTGACTATTTTGCTGTTTTCTGGGGAGTTGCAATTATTGGATTTACCGGTTTGATGCTTTGGTTCCCCGTGTTTTTTACAAAGATATTCCCGGGATGGTTTATTAATGTTGCACAGATTATTCACAGCGACGAAGCGTTACTTGCTGTTGGATTCATATTTACAATTCACTTCTTTAATACGCATCTTCGTCCTGAATCATTCCCGATGGATACAGTTATTTTCACCGGTCATGTTCCGCTTGAAGAGTACAAACATGACAGGCCGCGCGATTACGAAAGGTTGGTACAATCAGGAAAACTTGAAAAATATGTGGTTGAAAAAGAATTTTCGAAGAAGAAAATGAAGCTTGTAAAAACTTTTGGTTACCTTGCATTGGGGACTGGAGTGATTTTAGTTGTTTTAATTATTTATTCATTGATTTTTCATTAAAAATTTATAACATGAAATTACCAGCGTCAATTAGAAATTGGGTATCGGTTACCGGTGCTGTTTTGGCTGTTTTTAACCTGGCCTGTATTTTATCGTTAGCTTTGTTAACCACGTTTTTCGATTTCGGAGGATCATATATTGGTCTGTTTATATACATCATTCTGCCAGGTTTTATGGTTGCCGGTTTATTAATGATTCCGATCGGAATGAGAATTTACGGCAAAAAATTAAGACAAGCCGAAGAAAGGGGTGAAGCAAGAAACTGGCCCATTTTAAATTTCAATAATGTAGCTACCCGGAATGCATCAATTATATTTATTTTTGGAACTGTTTTTCTGCTGATTATTTCATCTGTAGGAAGTTATGAGGCATTTCATTATACCGAATCGGTTGAATTTTGCGGTAAGTTATGCCACAAGGTCATGGAACCTGAATATACAACCTTTCACGGTTCTGCTCACGAGCGGGTGGCCTGTGTTGAATGTCATGTCGGAGCCGGGGCCAGTTGGTATGTAAAAAGCAAAATGTCAGGATTGTACCAGGTCTATTCGGTGATTGCAAAAAAATACCCTACTCCTATCCCAACTCCCATTGCAAACCTGCGCCCGGCACAGGAAACCTGCGAAAAATGCCACTGGCCACAAAAATTCTATGATAACAAATTGCGAATCAAACATTCATACCTCACTGACGAAACAAATACAGAGATAATACGGCACATGCTTGTAAAAACGAGTACGATAACTACTGCTGAAGGTGTTGCAAAAGGAATACACCAGCATATCAGTCCTGATGTTAAAATTGAATACAAAACTTCTTCAGCCAACAGGCAGCAAATTCCGTGGGTAAAATACACCAACACCAAAACCGGTGAAAGTTATGTGTACGTTGACAATGAAGCCGGATTAACCCAGATACAGCTTGATTCTTTGGAGACACGTGTTATGGATTGCCTCGATTGTCATAACAGGCCATCACATAACTACAACGCGCCCCAGAATTTTATTGATAAATCAATTTATGCAGGCAGTATTTCCAAAACCCTTCCGGGTATTAAATCACTGGCTATGCAGGCGCTTTATCCCGAATATTCAACCAAAGACAGTGCTTTTATGGCTATTGAAAATATGGTAAAGGATTATTACACTACCTCTTTCCCTGATGTTTTGCAAAACAGAAAAGGTGAAGTAGATGAAGCTATTGCAGAAATTCAGAAAGGTTATTCCAACAACATTTTCCCTTTTATGAAAGCAAGCTGGAAAGCATACCCCAATTACCTGGGACACATGGAATCGGATGGCTGCTACCGTTGTCATAACAACAAACATGCAACTGAAACGGGTAAAGTTATTTCAAAGGATTGTAATTTATGCCATAATATAAAGGCACAGGGAACTCCGGGCAATATGGAATATGCAATTGGCGATTCGTCACTTGTATTCAATCACCCTGTGGATATTGGTGATGCGTGGCAAACCGAACTTTGTTCAACCTGCCATTCTGCTTTATACTGATTTTAAATAAAGCCTGAAAAGCGATTTTTTTTTGTTGAATCAAGAAAATAATGCATATTTATCCTAAGAATTAAAGACAGACAGTATTTTGCTTAAAAGTGAATAAAAATTATTATAAATTTTAAATTTAATAAAATGAAGTACTTAAAATTAATGGTGGTTTTTGGGTTTGCCATAGCAATCAGTTTCTCATCTTATGCTCAGGGAGCAAAATACATTGGCGCCAATGGCTGTAAGATGTGTCACAATAAACCCGAAAAAGGAGCACAACATGCGCAGTGGCTTAAAACATCGCATTCACAGGCTTATGCAAAACTCGACGATGCAGGCAAGAAAAACGCCGATTGTTTAAAATGTCACTCAACCGCAGGTAGTGTAGATAAAAGTTTGCTTGCAACCATCAAAGTGGATGAAGGCGTATCATGCGAATCGTGCCACGGACCAGGCAGTATGTACAAAACTATAGCCGTTATGAAAGATAAGGCACAGTCTTTGGCAAAAGGAATGATTGAGCCTACCGAAGCAACCTGTAAAGCCTGCCATTTGGGTAAAAAACCTGATGGACATGCCGAAGCTAAAAAACCATGGAACTTTGCTGAATTCAAAAAGGTAATTTCCCATCCTGATCCTACTGTGAAAAAGTAAATCAGTTTAACTTTACATAGAAAATTCCTTTGTT
>Ga0247841_10008089_pt1 | contig 15299 bp, 7 predicted proteins | sample LaCruzMarch2015__2_FD_192410 | JGI IMG/M metagenome (GOLD analysis project Ga0247841, IMG submission 192410) | Freshwater microbial communities from meromictic Lake La Cruz, Castile-La Mancha, Spain - LaCruzMarch2015_18m | ecosystem: Environmental > Aquatic > Freshwater > Lake | place: Spain...
TTCAGCCATGATTGATCCCTCCGAGTAATTCATGATTGGCGAAAAATGTGAACTTGTCTTTCCCGCCATTAGCTTAACACACACAGGAAAAAAATAGTTTAAAAAGGAATCGAAAAGAATGAACGACACAAAAATAATCTTAAAAAAAAGTAATTAAATAAAATAATTTATTTTAGCAGGTTCTGTTCTCCCAAGTTAACCAAGGAAGAGTTGCGCCTCTGCAAATGCTCCAATTCCCGTCAGTAGTGCTGTACTTGTTCCCGCCAGCGCTTGTCCAAGTCCCCCAAGAGGCGAGAGGCTCGTTTGTGTCATAATAGAACCAAGAAATTCCTCCATTGGCATCCACAATAGTTTTACAATCCCCTGGCTGTCCAACTCCGACACAGTTGTGAGTAGAATCGCCCACAACATCATACCCGTAATCATTCACTAGTGGAGGTCCTACATCGTTTGTTCCTGTTATTGAGCCCGCATAGTATCCACTATATTTTCCGTAAATAGCGGCTGTTGAAAAAGAGTTATTTATGTCTCCGTAGTTATTAGCGGTTATCCCTCCGGTCCAATCAACGAAGTTGGTGGTTGCCGCAGTCGCATAACTGTTTACCACTTTCCCCCCATTCATTCCGACAAGGCCTCCCCCTCGATCTGTCACTCCGCTCGAGATTGTAATAGCGGCTGTTGAATATGAATTACTTATTGATGCGCCGTTGCTCGTTGTGCCAGCAATTCCCCCGCCCCAACCACTGCCAGTGATGGTTCCGCTAACAAAACACCCTAAAATGGGTCCTGTTTCTTGAGAGGTGGCAATTCCTCCAACGCCAGTGCCCCCAATTATATTCACGTCCACAAGTCCAAGATGAGTAATTTTTCCCGCCATTGAATACCCGAGGAGACTTACATACTCCGTCGACGGTCTATTAATGTAAAGGTTGTAAATTTTACGAAAATTGCCCTCCAAGCTTCCTGAAAAAGATAAGAATACAATGTGCCGTGCAATTGGGTCAAATCCTGCTCCATTATCCCAAGTTCTTGTTGCATAAGCGTTAATGTCATTGCTCAAAATATAGTCCCAATCCAAATGCTCCCTCATTCTATTCAAATCGCTTAAAGAACATATTGGGTGAGGGATTGTAATTTCATCCCAACAACTTGGGTAACTGTAGTTTGTTGGAGTGACGGAGGTTTGTGAAGCTGTAAGGACTAAATTTTGCACACACTGGGTGGCGATACTAGTTGTTAATGTCTTTGTGAGCCCAGTGCTAGTTGTTAGGGTTAATTTGAAAGTGCATGTTTTGGTCGTGTCTCCTTGCGCACAGGGACAAACAGAGTTTACACTATTCAAAGAAAAAATTTTTAATTCCCCTTGCGTAATTGTATTGTCAAAAGTGCTCTCTTCACCATCATTCCCTTTTGAATCAACGGGAGTTATTTTTGTTAGAGTAAAATTTTCTCCAGAATTATTTGCCAAACTGATTAACGCACCCCCATTCGGATCTACAACACTCTCCGAAATACTAATCCCGCCAACCCCGATTTTGTTTGAGAGGTTCCCTGAAGAACTATTCACTTGCACAGAACTCCCTGAAAAAATACCTGTTGAAAATCCAACCACGGCCAAACCAATCACTATAACAATAGCAAGAATAACCAAATACTCAATAGTGCCTTGTGCCCCTTGGGACCAGCAGGTTCGCGAGGGTGCTTGTCCTCGTAAGAGGGCTTGAGCTCGTGAATACATGCATTATTACCCTTTTTCAATAATAAAAAGCTTCTCTTAACTTGAAAAAATTAAAAAGAGAGGGAAGGGCAAAGGGAAAACCCCTGCCCCCAACCTTACTACCTTACTTTAGGTAGTAGATTGTGTTCTTTAGTATTCCTGGAGTTATGCCAGGATCATAGTTGAAGTATATTACTGTTCCCATTGGGAAGTGTTTCTTTTCTAGAATTGCTGGGTAAGTCTTTGGAGTATTTTCTGACTTAATGTAAGCGATTGTTTTTGCGCCCTCATCAGCCTGAACAGCCAAAGTTCTCATTCCTTTAGGAGCATCTCCCATAGGCGGAGCTACTTCAATACCCTGCATTATTGGGTGATCAAAGTCTTGCATCCATACTCTTCCAACAACACTCTCTTCTTGACCTTCGCCGCAAGAAGGAATTCCGTCGTGACCAAGAACGCACTCAGCAGGAATTATTTTCCCGAAAGTCGCTTTCCAGCCAACAACATCAGCTGCTGTGTACCCTTGGAATCCTACACTCTGGTAAATTCCTGAGTTCATTACTACAATTAATTTTCCGCCCTTAGCAACATACTTTTGTATCGCGTCACCAAGCGCTACTGTAACACTCTTATCCGAAGCGCTACTCTGGTCCAGGAAGATTAAATCATACTGGAAGAGTTCTTCGCCTGAAGCGTTACCGAACGAATCAGCGGCTCTTGTATTGTAGTTCAAAAAATATGATAAATTATCTAAGACAACCCTCTCACCAAGAGATGGTTCTCCAATGAATAGCACTTGCACTCTTGCGCTTCCCTTCGGAAGGTAAGGCACATCCACTACTCCAAAATAGTTCAAAGCTGCAACACCGATGATTACTAAAAGAATCAAAGGGATTAAGCCTTCGAGGTTAAACCTCTTTACAGCGCCGCCAAGCGATGGTGCCGCTCCAGCTGCATCTGCTCCTTCGTCATACATTTCCAACACCCTCTCCTTTTTCACTAACCCTCATTAATAGGTTAATATAATATTACTTTTCACTGTTTTTAATGGTTTCTATCAAACCACTTTCTTGGAAAATTAATGCTTTTAGTCATTAATAAACCTTACTAATAACCTCAAACAAAAACAAAACTAAACTACTTACCTTCCAAGCATTCCAAAATACATGTTCTTCAAATAATAAAAATAATTATTGTCAATAAAGAAATACTCTGGAGGATAAGCGTAGTAAGCCACTCTCTCCGCCCCGCCCGCACCAATATTTGAGGTAGCAATTAGGGGAGCACTTTTTCCCAAGTACCCAGAAACCCCTTTTTGGTTTCCCCCAAAATTAAGAGTGGCAACAATGTTACTATTAGCCGCGTTAGAAATTTGTTTCACAATTGCCAAGTCTCTTTCTTTAGTAATATAAAGGTCAAGCCGTGGAGAGGTTCCAAAAATTAAAAAGTGATTTCCTGTGGGTTCGGACTCAATTGTTCCTGGAGAAAATTTTCCAGCTTGGCAAGTTAATTCCTTGCAATAATTATCCACATACCTTAAACCCAAAAACTCATCGAAAGAAATAACCCTATACTCCTCATCAGTTTCTTTCACCCTAACCCAAGGATTCTGAATCAAAAGTTTTCCTGAGTTTGTATCAGTTAATTGTTTAACTTCGTCCTCTGGGCGCTCTACCCCCGCGTCCCCGACCCAAACTAATCTACCACCAAACTTTATCACATAATCCATGAACATTTGTAATTGATCAGCGGAAAGAAGTCTCGCTTCCTCAACAATAACGAGTTTGTATTTTTTCAAATTCCCCAAAGAAATTCTATCAATACTCTGCATGTCAACTGCCCCAGCTCCAACGTACCTTGGATCCTGCAAGTAAGTTTTTAGTTTTTCATGATCGCCAAGACCCCCCTCACCATAAACAACAAGCAGCCTTGGCCCGCCCGCAATCATATCATAAGCATCGCACCAGTAAGGAGAAACGCTCTTGCACGCAACAATTCCTGACCAAGTAAGGAGAAACAAAATAGCAAAAGCCAACACTACTACTCCAAGCACCTTTACAATCAAATCAATTTGTCCGCCCTCCATCACAAAACCCTTCTTTTTGATAACTTTATAAACATTCAAGTCCCTAAATGTTACTATAAAAGTATTGTTTTAATTGTATATAAAAATGGTGGTTTAATGGTAAAGTTCACAAAAAGCAAGCCCTCAGATGCTGGAGGAGGACCAAGCTCAGCAATAGGAATAATGCGTTTCTTTGACGCTGATTCAAAAAGCCCAAAACTAAGCCCGTACTTAATAATGGGAATAACGGTTGCGTTCGTAGTACTACTACTAATCCTAAAAGCACTAACAAGAAGCGCATAAAAACTTGAAACTAATTCGTTGCTTTGCGAAACAAAGCAACAAAAAAATTATTTTTTTCTTAAGTAAAGAATTTTTTTAAGAGCAATTATTTTTTAATTTTAATCAAAACCTGATAGGTTTGAGTTAATAAAAAAATGCGCTCATTTTTTTATTTCGAACCAGAAGCTCTTCTCAACTAGTTTTTCAAGTGATTTTCCTGAAACTAATTTAATTTGAGTAGAGGTTTTCTCTTCAAGTTTTTTCTTGTGTCTTTCAACAAATCCATTATCATCACATGCAAGTTCAAGCGTAACTTTTTGTCCGGGAGTAAGACCGGCTTTCTTTCTAGCATCCTGAACCAGTCTCATTATCTCGCTTAACTCCCACTCTTCTTTAAGTTCAGCGCTCGCAGCAACTTTCAAATAAATTTTTCCCTTACCAAAATCCTTTATCACAAATCCTTGCGAAGGAACAACTTTTCCAATCATCGAGAATTTTTTAACATTAACCATTTTCATTAACGCACTACTCATTACTGAAATTTTTTGCTCTGAATCAAGAACTAACTCTTCAAGTTGCCAACGCACACGCAACTTTTGCTCAGTTCTAAGCGCGAGAGCATTTTGCGCAACAATATTAACAAAATCAAATTCTTTCTCAAGCCCCTCGTTTCTAAATCCCTTGACTTCAGCAAAATTTAGTAAGTGAATACTCTCAGAAGTTTTTTCTCCGTTAAAGTGCTGGAAGTAATACTCGCAAGCGTGCGGAGCAATTGGGGCAAATAACCGCAACACCGAATTAATTGTTAATGAAACAACATCCTCCACTTCTTTTTGAGTATCTGTTCCAATCCTTGGTCTGATTAATTGCAAATAAGTTCTTGAGAAATCCTTGTCAACAAAATCCTGCAGAGCAATTGCGGCTCTTGAAAATTCAAACGCATTGTAAGCACTAATTACTTCTTCTGAAAGTTTCTGGAGTTTACTTGCAAGCCAAGCATCTTCCCCTGAAAGTTTATTTAGTGAAGGTTTTCTACCAAGATCAATCTTCATGTACATTCTCGCATAATTTAATGCATTTGTGAAAGTGTTGAAGAAATTATTTAATTCCCCCACCCCTTTAATATCAAATTTGAAATCCGTTCCCTTACTTTGCAAGAGCAAGTAAGTTCGCAAGTAATCCCTATTGTACTCCGCGATTACTTCCTCAGGAGAGGTTGCCCCTCTACTCTTTGACATTTTTTGGTGACCCAAATCAAGAACCATTCCGTGAACGGAAACTGATTTGAAAGGGAACTTATCAAAACAAATCATTGAGAGGATTGCCTGAGAGTTCCACCAGCCCCTCACCTGCTCAGTCATTTCAATATTCAAATCAGCTGGCCAAAACTCTTTGAATAATTTATCATTTCCCGGGTAACCTAAATTCGCCCAACTTGAAACTCCACTATCAAACCAAACATCAAGAACTTCAGGAACTCTGTGCATTTCTTTGCCGCACTTGCAATGAATTGTTACCGCATCAATGTAAGGTTTGTGGAGTTCAACATCCTCTTTCACTCCGCTCTCTCTTTTAAGTTCTCTAATTGAGCCAATTACTTTTCGCTCGCCACAATCACAAACCCAAATTGGTAAAGGAGCTCCCCAATACCTTGCTCTTGAAACAGGCCAATCACTCAAGTTCTTCAGCCAATCCTTCATCCTATCCTTCATCCACGCAGGAACCCAATTTACTTTCTCATTCTCCGCAAGCATTTTTTCTCTAATCTCTGAAACCTTAATGAACCACTGCGGAACGCTAATCATCAAAAGCGGAGAGTTGCATCTCCAGCACAAAGGATAATCGTGAGCGTACTTCATTTTGTAAGGAAGTAAATTTTTTCCTTCAAGGAGAGAAATTATTTCTTCGTTACTTGCTCTTGCTTGTTTTCCTTCAAACTCTTTAACAACGCTAGTGAAAGTACCATCCAAATTAACAGGACTAATTACTGGCAATCCTGCTCGAACCCCCGCATCAAAATCTTCTTTACCGTGACCAGGAGCGGTGTGAACCAAACCGGAACCATCTTCTAAGTTAACATACCTATCAGAGAGAATTACTCTAAATCCTTTTTCTATCTCGGATTTTTCTTTAACAACTCCCTCAAATAAAGGATCATAACTCATACCTTCAAGTTCATTACCTAAAAAAGTTTTTTCAATTGTGTAAGGCTCTTTTATTTTTCCTAAAAGCGAATCAACTTTTTCTTTAGCAACTATCCAAACTTCCCCATTAGTTAATTTCACAAAAGAGTACTCAAACTTCGGGTGAACCATTACCCCAGTATTTGCTGGAAGCGTCCAAGGAGTAGTTGTCCAAACCACTAAGTAAGTGTTTTTTGCGTTTGAGGAAGATTTAATTAATTTGTTTTTACTAGTTTCATTCACTTTCAATTTAACAAAAATTGAAGTATCTCCTAACTTGGTGTATTCAATTTCGTTATACGCTACCGCGGTTGCGCAGTGAGGACAAACGTGCACAGGGTACTTTCCCAAGTACAAAAGTTTCTTCTCATCAGCTTTCTTGAAAGCAAACCAAATCGCTTCAATGTACTCGTTGTTTAGTGTGAGATAAGGGTCAGAGTAATCCATCCAATCCGCGAGGTTGTCAAACTCTTTGCCCATTGTGTCAACAAACTCAGTGGCAAAATTTCTGCACTCCTTAACAAAAGGCTCAACCCCGTACTCCTCAATATCTTTCTTTGTTTTGAATCCTAATTTCTTTTCAACCTTATTCTCAATCGGGAGACCGTGAGTGTCAAAACCTGGCCTATCAAAAACTTTTTTCCCTTGCATCCTCTGGGAGCGAACAGCGCAATCCTTCATTATTTTGTTTAACGCGGTCCCCATGTGAATGTGGCCAGTTGCATAAGGAGGGCCATCCATGAAGTAGAACTTTTCTTTCCCACTCTGCTGTTTCTTTCGCACCTTAGAAACTATTTTATTATTTTTCCAGTACTCTCGAATCTTTTCTTCCTCAGTACGATTGAACTGCGAAATATTTGAACTCATATTCATCACAAAAAAATTTAGGGTTAATGGGCAGTAAGGGATTCGGACCCTTGACCCCTAGTGTATAAGACTAATGCTCTAACCAGCTGAGCTAACCGCCCCTAAAACCCCCCATTACTTAAAGAAAAACAAGGAAAATGAAACTTAAAAACTTGAGTCTTGAGACTAACTAACTCGAAATCAGAATTGAATGGGTTGTATGGCCAACCACCCTTTATCCTCAAAAACCTTAACCATAGTAAAAGAAGGGTCTTTGAAAGAATTTAAAAAGGAAACTATTAAGCAAAAACTTTAATTGCCGTTTCCTGAATTTAGACTAGCAGAAACTTCACTTAAAGCAGGGTTTGAGATAATTTGATCATAGTCCGTGATAGGGTTTGGCACTTCATTACAAGTGAATCCAGAAGCATCATTAAAACATTCCCCAACCCCATTGACGCAACTTTGGGAAGTGAAAACAGAATCATCAAAATTATTTGAAACACTTAATATTTCAACCGCATTACCATAGTACTCAACACAATAGTTCTTCAAAAGGTTGTAATTATTTTCATTCCTAACATAGTACTCAAACCCTTTAGAAGTTGTTAGCGGGCCCGTCAAACTTTCCCCATCACCAATAAGGGAAGGTAATGCAAATTCTTGAGTAGAGAAAATGTAATTAGAAGGCCAAGATATTATGGGATTAGAATTAACCGAGCAAGTCCCTGAAGGCATTCTATTAAGCATCATAAAATTGGTTGATTGACTATTGTTACTACCCCCGTAGGAATTAAACATTTCAAAAACATCAAACCCAACTCCCCCAACAATAATTGCTTCAGGATTACTATCATCCGGATAGGTAATGCTTGGGGAAACCCTAATTTCTTTAGTAAGAATATTTCCCTGGTTTGCTTTCACCCAAATCTCAAAATACTCTTTCCCCTGATCAGTTAATACATTGCCATTATCAATGTGCCTAAACATATACCCTGTAACATGAAGTTTGTAAGGAAAAGTTGCACTACAAAACCCACCTTCAGGCATTACACTATTCAAATCAGGCGCTTCATCACTAACACACCTCAAATTAGCACTTGTTGATGTGCTCGAGGTGTTGTTGTTACTATAAAAAAAAGTTTTGTATAATGGATTAACATTCACTACGCCCCCCGCGTTTGTTAAATCAGCATCAATACTCAAATAAGGGTCTCGTGCGGTTGGAAAAAAAGTTGAATCAATGTGAGCAGGAGATTTGTTTTGCTCAAAAATAGATTCTAACTCGCTTATTGCAGGAACTCTCCAACTGTTGAATGCAACTCCTCCATGAGAAGAACACGCCCTTTCTTTTGAAGTATTTGGCGCTTGAACATAGCAAGACCCAGTAGCGCTGGTATTTGCAGGGTACTCAGCAGGATACTTTACTGAATCAGTTTTCCAATCAACAGTAACAAAACTACCATCAGTACACAAAACCCCGTTCTTACAATAAGCATCAGCTGAATCCGTGCCAAAACAAAAAGAGGTTCCTCCGACAGGAGAAGTATTTGTAGTAACCCCAATCGGAGCTTCTTTTATTCTTCCATCAACACAATTATTTCCGCTTTCCCCATAATTACACTTCATCCAAGTCAAACCAGTATTGGAATCAAAAATCGCATTATTTTCTAAATCAACAAAACGCGCACCATTCAAATCGCTACCTACAAGAGAACCCGAACCGCTCTGAGTACAACCAAAAAGGAGAAACAAAGAAATTACAAGCAAAAACGAAACTAAAAATATCTTATTACCCAACAAAACCCACTTTAAAACAAACAATTCCTAAGAATAAAAAGCTTTCGAGAATGACAAAAATTAGAACTCTTAGTTCTGGCGAGGGCCAAATACGAAAGAATAATCGCTCGCGCCTGTTGAACTTGAAGTAATACCGTTTTGCTGGGAAGAGGGGAAACTACTCTCAGGACCTTGAATAGTAAATAGTACTCTTCCACCGCTTTGATCAATTACCCCCGCGTGAACTCCAGCCCGACAAACATCAGAACCCACATAATAAGGGCCCGAACCATACACACTCTCATACAAATACGAAGCCCGCTTCCCACTACAACCACAACTAAAACTATGATTCAAATCATAACCATACATAAAACCATACAACGAAGAAGGACAAACATTCAAATCCTCCACACCCAAACTATACTTCACAGGCATATCAAACACAAAAGAAAAATCACTAGCACCAGTACCACTCGAAACAATCCAATTCCTCCTAGAAGAAACAAAACCATTCACATCACCCCCAATAGTAAAAAAAACCTCACCCCCATTACGATCAATCACACCAGCATGAACACCCGCACGACAAACATCAGAACCCACATAATACACATCAGTACCATAAACAGAACCATACAAATACGAAGCCCGCTCCCCACTACAACCACAACTAAAACTATGATTCAAATCATAACCATACATAAAACCATACAACGAAGAAGGACAAACACCCAAATCTTCAACAGCTAAATTATACTTCTTTGGTGTTTCAAAAACAAAAGAATAATCACTATGACTTGAAGAATTTGAAACAACCCCGTTTTGTCTCGAGGAAATAAATTCATTCACATCCCCTTTAATAGTAAACAACAAAAACCCGCCATTCTGATCAATTACTCCTGAATGAACACCCGCCCGACAAACATCAGAACCCACATAATACACATCAGTACCATAAACAGAACCATACAAATACGAAGCCCGCTCCCCACTACAACCACAACTAAAACTTCTGTTCAAATCATTCGAATTCATGTACCCATACAAAGAATAAGGGCACTCTTCCAAATAAGTAATATTCAAATCCGGCCTGTTAATATCAGGAGCCTCAACATCTATTTGCTGTTCTTCAATCTCATGAATGTCCCCTGAGTTAAGCGCAGGAACGGAATACTTTTTGTAATATTTGCCCATAAAGGAAGTTCCTTTAACTTCAATTGTTCCTTCTCTATCCGGCCTAATTAGTATTGACATGAAAGCTATTGGTTTTGTATTAGAGAGTGTTTTGCTTAGAGTTGTTTTCTTTCCTTCCTTATTTGTAAAAGTCACTTCCACTCTGGAAGAAACTCCCGGACCACTCGGATTAATTTCAATCGGAACAGAAACCGCAGCAAAGTCATCAACAGGAACATCAACGCTTTTGCCTGTATCTCCTGTAATTATCTGAATTGATTCGCTTGTCATATCAAGTCCGTTGATTGTAATGTCTGCTTGCGAATTACTTCTTACTAAAACTTCGTTTTGGTTGCTTGAATTAGATTGATTATTTGTCTGCCCACTAGTCAAATCAATTGGAGACATGTTTGGAGAAATATTTGAAGAGGAAGAACCGCGGTAATTTGTCCCTGTTGCATTGCAAGAAGCATCGTACTGATTGTTGAACAAGCCTTGAGCGTAATTTTTAACTTCCTTTAACACATCAACAGCCAGCATAGCTACATCCACTGATAATCCCGCAGCACCCGACACTTGCCCAATTAGTTTTCTGCCTGCCCAAATCAAAGCGGTTTTTGAAGCTGCACTAACCCTATCAGATAACGGCCCGCTCCCGCTCAACTCGTTAATTACATTATTTGCCATTCTTGCAGCCCCATAAAAAGCACCAACAACTGGAACATGCCCCAGTGCTTTATTAAGAGCCCACATCCCTGCTTTTTCTCCAAGCTTCTTCATTAAATCCTTGAAAGATTTTGCTTTTCCATCCTTAGCGTTTTTTCCACTCGAACCATTACAATTAGCTTTACTAGTATTTTGAGGCTGGTCACAATTCCACCAACTTCCAATAGTATCAATTTTTCCTTCGTAATAACATTCATTTGCAACACAAACTTTTTCTGCAACTCCCTTCTCTACCCAAGTATTTTGCTTTTCATCAAAGTACCACAAAGGGATAGACTCAGGAGCACTGCTTACAAGCTCAGCGCTAATTGGTTGCTTCACGGTAGCGGTTTTTCCTTTAGCAATATCAAGCTGCTTCCCATCTTCGGTAAGCGCTTCTATTTTCATGAAACCGAAAGACTCAATGGAAGTGGTCGAACCATCCATTTTAGTTCCTGAAAACTCCCCAGGAAAAGCTTTAACTTCTTCAGAATTAGCTGGATCAAAAGGAGTTAATGAAACGCTCGCTTTATCAACAACAGTTTGAGTTCCTTTAACAACAAAACCGCTAGCATCCGTAGTCAAAGCAGCATTATTCATTTCAACTTTACTTTCTTTTGAAGAATCAACTAATTTGAATTCCGCCTGAGGAAACATAGTTACTTCCAAATACTTTTCTGTTTTGAAAGTGAAATCTAAGGATTTGTGAATCGCAACAAACCCCTCTTTCTTGAAAGAAACTAACTTATTCTCCCCGAGAGAAACTTCAAATTTATAAAAACCCGCCGAATCTGTCAAAGTTTGTTTAACCCCATCAAGCAAAACCTCAGCGTCCGAAACTGCAACACCCTTTTGGTCAAAAACATACCCGCTCAAAACCGCGCTTTGGAAAGTTACAGAATTAGAATCATCCCCGCTAGGAGAACTCCCTCCAAAAAAAGTGCACCCAAAAAGCAGGAGAAGAGAAGCTATTAGAAAAATTAAAATTAAAAATATTTTTTTACCCAACGAAACCAACTTTAGAACTAAGAATTCCCAAGAATAAAAAGCTTTCTTTATTCACCATTAAGGATTACAAGCCCCAGCATTACAACCATTAGGACAGTCCTGAATTATTCTTGATTCTATTTGATAAGAACAAACACCCCCAGTACAAGTATAAGTTTTATACTCCCTATAAAGTAGCATTAAATCCACCCCGCAAAAAGGACTTGAAGGCTCAACAAAACCATCAACCCCACAATCAGCGTTGACAACACACTCAACAGAAGGATTACAAGTACCAGAACTACATCCATAAGCACAAGTCTCCACTAAAGAAGTCTCAGTCGAATCACTCGCAGTACAAGCACCGCTAGAACAACCCTTATTATGCACAACCCTACTTTTCTTCACCAAGTTCACATCACAATAATTACTTCCCCAAGAATCATAAGTAGTAACCCCACAATCAGTCTTCAACTGCGAAACATTCGCATCAGAACAACTTGACCCGACAGTACCTGGGCTATTGCAAGTAAAAGTTCTGTAATTTTGGAAAACATTCCCGCTAGTACAAACATTAGTTCCACTCACCCAAGCATTAGTACCACACTGAGAACTAGAAGAACAAGCAACAGTAGCTGAAGTGTACTGGCAATAACTAGAAATTGTTCCAGGGTTTGCACAAACGTCCGTGGTTAAAGAATTAGAATCATCACACTGCGAATTAATTGAACAAGTGTACCCAATACAAAACCCACTAACACAACTCTGGTTACTTGCACAAGTTGTTCTCAATTGATTTACATCAGAAGAAACACAAACAGAAGAAGTTGTACCCGCATTATTACAAGTAAAGGTCCTATACCTATTCCAAACATTATTTGAATTACAATAATTAGTTCCAATCCATGCGTTAGTTCCACACTGCGTGCTAGAAGAACAAGCAACCCCCGCAACACTATGCTGACAACTACTTGAAGCAGTACCCGCACTCAAACAAGTATCCACAGTTAAAGAATTATTATCATTACACTGATAATCATTTGAACACGCCACATTATAATCAAACTTCGAAGGCATATTAAAAACAACAGAATAATCATCGCCTGCAAAAGAGTTTGAGGTAATCCCATTTCGGTTAGTAGAAATAAATCTGTTTTGACGCCCGCGAATAGTAAACAACACAGGGCCCCCATTATTATCAATTACCCCTGCATGAATCGCTGATTTGCACAAATCAGAACCAAGATAATAAATCGTGTCCCCGTAAACGTAATAAGTACTCAAATATGCAGAACTACTACAATTACACATGAAATTTTTATTCACGTCAGCAGGAATTCTATAATTAGTAAGCCGAAGAGGACAAGCATCCAAGTAAGTAATATTTGAATCAACCTTATTCAAATCCACTTTCTTCCCGTTAAAGTCCTCTAATTTCACAACAATAATTTCGTTAGAACCCAATGCGGGAATACTTACTTCCTGCTCCTCCCCAGTAACATTTTCCCTCGCAACAATTTTTCCGGCTCTATCTGGTCTAATAAGAATCATTAATACCCCCGTGGATTTATTCGGGTACAAGAAATTGTTCACCCCAACTCTACTGCCTTCCTCATTAACAAAATTAATTGTAATGCTCCCGTTAGCATTAAGATTACTCAAACCAAAAGGAACAATTACCCCAGCATAATCAATTTCTTTACTAGTTATTTGCCCCAAAGCAGGAACCTGAGTAGGAATTCCTTCAGAAATAACATTATTCGCAGCAAGTTTAGTCAAAATATTTCCGTTAGGCTTTCCGTAATTAGGAGGAGTATTCAAACCCGAAATATCCCCATCAGGAAGAAGAGTAACATTCTTAGAAACATTAGAGGCATAATCAACTCCCTGAAGAACCAACTGGGCTTTAGTGCTTTTTCCGGGAGATTTTATTAAAGTAGTGTTTCCATTTGATGAAGAAGAGTTATTCAAAGGTAGATTCAAATCTAACCTTGAGGAAGAATAATTATCAAGAACGGATTTCCAGTTTGTTTGAGTAGGAGCAGCACCGGATTTATAAGAAATTTTCCCCAAAATTTTCTCTAAAATGTTCTTGTCCAATACCTGTGGCGAAACCACTACAAACACAAGACTTTTTCCTGCACTTAGAGATTTCCCAGTAATTAAATAATGAACTTGCTCCCCATAGTTCGAATCAAACTCTTTAGAATAAACTTTTTCTTGCGAACCAAAAAGGTTAGTTGAGAACGCAGGAGCGGTTGGATTTGCTGAGTTCAGTTCAAGATCTGGATTAGTGATAATTGAAACCACTACAGGGGTATTTTCATCAGCAAACGCTAAGAACTCAAACCCCTCCACATTATTCTCCAGAACATAAATATTAGCGTCAAACTCTGCGCAAAATTCATTCGCCGTGCAAAACTTTCCTGAATAAACTCTTGAATTATAAGCTTCTTCAGGAGTAATTAACTCAGAAGAGGAATCACTTACTGAACTAAAATACAATTTTCCAGGGCTTACTAACTTTTCAAATCTTATTATCTGCGTAGGGAGCACATTTCTTATTGGTAATGAGAGAAAATCATAATTTTGATTTGGATCTAGGTCCCTTGATGTACCATCAACGTAAGTAACTCTGGTCCAAGTATGACCCCCGCTTGTAACAACCGAAACCTGCATATTTGCTGAATCAATCATTGCAGCTAACAAAACCGCTTTCTGGCTACAAACCGCTGCCGCATTTTCTATAGCTTCTTTGACTCCATAATTCGTTATATACTGCACCCATTGATTATCTCGTATTGTCTGCTGAAGCTTATTGTACATATACTCAACATTCTGCTGCTGTTGAGAAACACTAGTAGCAGAAGCAAAAGGCTTTGAATAATCAATTAAACTATCATACGTTTGATACGGGGCATCATCCTCGGAAATCGCTTTTACAAAATTGATATTACTCTGATTAACTGCATTAACACTCGCCAAACCGTCTTCGAAAGCATTTGCCCATATCGTCTTAAATCCCCCGCCAAACATATTCTTAAAATGAGTCCAATTATCAAACTTATATGCCCCCTTAGCACTCCTTTCTGCATCATCACTTAATGCCTTACTTTGTTTAACCACCCCATATCTTCCATTATCAGAATTAATTTCACCTTGGACATCTGATTTAGAAAGATGCTGAATCATAAAGCCCTCGCCGAGCAACCCTTTAAGTTCTTGTGCTTCACTCAAAGTTAATCCGTCATAATTTTTACCATCACTTTTCTTTAAACATTTATCCTCCAGCTCATTTATTCGCGCTTCCCGCACTTGCGCAGAATCCAAATCCGCCCCACTTATAAAATCAATCCACGCAGCCATATCCTCATCAAGAAGTGAACTAAAGTCTATTTGCCCGGAGTTCCCTAGAGCAGCATCGCAATTCCACCAAGAAGCAATGGTGTCAATACTTCCTTTGTAAACGCAAGTGCCCCCCTCACAAACTTTTTTCGCAACTCCTCTCTCAACCCACTTACCTTTTTCAGGATCAAAATACCACAAAGGAATTGTATCA
>Ga0247841_10008090_pt1 | contig 15299 bp, 10 predicted proteins | sample LaCruzMarch2015__2_FD_192410 | JGI IMG/M metagenome (GOLD analysis project Ga0247841, IMG submission 192410) | Freshwater microbial communities from meromictic Lake La Cruz, Castile-La Mancha, Spain - LaCruzMarch2015_18m | ecosystem: Environmental > Aquatic > Freshwater > Lake | place: Spain...
TTTTTGGGGACTTTTGTCTGGCATAGAAGACAAAATGCAGATAATAGGAACCTATCAAACTTGTCTCCAGATCATGAATATTTGTTGTGCTTTGTTAAAAGCGAAGAATCAAGGCTAAGTGGAAAGTTAATAGATACTTCCAAATATAAGAATCCTGATAATGATCCACGTGGTCCTTGGGCAAGCATTGATTTGTCTGGGCTTGCAACAAAAGAACAACGACCAAACCTCCATTATGATATAACTGATCCAGAAACCGGGGTAGTTTATCCACCAAATCCAAATCGGGGCTGGTCAAAAAGCAAAACAAATGTTGAGCAAATGATATTAGAAGGTCGAATATTATTTCCTAACAAAGACACTGGTAGGCCAAGAGAGAAGAAATTTATTAAAAGTTTAAATAGTGATGTTACTGGATTTTCAACGTGGCTCAACGCAGATGAAGTTGGTTTTACCACAAATGGCACAAGGGAGATTTCCACAATATTTAATGGCAAATATTTTGATTTCCCAAAACCATCGAATCTTATTAAGACAATAATAAATCAAGGAACAGCTAAAGATTCCATAATCCTCGACTTCTTTTCCGGTTCTGCCACAACCGCCCACGCCGTGATGCAGTTGAATGCAGAAGATGGTGGAAGCCGAAAATTCATTATGGTACAGTTACCAGAGCTAACTGATGAAAAAAGTGAAGCCTACAAAGCTGGGTATAAAAATATCTGCGAGATAGGTAAAGAACGAATTCGGCGTGCAGGCAAACAGATAGCTTCACCCCAGCCCACTAAAGGGGGTGTTCAGAGCCTGCAATTTGACAACGGTGAGGGGAAAAAGAAGGAGGACATCGGTTTCCGTGTCTATAGTCTCGATACCAGCAATATGCAGGATGTCTATTACAAACCTCAGGATTACAAACAGGATCAGCTTGATATATTTACCGATAATGTTAAGCCTGATCGTACAGCCGATGACCTTCTTGCACAGGTAATGTTAGATTGGGGCCTGCCCCTTTCACTCAAAATTGAACAAGCTGAAATTTCGGGCAAGCATCTGTTCAGGGTAGCAGGAAATTCTCTGTATGCCTGCTTCGACAACGGCATTGATGAGGAGTTTGCCAGGGAAATTGCAAAAGAAACACCTCTCCGGATTGTTTTCAGGGATAATGGGTTTAAGGATGATACTGCAAAGACTAATGTGAAGCAGCTCCTGAAACAGCTTAGTCCTGATACCGAAATGAAAGTTATTTAAACATGGGACTCCCTGTTAATATAGAAGAATTGGTTCATGGTCGTACTGTCGAATGGGAGCGGCTTGAATTCAAACAGGGATGGAACCCTGAAGATATTATTCATACCATGTGTGCCTTTGCCAATGACATTAATAACTGGGGTGGAGGTTACATTATTGTGGGTGTTGCAGAGGTATCGGGTCAGCCTGTTTTACCTCCGGCAGGATTGCCCCAAAGTCAGTTGGATTCGATTCAGGGAGAGATTGTCGGCCTTGCCCATCGTATTTCTCCGAACTATTTTCCTATAACACAGCCATATCTTCTCGAAGACAGGCATATTTTAGTGCTCTGGTGCCCTGCCGGAGATAACAGGCCCTATTCAGCCCCATCGACCCTCGGTAGTGGAGCTCAAAGGCAATCTTATATCCGGATGGGATCAAGAAGCATCATTGCCCAGGGAGATACGCTCAGGAGATTGCAGGAATTAACTGCCCGTATTCCTTTTGACGACAGGGTAAATAACCTGGCATTAATACAAGACCTCGATCTTGGTCTGATACAGGCTTATCTTCACGAGGTAAAGAGCGATTTGCTTAATGAAAGTATTTCAATGCCGTTTAAGGAGCTCTGTCGTGTAATGCAGATTGCCAGAGGACCGGAAGAAGATCTGAGACCTGTAAATATTGGGTTGCTATTCTTTTCAAAGGAGCCCGAAAGATACTTTCAAAGGGCATGGATTGAACTTGTATGGCATCAGGATGATTCCGGCAGCAAGTTCAGGGAATACTATTTTAAGGGCCCATTGCAAAAACAGCTCAGGGATTCTTTATCCTTCCTGCAAACCAATATTCTTTCAGAGCAGGTAATAAAACTGTCAGGCAGGGCGGAGGCTGACCGCTATTATAATTACCCTTACGATGCACTTGAAGAAACTCTGGCCAATGCTGTGTATCATAAAAGTTACGAACTTGGTTCTCCTGTCGAGGTTCAGGTATGGCCCGACAAGATTGAAATATTGAGTTATCCAGGGCCAGTTCCTCCGGTCAACTCAGAGATACTAAGCACTCATAAAAGGATAGTGGCCAGGGAGTACAGGAACAGGCGGATTGGTGATTTCCTTAAGGAGCTGAAGTTAACCGAAGGCCGTGGTACAGGCTTCCCTACAATTTACAGATCAATGGCGGCCAACGGATCACCCGATCCTCTGTTTTCTACTGATGAGGTTACCTATGTTTTAGTTACTCTTCCTGTTCATCCTGTGGTAAGTGACCAGCAAAGTGTCCAAGTAAGTGACCAAGATAAGTTGCTAACAATAAAATCATTAGAAGAAATAGTCGCTTTGAGTGACCAAGTAAGTGACCAAGTAAGTGACCAAGTAAGTGACCAGGTAAAAGATCAGATAACGAAAGTTCTGAAGTCTGAATTTGGGCCATATGTTGTCGATATTATTTATGGGTTAAAACAGACTGAGAGAACAAGGTTTGATATTCTTGAGAAGGTTGGTCTAAGCAATCATACAAAAAACAAACAACGTTATATTGATCCTTTAAAGGAAATAGGATGGATTGAGTTCACGAACCCTGAAAATCCAAATGACAAAAATCAAAAGTATAAACTAAGCGAGGCTGGAAGAAGAGTTTCAATGCTTATTAAGCTCTGACCCTGAGAAAAAGACAAGAAACATGAAGCTACAATTCAAAGAACAGGACTTTCAGGTTAAGGCAGTAAAGGCAGTTGTTGATTGTTTCGACGGACAACCTCTGAGAACCAACCGGTTTACCCTGGAAAGGAGTAAGGAGCTGATTCGTAAAGCGAAACAGGCTGCCACGGGAGAAATTCATACTCTTAGTTTTGAAACGGAGGTCCTTGAAGATATTGGATACCGGAACAGTCCTTTGCAGGTACCAGAAACGCAGATCCTTTCAAATATACAGGAAGTCCAGAAGACTAACGAACTTATCGAAAGCCGTCAGATTGAACGTCCTAAAGGAGCTGACCTTGGTTATAACCTCACAATTGAGATGGAAACCGGTACCGGCAAGACCTATACTTACATCCGTACTATGTATGAGTTGCATAAGCATTACGGTTGGAGCAAGTACATCGTAATTGTACCAAGCATTGCAATCAGGGAAGGTGTGTTTAAGTCGTTCGAGGTTACCCAGGATCATTTTCAGGAGCTGTACGGTCACAAGATAAATCCATTCATATATAATTCGGGTCGTCCGCAGGATATTGAAAACTTTGCATCCGACAGCCGGATAAGTGTTATGATAATAAACACCCAGGCATTTAATGCAAGTGGTGCAGATGCAAGAAGGATTTACCAGGAGCTTGATCAGTTTGGCACCAGGAGGCCGATTGATATAATTTCGCAGACTAATCCAATACTTGTAATCGACGAACCTCAGTCGGTTGATGGAGATAAGACCCTGAAAAGTATGCAGGATTTCAGACCATTATTTACTTTACGCTATTCAGCTACTCATAAGGTTGAATACAACAAGGTATATCGGCTCGATGCCCTTGATGCGTACAATAAAAGGCTTGTTAAGAAGATCCAGGTAAAAGGCATAAGCCTTAAGGGCTCCACAGGTACAACCGGTTATCTCTACCTTGAACAGATAGTTCTAAGTACATCTAAGCCACCTTATGCAATAATGGAATTTGAAAAACGAGCTAGTGATGGAATAAAAAAAGTAAGACAAAAATTATCGGAGGGGGATAATCTGTTTGAGCTTTCCGGGAACTTGCCTGTGTACCAGAACCAGATAATAACGGAAATAAACGGGTATCTGAACAAGGTTGTGTTAGGAGGAGTGGATCTGTATTCAGGCGAAATACTTAACGACAGGGATGAGAACGCTTTCAGGCGTGTTCAGATCCGGGAAACAATAATGTCGCATCTGAATAAAGAAAAACAGCTATTTAGCAGGAATATTAAGGTCCTGTCACTCTTCTTCATTGATTCGGTTGACAAATACAGGGTTTATAATGAATCCGGAGAGCAGGATCTGGGTGAATATGCAAGGATGTTTGAGGAAGAGTATAATATGGTCAGAAGCGAGTTTTTGGACCTCTATGATCAGGAGTACAATGATTATCTTCATGGTTCCGATCCTTCAAAGTCGCATAAAGGTTACATGCCTGGCCGATATAATGAATATTTACAACGGGATGATCCTCACCGGGTGCATGATGGATATTTTTCAATCGACAAGAAAGGGAAATCAGTTGACCCCACTGTTAAAAGAGGCAGTGAGGAATCGGACGACATTTCCGCGTACGACCTTATTATGAAGGATAAGGAGAGGCTTTTAAGTTTTGAGGAACCGACACGCTTCATCTTTTCGCACTCAGCACTTAAAGAGGGTTGGGATAATCCGAATGTCTTTCAGATATGTGCCCTGAAAAATGCAGAAAGCGGTAGTCAGACAAGGAGAAGGCAGGAGGTAGGACGAGGGATGAGGTTGTGTGTTAATAGTACCGGAAACCGGCTTGATTTTGATGCCATTGGTGACCAGGTGCATGAAATAAACAAACTTACTGTTATTGCCTCAGAGAGCTATGAAGCATTCGCCAAAGGCTTGCAGAGTGAGATAGCAGCAACCCTGAAGGACCGTCCGCAGAAAGCTGAGGTGGAATACTTTATCGGGAAGGTTGTCAGGAATGAGAAGGCGGAGGAACATCGGCTTACAGAGGAAGACGCAAAGAAATTGAATAAGCTGCTTTTTAAACATGACATTATTGATGAAGATGATAAGATAACCCCAACTGGAAGAGAGCGGATTGAGCAAAACCGGATACCCCTACCCGAAGCCCTTGAAAACTTCAGGGAATCAGTAGTATCCCTGTTAAAATCAGTTTACACAGGCGAAGCATTTAAGCCGGAAGATGAAAGGCAGTCCGTAGCTGTTAGTACTAATAATAACTTCCACAAGAAAGAGTTCCAGGAACTTTGGGGAAAGATAAACCTTAAAACAGTATATGAAGTAAAGTTTGATACTGCAAAGCTAATTGACGACAGCAGAATAATGATCAATGCTCAGCTGCATATCAGCGACCGGTACTATGAAGTTAAGACAGGAGAGTTACAGGATGGTACAAGGGAGGAAATGCAGGAAGGAAGTCTGGTAAGGGAATCAGAACGCCAGCATCTTAAGCTCAGGGCTAATCACTATACCAACACTGTGTATGATATTGTCGGGGAAATAGAGGCACATACGAACCTTACCCGGAAGACCATTGTGTCGATTCTGAAGGCCATTCATGAGGAAAAGTTTCTTCTCTTGCATAAGAACCCTGAGGAGTTTATTGCAAAGTGCAGCAGACTGATAAATGAAGTTAAGGCAAGTCTTATAATCAATAATATTGTATATCATAAGATTGATGAAAGACATGATGCGAGGACAGTATTTACAAACGATAAATTTGCCCTTCGGAATTCCGAGATTCTGAAAAAGCATATTTACGATTACATTACTACTGATTCAAAAATCGAAACAGAATTCGCCAGGGCACTTGAAAACAGCACCCAGGTAGTTGTATATGCAAAGCTTCCAAAGAGTTTTTATATTACCACACCGATAGCCAATTATAGTCCTGACTGGGCCATTATTTTTGACAAAGAAAAAGTCCGGCATATCTACTTTGTTACGGAGACAAAGGGCACTGATTCTGATTTGGAGCTGAGGGAGCTGGAAAAGTTAAAAATCCACTGTGCTACGGAACACTTCAGAGAGATCAGCGGAAGTGAAGTTAGGTTTGACAGAGTAAGCAGTTATAATAAGCTTTTGGAGATAGTACAGATGAAATAGATCGATGAAACTGATTGACAACATAAACAATCGACTTGGTGATGATCTGAAAGTTATTGTCAGGAAAGGCAGCCGGGTAAGCATTGCAGCATCTTCATTTTCGATATATGCTTATGAAGCTTTTAGTTTTACGGACTCATAAGAATCTACAAAAGAATAGAAAGTGAAAGAAATTACTTTATCAGAAATTTATAAGCTAATTGAGCAAAACGAATTGGATAAAAAACTCTCTACTGACCTAATGAAAACTCATAGACATGATGCATACAATCCATATCCACATGGTTTTAATAGGTTTGATTTTTATAAAGAGGTATTTGCCGACAATTATAAAGATGGCTTTATTATGGACTACCCACATGGTAGGATTATAAGGCAAGCCCAAAGAAAATTTTATTACAGAGGAGAAAATGAAATTTTTCCATCCTCTCAATCCTCACTTACAAGGCATCTCAATGGCATTAACGATAATCGGTTTATTAATGAATTTCTTTCTTGTTTGAAATACCTGGAATTTACTCGTTTACTAAACTCGTTTGTACACACAAAAAGGTTTGAAGAAATAGGGATCACTGTATTATATGAACAAATAGCTCAACATTATGGCATAAAAACACGATGGCTTGATATTACTAATGATTTTGATATAGCCTTGTTTTTTGCTTGCTGTAAATTTGAGAATAATAAATGGCTACCATTAACTGGGTTAGATTTTAATCGGAAAAAGGAGGCTGGATATGGGGTACTATTTCGTAAATCTGCAGATCATATCTCAAACTTCTTGCCTACTGAAAAGAATAAGTATGAAACCTTACCCGTAGGATTTCAACCATTTATGAGATGCAGTATGCAGACAGCGTATTCAATATTCATGGATGACGAAATGGATCTTCAAAAGAGTGATTTTGAAATGATTAAATTTAAGCATTCTGAAGAACTCTCCGATTTCATTTTTGAAAGATTGAACTGTGGTAAGAAGGTATATCCACATGAGGGATTGGACTCTTTGATTGACCAGGTAGATTTAATAAGTAATAGCAAAGAGTTCAGCAAAGAGGTCTTTGATAATGCATGTGAATGCTTTCCAGAGTTGAGTAAAGATGATTGGGCAAAAGCCATATACAAAAATGATTATACCATTGGGAATACGCCTATAAATTTATCAAATGATTCGATTAACATTATCAATGGTTTATATAAGGATTTTCAGATTGAAGAATTTTATAACATAAATTTGAGTTACCGTCTAACTTATCAGGAGGGTAACAAATCAACAGAAGAATTGGATAAAAAATAACAACAGTTTGTCAATTAGGTTGGATAGTATTATAAGTCAAAATACCATGTTATTAGAACGGCTACCTAATTGTAAAAATATTTCATACACCTTTCTAACCCGTTCATAAATGGTTTAATCAGCAATCTCAAAATTGTCCTGTTTTCGTCGTCCAGTATGCAAATTGTATGCAAATAAAAAAGCCACTTACTTCTTGTCGTTGTAAGTGGCTGATTTTCTGTGGGCCCAGCTGGGCTCGAACCAGCGACCCCCTGATTATGAGTCAGGTGCTACTAACCAGCTGAGCTATGGGCCCTTTGTTCAGACAACCCCAATCCTTTCAAATCGGGTCCTCCTTAGCTGGACAAAGAAGGATGTGTCTGTCCGTATAAAACGGACTGCAATATTAGTAATTTATGAATTATTTTGCAAATACTTTTTTAAAAGAAAGTATTTCAGACTATTTTATCATGGGAATGACCTCTTGTAACAGCTGCAACACCTTGGCAACGTTGTTGTTGAATACCTCAATAACCGCCTCCCAGGTCACAGGCTCTTCATCAGTTTTCCAGCAGTCATAATCAGTGCTCATCGCTATTGTCGCATAGGGTATGCCTATCTCATTCGCCAGAACTGCCTCAGGTGCCACCGACATGTTAATAATATCCGCTCCCCACATCCGAAACATCTTCGACTCAGCCCTTGTCGAAAACCGCGGCCCTTCAATAGTAATTATGGTTCCTGTTTTATGGACAGGAATCCCAATCTTTCCGGCTGTTGAGATGATCAGCTCCCTGAGCTTTTTGTCGAACGGATCGGCCATGGGAGTGTGATTCATTGTTCCGGCCTGAAACTCATCGAAAAAGGTTATATCCCTGTGCCGAGTAAAATCTATAAACTGGTCGGCAATGACAAGGTCGCCCCGGCCAATTTCTTCCCTCAGACTGCCACATGCCGTTGTGGAAATTATATGTGTACAACCTGCTTCCTTCAGGGCATAAATGTTTGCCTTATTATTGACATTCGACGGGGTAATTGTGTGTTGCTTCCCATGTCTCGAAAGAATAACAATCTCAGTACCGTTCAAAGTGCCGGATATCAGCGGAGAAGACGGCTGACCGTAAGGCGTATTGACATGTTTTGTCGCAGGCGATTTCAGGATGTCGGGGTTCTCAAGACCCGAACCACCGATAATTCCAACCCTTATCATCACCTCTTGTTGAGATAGTCCATCAATACACTCACTGCCTCGTCCATGTCGTTACCGAATGTGAGTATACCTGCCCGGTCACCAGCCATTATAATTATCCTCTTCTCAATTACATCCGAATCGTTGAAAAGCCTTTTAATGTCTTTAGCCAGGCCCGTTGTACCGTAATCCATCCCTGGATTTGTGGTCGGAACTTTATAAATGAGCTCGTTCCAAAGGTCGATACTGTGCACATGTACTACAGCATTGGCTCCCGTATCGGCAAGATATATTGCGGCATGGGTTAGTGATTCTGAAGAAGCTTTCAACGGACCTGTGCATTGTACTGCATTATCTTCGATATTGAACGAATTGACCTTCACATAATGACCAGGTTCAAGATCCGGGATTTCACCTGTCGCAGAACCTGTTATTACGAACTGGTTGGTTCCCTTTATCCTCATGCTGATGTTCCCGAAGGCGACTCCGTTTTCGTAGGCGCCAATAAGGTCCATGTTGAAAAGGATCTCCCTCCAGTAGTTTATTATTTCGTACTGCTCGTCGGAGATTACAGGCCCCGATTGAGTCCAGTGGCAATTAAATTTTACTCCCCCTAGCATATTAACTGAATTTATCTGAAAACATTTCTTTAATATCTTTCTCTGTGGCCCTGCAGATCCCTTTCTCGGTTATCAGTCCGGTAACAAGCCTTGCAGGGGTAATATCAAAACCATAATTGGCGGCAACCGATCCTTCGGGACAGATCCGCACTGACTTAAGTTCCCCGTCGGAAAACCCTGTAACGTATATTACTTCGTCGGGATTACGTTCTTCAACAATTATTTCTTTTATCCCGTTGCTGATACCAAAATCGATCGACGATGAAGGCAAGGCTGCATAAAAGGGAATATTATTGTCGAAGGCGGCAAGGGCTTTGAGATAGGTTCCGATCTTATTTGCAACATCACCCGTCCTTGTAGTACGGTCGCTACCTGTTATAACAATGTCAACCATCTTATGTTGCATAAGGTGGCCTCCCGTATTATCAGGGATTATTGTATGCGGCACTCCGGCTTCACCCAGTTCCCAGGCTGTAAGTCGCGCCCCCTGGTTTCGGGGACGGGTTTCATCAACCCATACATGTACCGGAATTCCCTTTTGATGGGCAAGGTAAATGGGTGCTGTGGCGGTACCATAGTCGATACAGGCAAGCCACCCGGCATTGCAGTGAGTAAGAATGTTTACGGGTTCGCCACCTTTTTCCCTGCTGATTTTTTCAATAAGTTCAACACCATGCAGACCAATCTGTCTGCAGTTTTCCTTTTCAGTTTCGCAGATTTCGAGAGCTGCGGCAAGGGCATTTTCAGTTATTGTTTTTGCAGGAAGATGAAAATCGATACTTCCCATCACCTTGTTAACTGCCCAGGAGAGGTTAACTGCAGTAGGCCGGCACGATTTAAGGTAGCGTGCCGCGTTCGTCATATGATCCCTGATATCGGTCATTGGCGTGATTTCAAGGGTAGAAAGGTAGATTCCGAATGCACCTGCTGCCCCAATAAGCGGAGCACCTCTCAGTTTCATCTCTTCAATGGCAAAAAAAACATCATCAACCGAACGAAGCTCCATTGTTTCGAACTGAAAGGGAAGTTTCTCCTGATCGATGATCCTTACAACTGAAGGGTCTTCCTCGTCGAGCCATATACTCTGATAATTCCGGTCGCCTGTTTTCATTATTTATTGATTAGCCCCGAAAAAAATTATTGCTGTCTGTCGTTTGGGATAACAAATATATGGAATTTATCAAATAATATTTTTTATGGCACACTGATTACACTAATTAAATAGATTATGAGTACTCGGGACAGATTAAATCTATTTTTAGACTTTTCGACCAGTTTATTCGACGATTTTGAATATTTTTCAATTTGTTTTATCTTTGTAGCGGTACCGGATAAAATGTAAATTATCGCAGTATATGGTTAATAAAGAAGAGTTTAGAAAGAAGGTAGTTGTTTCAGCCGGACAAATTTTCAGCTATTACGGGTTTAAGAAAACAACCATGGATGAAATAGCCAGGGCTTTGAAGATGGGAAAAAGTTCTGTTTATTATTATTTTGAAAGCAAGGAAGAGATCTTCGAGGCAGTTGTACTATCAGAGGCTAATATACTTAGGAATGAGCTTACTACAGCCATAAAATCGGTTGAATCTCCCATCGAGAAAATGAGAAACTATGTGTTTGTAAGGATGAGGTCGTTCGAAAAACTCTCAAATTATTACAATGCAATCTTCGACAAGAACCTCGATCATTTTGATTTTATTGAGCAGATCCGTGAAAAGTATGACAGGGAAGAGCTTGCTATTTTGAGGCTTATACTGTACCACGGTGTCAGGCAGAAGGTGTTTCATGTAGAAAACACCGAATATACAGCTATGGCTGTTCAGACCACACTTAAGGGTCTTGAGGTTCCGCTTTTCTGGCAAAAAAGAGAGGTAAACATCGAAAACAGGCTGAATGCTATCCTGGATGTCCTGTTTTATGGGATAGTCGTAAAATAAATTATCGTCATAACCAGATTGCTTTTATTAGCCTGGTGGCTTTGCGATTTTGTGTGAAAATGAAGTCCTTTTAAATTACAGTAATTATCTTATTTACGGATAATTTATTTTTCTCGCAAAGACGCCAAGACGCCAAGAAATGTTCACCTTTTAATTGTGATTCGCTTATTTCGCTTAATGCTCAGGTATAACCCGACAAATCCTCCCAGGATAATAGGGATACTTAGCCATTGTCCCATGTTGAGTTTCATTGTTGCTTCAAAAGCAACCTGATCTTCTTTCAGGAATTCGATAAAGAACCTTGCTGTAAACATAAGGATACAGAGGATGCTAATAAGTATTCCCTGAATATGTTCTCCCTTTTTTCTCCAGTAAGCCCATGACAGGAGGAAGAAAAGTGCGAGGTAGAAGAGTGCTTCATAAATCTGTGTGGGATGTTTTGGTGCCACTTCATGGTTTCTAAGGAAGACAAAGGCCCAGGGAACAGTTGTTTCAACGCCATAAATCTCCGAGTTCATAAGGTTTCCCATTCTTATAAAGAAGCCTGAGAGGGCAACAACTATTGCTATCCTGTCGAGTATCCAGATATAATCTCTCTTTTCCTTCCTTGAAAAGAGCCAAAGTGCCAGAAGGATGCCGATTGCGGCACCATGGCTGGCGAGGCCGCCATGCCAGATCATAATTATCTCGAGCGGGTGGCTGAGATAATAGTCAGGTTCATAAAAAAGGCAGTGGCCGAGCCTTGCACCTACTATAACGCCTAGTGCCATGTATACTGTGAGACGGTCGAGGACATCCTCCTTCAGTTTCTCATTCCTGAAAATCTTGTTCATCACAAGGTAACTGAAGAAAAAAGCAGATGCGAACAACAGTCCGTACCATCGTACGGCAATAGGGCCAATCCTGAAAATTTCAGGGTCGGGATTCCAGGAGATAATATTTAAGAACATACATAACCGTATTAAGTGATTGTCAAAGGTAGAAAATATTATTATTGATAATAGTGAAAACTGCCTGCTCTCGTGAAGGTTTAATTTAATATCCGGGAAAATCTTAGAAAAAATGATGTAAGTTTGCAACTCAAAAATAACCTGATGAGTTTATGAACAGCAGGAATTTGTCGAGTTTCTTTGTGTATGCTGCATTTTTTGCCCTTACCGGGAGCTGTGCAAAAGTAAGTTCTCCAACAGGAGGGCCGAGAGACAGGGTCGCTCCCGTAGTTGTTGAAAGCATTCCGGAGAACGGTTCCGTTAACTTCGATGGCAGGAGGTTGGAAATTACTTTCAATGAATTTGTTGTTCTCGATAATATAAATGATAAATTCATGGTTTCTCCTCCCTTGAAAAAGAAACCAAGGGTTTATATCAGAGGGAAGAAGGTGATTGCCGAAATGGAGGAAGAGCTCAGGGACAGCACAACATACACCTTTTATTTCCAGGATGCCATAAAAGACCTTAACGAAGGGAATATTCTGAATAACTACCAGTTTGTTTTTTCAACAGGACCTGTAATTGATTCTCTTTCAGTTACCGGGAATGTTTATTCGGCATCCAATCTTAATCCTCCCGAAAAAACAATGGTACTCCTCTATTCATGTACTGATGATACTGCTGTTGTCAGGAGTATCCCTGATTATATATCACGTACTAATCCCGATGGATATTTTCGCATCGATAATGTAAAACAGGGAAAATACAGGCTTTATGCACTCAGGGATGACGATAACAGCAGGAATTATAATCTTCCCGATGAGGAATTTGCCTTTATGGATTCTCCAATTGAAATCACCACGGAGAAAAACTATTTTCCTGAAGTTAAAGACACAGTGATCGTTACAAAGTCTGATGCAAAACTGCCTTCTCCTCCTGTTGCCCGAAACGGAGAACATCAGCTTTATATGTTCACCTCACCAAAGAAGAATCACTATCTTACCTCTTCGGGGCGACCACTGAAATACCTTCTTAACTATACACTTTCATTGCCGCCCGACTCACTCTTTACAGGCTTCTCTATCGCGGGGACAGGTTCTGATAGTTACTTTTTCGAACCTTCGCGCAACAGGGATACTGTTAAAGTATGGCTAACCGACAGTTCTCTTTACAACAGTCAGGTGATCACAGCCCTTGTAAAGTACCCCTTTACTGACACCCTGAATGCCGTAGTTTACAGGGAAGATACGATTCCATTCCGTTTTAGTACCCCCCGTGTTCCTAAGACCTCAAAGATTAAAAAGGTCAAATATCCTCTTGAAACAAATATCAGCTCAGGGTCTCTTAAGCCGGGACAAAATATTGTGTTTACCTCAAAGACCCCGTTCAGGGAGCCTGATACCTCGTTGATAAGACTCTTCGATGTTACTGATGCGAAAAGGAAACAAATGTCGGTGAACATCGAAAAAGATAAGGAGAACTCAGGGAGATATGTATTTAGTGCACTTCTTTCGGAGGATAAGAAATATCTTTTTATTGCCGATTCGGCAGCTTTCGGGAATATTTTCGGTGAGAATACCGACTCCACAGGAATAAAATTCACAGTGAGGAACTCCGAATCCTATAGCAGGCTAACACTTAACATAACCGGTTATACAGGAGGCAGGATAATTCAACTTCTCGACAAGAGTGAAAAACTTATCGGTGAAAGATACATGGAAAAGGACGGAAAGATCTTGTTCCCGCTTCTCGATAACGGCGACTACAGGATCAGGGTAATTTATGACCACAATGGCGACAAGACCTGGACTACCGGAGATTTTTCAAGAAGACTCCTGCCGGAACCAGTATCCTATTACCCGGGTGAAGTCAAGATAAAAGTTGGATGGGATGCCGAGCAGGATTGGGATGTACAGGTTAAAAATATCAAGGAGCCTGCATTGAGGGAGATTAAGACCGGGAAATAGGACAAAAGTACCTTTCAAACGGAGTCTGAAATGAATCAAAAAAACAATTGTTCTTAAATACTATTTTTCTAAATTTGTAAGATGCCTTTTTTTCAGGGTCTTAAAAACTGTTGGAATTTTGGTTCTCTGAGTTCCGAAGTAAAACTAATAATAAAATGAAAATTGCGGAAGTTAAAAAGCTTGAACCTGATAGTCCTCACCCTTCACTGGAAGTGATATCTGACCTCCTTGATGGTAGTTCCGATAAATTGCTTATCGATACAATCAACTGGAAGGAATATAGTTATAAGCCTGATGTGAAACTTGCCATTGCTTATAGTGATTCGGAGATCTTCCTTAAATATTATGTTGCCGAGGATTATTTCAAGGCTGAGATGACTGAATCGAACCAGAATGTTTATGAGGATTCCTGTGTTGAGTTTTTCGTTTCACCAGCTGGCGACGGGATCTATTATAACTTCGAATTCAACGGTATCGGTACCTGTCTCCTTGGGTCGGGTACCGGTCGTCACGACAGCAGGAGGGCTGACCCTGAGATTATTTCAAGGATAAGAAGGCTTTCTTCTGTTGGAAAAGCAGCGATGCCAGAAAGGGAAGGAAGATTTGAATGGACACTTACTGTTGCGATCTCTTACAGGGTCTTTTTCCATCACGATATAAGTGACCTTAAAGGGAAAAGTTTCAGGGCTAATTTCTATAAGTGTGGCGACGGGCTTAAGGTTCCGCATTATGTTACCTGGAATCCGATAGAGACAGAACAGGCAGACTTTCACAGACCGGAATATTTTGGAACAATTAAATTCATATAAAATTAAATACATTTAATATGCTTAAAGGAAATGCACTAATCGGACAATCGGGTGGACCTACCTCGGTAATCAATTCCAGCCTGGCAGGCGTAATTGAATCGTCACTCAAATCATCCTTTATCGAAAACGTCTATGGGATGCATTACGGGATCGAAGGATTCATGCAGGAATGGATCTATGATCTTGGGAAACAGCCGCGTAACATAATTGAAGGCCTGCGTCATACTCCATCCTCAGCACTGGGTTCTTCGCGTCATAAGGTTCAGGATAAAGATCTTCCCGTCATCCTCGATGTGCTGAAAAAATATAATATCAGGTATTTTTTCCTCATTGGAGGTAACGACACAATGGATACTATTCACCGTGTTGAGGCATACTGCAAGGCTGAGAAGTATGAACTAGCGGGTATTGGCATCCCTAAGACCGTCGACAATGACCTCTTTGGAACCGATCATACTCCTGGATTTGCTTCTGCAGCCAGGTCGAACATCTTCAATGTAATGCAGGCAGGCTTGCTTGCCCGCGAC
>Ga0247841_10008093_pt1 | contig 15296 bp, 31 predicted proteins | sample LaCruzMarch2015__2_FD_192410 | JGI IMG/M metagenome (GOLD analysis project Ga0247841, IMG submission 192410) | Freshwater microbial communities from meromictic Lake La Cruz, Castile-La Mancha, Spain - LaCruzMarch2015_18m | ecosystem: Environmental > Aquatic > Freshwater > Lake | place: Spain...
TTTTGTTATATAGCTTTCAAACATTGGATAGTATATCTATAGAAAGTAAATAACTAAAACGTATCTAAAAACTTTTTGTTATATAGCTTTCAAACATTGGATAGTATAACTATAGAAAGTAAATAACTAAAACTTATCTTTAAAAGTTTTGTTATATAGCTTTCAAACATTGGATAGTATATCTATAGAAAGTAAATAACTAAAACGTATCTAAAAACTTTTTGTTATATAGCTTTCAAACATTGGATAGTATAACTATAGAAAGTAAATAACAACTAAAAGGAACATAAAAATGTTTATCACAACAATTATTGAGTACAGAACAATAATGATTAGTGACTCTGTTAAGGGTGTAGAGATGTACATAAAAAACTGCAATGAATACGCAATGGTCTGTTACAATCGTAGCACTAATTCATACTATGCCCCTTCTCCTGAAGACGGTAATTATGATGATATGCCAGATAAGCTTTACTTCGGACCTTGGTGTATTTGCTGGGTAAATGGAAAACCAAGTAGTGTATGTAAACCAAGTGTACTCCTGCTAGACTATTATAACATGAAGCGATAAGTTAACCACCACCATAGGAGAAAATCATGGCACATCTTAAGAGTCAGTTTGTCAGGGTAGTTGACCCTGAAAGCCTTCCATCCTTTGTGTCAAGCCACAAGGGGCTTCTTAAACCATACGGTGGAGATCTTAAAAGTCTCCATGACCTGCATGAACCACCTCGCAGTCGTAATGACCGTACCGTGACAAAGAAAGACTTTCAGGTTAATGGTCAACGAAGATACCGAAAAATAATAACGGAGGCATTGACAAATGAAGAACCAGAACTTATTTGAACTTGCAATCGCAAGGTACAAAGCTAAAAACAACATCGACATTAACGGCTTCAAAGATCTTTTTGAAGCTGCAGAACGTGAACCCGTTAGTGCTCCTCGCATTGAGTACGACCGTACCTATATACCAGAACAGGAAGAGGTTTTCTATGAACAGCAAAACGCAAAATAAAAAGAAGGGTACCGTTAAAGGAAGTCGTATCCTTGTTGTAGCCTTAATCGTCATCGGATCTATAACAGTCCTTGACAATACCATTCGTCTTTCAGCTGAAATGTATAAGGCAGTAACCCACACCTTCATAAACCATCAGTGGGCAACCGTAGTTGTAAAGTAATCACAGAGGACAACCCTAACAAGGGTTGTAATGTGGCAGTCATGTTCCAAGCCATGACATAAATCTATAACACACTCAAGGAGTCCTTATGATTAGAAAGTTCTTCATTCTCGTTGTCCTTACCTTCGCTGTAGTCGGGTTCATTAATATCGTTAGCCTTAACAGTGATGTGTTCGCCGGTATCTCGAACTCTAAGGTTGGTAAGGTTGCAAGCGATACCGTCCAGAAGGTTAAACACCATGATTGGAAATTCATTCAGAAGTAAGGGGATGCAAATGGTACAGGCATTATTAACAGGGACCTCTATAAAAGTAGATGGTTCCCTCAGAAAGTGGGACTGTGTTGAGTATCGTGGACATGGTAAAGATGAAATAATACAGGTCATCGAACATGACAGTATAAGGTTAATGAACCTTGGTACTTTCTCCGGTACTCTTCTTGAACAAGAATTAGAAATGACATATGCTAATGGTCAATTAGTTTCACAACGACCTTACTACCTACCTTTTTAAAAGGAGCTGTATGGACTACTACCTCACCACAACAATTCTTTCAAGGCATTCTGACAGTATCCCTATTGAGGAATACCGTCAGTTAGTTCTGGAGTTTGCAGTACTCGCACCGAACCCTAAGCAGTTTGCCCTTAGCTGCGGAATCATTATATAAAAGAGTCCTGACTTCACGGACCTGAAACAAAAGAAGTCGTCTGTACCTGTCATGATTATGGAAAGATAATCATGTGCTGGCTGCATCACCATGTAAAGATGGTGTACAAAGAGAAGCCACATAGTCGAAAGACTATACCACTGCTATCATGAAAATGATAGAGGTACAGCGTGCTGGTATAAGAACCCAGCGAACCACATTACATAACATTTAAAAAAGGATACTGATATGTCTAACAAGACCTCCGCAGTTGTTGACGCAATTCTTGACGACCTTGAAGCAGAACGCAACGGTGTTTCTCCTGTTGAGGTTGACCTCCTTGGTAAGTACCATAGCAGTTTTGACCGTGTGATAGTAGAGTGTGAACGTATGCCACAGGAGCCTAAAGCTGAAAATGAATCAATGCTAAGTAAGATCATCCATGGAGCATTCTTCAGCTCTCTCGGATTCTAATCATAAGGGGGAATCTTCCCCCTGATCTAACTGAAACCACTACCGTAATCTTAGGAGCTATATAATGAAACAGATGACTACCACACAACGAACGCTATAACTCAGGAGAACATTGAAAAGATAATGTCCATCCTCAGTGAGATTGATGGTGTAGAGTACACATCAGGTATGGTCTTAAGATTCACTAGACCAGCGGTTTGCCTTACTGCTACAGACGGAACCCAAAAGGTTGTAGCATCAATACAAATTTTGGAACTACTTAAGGGGGCTTCAAATGGTAATAGAGATAACTGAAGAAGACATTCTGTTGTGGGTGTCGACCGGGTTAACCCGTGAGGAAGCTATAGAAGAAGTAATGTTCTACCGTGAAATAGAACGGAGAAGTGAAGAGAGTCAAAGTAATAAGCCTCTTCAATCTCCTACTGCAGAACAGCATGCTAATACGCTTGCTGCTTTGTACATCTCTAAAGGACTTGAAGCAGCTGCAGAATACTTTAATACTCTGACAGTACAGTTTAAGATTAAAGCTTTCGAAGCTGTCATACTCGCAGATAGAGTTCGATCGATTCTAATCACCAAAGGTGTAAAAATAAGGAGGCCTCTATGTCAGTAGAAGTTCTTGCTAAAAACTTTATCAGATGGACTCATGAACATGGTACCATCGACTACAAGATAGTTAATGGTACAGCGTATCATGCTAGTACTCCCGATGCTGTTGTAACGATCCTTGAAGATGCTCTGAGATGCCATAAGACCTACAGACTACTGTTTTGTTTTGGTGATGCTGATACCGGTAGAGATTGGGGTGAAGAGAACGATACGACAGGGTACATCGGTCGTTCAACTGGAGATATTAAGATTCCATTACTCATCGCTAAGAAGTCCGACAATGATGGTGGAGGCTTTCTTGATAACTGTATCGTACGTATTGAAAAGAATTCTGCAAATGGATACAAAGAAATTTATCGACACGCTAAGTATCACAAGTAATACCGCATACATAGACTGTTAAGCAGTCTTTCATATAACATATACAGGAGGTGCCACATGGCAGAGACTTCATTACTCGATACGCTTAAAGCTCTCCAGAACATAAGTGAGGATGACATCCTTACATCAGAGCGGATACCTGAGGTAGAGCTCGTTACCGCAGTAAGCCCGCCCTCGCACTTAATAAACCGGATCGAACCTGACTTCATCATGGGGTACGATGTAGATACTACAGCCTTATGGGAAGCATACGTACGGGGTGAACAGATTATCATAGCAGGTCCGACAGGTACAGGTAAGTCATCATTAGCTTACCACCTGCTTGACAATGCTAATGAATCAGTTCGCAGAAAGAATCGTATCACCTTTGCCAAGAATAACTCAGTGCTTCAAAAGGGTGGGACTGAAAAGGATCTCCTTGGATACAAGCCTATCCCTTATGAAGTCTCGTACCTTGGTTGCGGTGTTGGTACTCGAATTGAGGCAGTGATAGGCACGCTCAAGTTCAGATCTACTGATACAGGACGTGAACCTTACGCTGTATACGGTGCGGTCGTTGATGCCTGGGTTAATGGAAAGACTCTAATCATTGATGAGCTTGACTTTGCTTCCCCTGATATCTGGGGGGAACTTCACCAGTTCTTTGATGGTAGGACTAACGAGACTACTATCTACATCAATGGTCCGGAAGTAATCCGGAAGCATCCAAAGTTCCGAGTGATAGCCACAGCTAATACATTCGGTAATGGTGAAAACCAAATGGAGTTTTCCGGTACACAACTTCTTAACACAGCCTTCCTTAATCGGTTCTCGTATAAGATAGAACTTGATTACCTTAAGGCTGATAAGGAAGTCGAAGCTGTCCTTAAGCACATCGGGGCAATGGATACGGAAGCTCTTACCAAGATGGTAACTATCGCAGGTAAGATTCGTACTGATAAGAAAGCAGGAGTTCTTACCCGAGGAATCTCAACACGAGATTTGAAAGCTTGGTCCCGTGAATGTGTTGCCTTGGATGGTCGTCTAAGTAAGAATAACTTACAGCATCGTAAGGACATCCGATCGTACTGGACTGCGGTAGTCGTACCAGCAGCGAAAGCCACGTACCTTACCGGTAATCCTGACGGTAGTGTCCTTGGTAGCTATCTCGAAATACATTAACATAAAGGAGGTGCCTCATGGTAAGCATACTTAGCAATCCTAAGTTGTGCCCTAGGACTTTAACAGACCACGTTCAACAGCTCATCAGTTTGATGAGCTCTAAGTCTATCAAGGTCAAGGTTGGTCCCTATGCCTGCATCTCTGCTAACCATACTGTATCTCTTCCTCCTATGCCTGCAGATGCTACCGAGAAGGACTTTGTAAGATACTTCCATCTCGGTACTCATGAGCAAGCTCATATCTATGGAGAGTCAGACTTTACTCGGATAGCAAAGAATAAGATTCTTGCTAAGCTTGAGAATGCTCTTGAAGATATCCGATGTGAGCAGCTTCAAGAGGTAGAGTATCCGGGACTCATCTCTTACCGGATAAGATTCTATCAAGATGCTCTGGTTGATTTTGTTAACCCAGAGTTAAGCGCTGCAAGCTACTGTGACATCATCAACCTCATCCATGCTCTTGGTAAGTACATTATAACAAAGGTGCGGGCGATACAGCTCGACGCACCCACGTTAGTAGTCACACCGAGTGCAGATCTGAGCAAGGCCTACTACACACACGTCTCTGATCTCGAATTAAAAATTGTCAATATGAAAACTTCTGACGAAATGTATACCCTCTCATCTATTATCTTTGATCGGTTTAAAGATTTACTCCGTGAAGAGATGGAGAAGAGAGCTAAGGAACAACAGAAGAACCAGCAGAAACAGAAACAGGAGGCTAAGAATGACAACGAAGAGTCAGATAGTCAAGAAGGTGGCGAAGAGTCAGGGGATGAAAGCGATCAATCTGAAAGCGGCAAAGCCGGTAAAGGCAAACGCCCTGAGAAAGATGATGACGACGGAGAAGACAGCGACCAAGAAGATAGTTCCGATAGTACAGATCCCGATACTGACAGCGATGCTGACGACGGAAAAGACAATGAAGACGGCAGCAGCGAAGGAGAAGCGGGAGAAGATTCAGGAGATGACGAAGCTACTGAAGAAGATGACCCTTCGGGAAGTAGCGATGATACTGAGGATGACGACAGCGGTCCGGAACAACAGGGAGATGGAGACTCCGACGAAGATTCACACTCTAAAGACGAGGTAGATGGAGACAGCGATAATGATCGAACTTCCGACGTCGTCGACCCTTCCGATAGTGACTCTGACGACTCCGACAATCGAGATAGCGATGCCGATGACTCTCTTCCAGAGGATGACGAACCGACAGCTCGACAATCTGATCGAGGTAGTAAAATAGACCCTAAGGAAATAGAAAGGATAGTTGAACAACTCATAGAGGAGCTCTGTGAGTCTGAAGATGCCCTTGATGTTATGACTGACATCAAGGAAAAGGTTAACAGTGTCGATACGAGTTCACTCCCTTACATGGTCGATCCTTCTGTAGTTGAGTACGTACATTTCGGTAAAGAAGCTACTGAAATGGAGGGGGCACTCATTCGTAATGAAGGGCTTAAGATGTTGGGACCGAAAGGAGCACAGCTTACTCAACTCTTTATCAGCCAGACAAAGCCACGTACGCTTTATAATCGTACTAGCGGTAACCTTGATGTTGTAGCTTTCGCAAATGACCACCTCGACAATCGTGATGATCTGTTCTCAGATAAGTTAGGTGCGAAGCTTGATAAGGCTGCAGTAACTTTCATGATCGACAACAGTTCATCTATGAGAGGCACTATCGCAAAGGTATACTCTATCCTGAGTGGTACCTTAAGTATCTTATCTAAAGCCTGTATCCCAACGGAGGCAGTAGGGTATACAGTTGATAGTAATCATTCGGACTTGTGGCGGGATGTTCCTGCACACCTTACCATCATTAAAGATTTCCGAGAAACTTATAGTGGTAAGGTTCTTCGTAGATGTATCGCTCCTACCTATATGGGCAATACAAATGACCTTGATTGTCTTCGGTTCTGTGTTCCACGACTATGGGCAAGACCTGAAAAGAAAAAGGTCATCATAGTTCTCTGTGATGGTGAACCTACTATGTCAACTCCTGGTCTTCAAGACAGGCTTCAGCAGTCCTATAAAGAGTATATCCAGATCTGTCGTAAGGCTGGCATAACAGTCTTCGGTATAGGACTTGAGGTTCAACCAGATAAGTTAGAGAATTATTTCGGTAATGATTGTGTATCGGTATCCTCTTCTAACGTGGGTGATGCTATACTTAGTAAGCTCACAAAGATCCTGAACAAATAATGAGTGGGGGATTAATCCCCGCTCTCTTCCTTTGAAATCAATATCACATCTATAAAAGGAGTCTCTATCATGGCTACCAAAAGAAAAAGTCCTGACGTTTCTGTAGAAGACATCAACAAAGTTACTGAGATCCTTGGTAAGCTTGTTCTTCAGGGCAAGTTCGTACACATGAAGATGACTGTTCAAAGTATCCTTGGTGGCTTACTTCTCCCTCACTTAGTAGATAAGGGAGCTGTGCCAGCTGATGACCCTTCAGTCATGGAGCTTATAGCAAAGTACTCACGTGAAGAAGTTAAGAAGCTTCTTAATCCTGATCCTATCCCTGTTGAAGTGGAGAAGATCGTGGAGACTATCATCCATGACCGTCCGGTGTTCCGTAGAATCAAGTCCTCAGTAAACAAAGAGAAGCGCATTCAACGGAAGCTTGATCCGGCAGGTCGTGACATCCTTATCCGCTGGTGGAATGTTAATCAACGTTTGATACCGAATGATGATCCTGTATGTGTAACCTTGACCGACCAAGTCAACTCAATCAACCCTAACGACAAACCCTTAAGCCCTATGCAGATCGCTGGATACTTCAGTCATCTCTGTCGTATGGGATTACGAACAGAGATTGAACGTACAGACAACTTAAATCGTGCAATCAAACGTGGCTTTCATTCTGTAATGCCTGAGTACACTCAGCCTCTCATTGAAGCTATCAATGAGAACTGGGAACGTGAACGTGCTCTTGAAGCTACTCGTGCAGCTGATCACGCTAAGCTGTTAGAGCTTCGGGCAAATGGCAGCAACAAACCAGTCATTGCACAAATCTAAATGAGGGGGTAACACCCCTCCCTCACTTAACAAGGAGAAGGTTATGGAAAGAGATGGTAACGTATTAGGTTATATTGTTATGTTGTTCGTTCAGAATCGCTTTCCTGGGGGGGCGGTAGCCTTTACTGAACAAGGTGGTGCGATATGCCTTATCCCCTTCAAGAAAGATTCTGTGCTACTCTATCACCCTGAGATGCCTGAAAGTTTTGTTAAGGAGATCGATATCTTCAATGCTGAAAGTGGTATCGACATAAGCATAGCTGAGGACTTGAACTTTAAAGACACGTCCATGGAAGAGGTGATGCCCGTACTGTCCTCTGTAGCGAAGGACATCATAGCTAAGTATGACCTCCCTGGCATACTCTTTAACCCTGTCAATCCTTTAGTACTCTTCATCTCTATCCCCTCAGTAATCTTAACGGAAGAGATCGTAAGAGACATCATTGATGCTTTTAGTACACGAGTCCCTTCTATCGTACGTGCTGTACTGATGGTCGGTGATCTGTTCTTTCCGTTCTCTTCAAGTGAGGCCTACGCAGTTCCTAGTCTTGCACAGAATGTTCCTCTTGAACTGTTGCAGGAGAATGGAAGAGAGAGACAAGCTATAACAAACGACATCATTACAGATCTGAAGATCGATTTAGAATGTATGGATGTCAATGACTTTATAAATAAAATGTAAGGGGGCTTATCATGTACGTCGATAATTTAATATTCGAAGTTACTCGCCGTTGTAATGCAACTTGTTCTCACTGTCTTCGTGGAGACGTACAGAATAAGGACATCGACAATGTAACTATCGAGGCAGCACTCAGGGGTGTTGATGCAATCTCATCCCTGGTCTTCACTGGTGGTGAACCATCCCTTGCTGTTGATCGTATTAAGTACATCATAAAAACCATTAAGAGATTAAAGATCTCTGTAAATTCCTTCTACCTTGTAACAAACGGTAAGAAGAAGAGCCTTCCTTTAGCCCAAGCTCTCATGGAACTCTATGCCTACTGTGATGAAAATGAGGGCTCATCTTTCTGCATATCTAAAGATCAGTACCACACTTCAGATATAGGCAGTGTGGATGATGCTGATACGTTATACCGAGGCTTGTCCTTCTATCATCCTGATGACCGTACAGGAGAGATCACAGTACTGGTTGATGAAGGTAGGGCGAATGAGCTGGGCATGGGTCAGAAGAACGCTGACATTGATATCTCTTATGAACATACCTCTGAAAGCACTGAGCATATCGATCGTATTGATAGCACTGTATATGTGAACGCTCTTGGTGATGTGATCCCTGGCTGTGATCTATCTTATGATTCTCAGGATGAGCATAAGATAGGGTCAGTACACCAGAACACTCTCGAAGAGATCTTCCTGAGACAAAGTATCGCTGCTTAAATGTTCTAACTGAAGGGAGCCTTATGAATTACAAACCTCTTCGCAATCTACCCCTGAAGCATTACCTTGAAAGACCTATGCATGAATCATACAAGAAAGCTATACAAGATAAGCTCACGCTTGTCTTTAGCTTTCCTAGAACACCTGACAGTGATCCGATTGATCTCTACCGGTACCATGGTCAGCAGGTTATCCGCCTTGAGATAATCTGTGAGCTCAATACCTTGATCATGAATGCCTGCACTCCATACTCATACTTAAGACCTTGGGCAAGGGAGCTCTTTGAACTGAAAGAGAACTGTGAGGAGCTTATCAAGACGACTAAGCTTATGATACGTGCCATGATAAGTAATAAAGATATCACGGGGTTCATCCCAGCATCTGAGTACAGCTCAGATAAAGAGCCTCCTTCAACAGACATCGTATAACCTGTCACTCAATTAAGGAGTCTGATGTATGGCTAAGATATGGTCATGCCAAGCTACCGTTAAGACTAAGGTACCTATGACTACCCCAGGGTACAATAACTTAAGCACCTTCTCAGTATCAGTAAAGGTGAGGACTGAAACAGCACAGGAGCCTTCCCCCGAGAGTATCCTTACTAAGGCAAAGTTCCTTATGGATACCTGTTATGCTGTAGAAGTAATAGACATCTCTGATCCGACTACTAACTTTCTCCTCTGGGATAACATCTAACATAGGGGGTACAAAGACTACTACGCCAGCCAGGTTCTACTGAGGCTCTAAGGAGGCTCTATCATACACGCTCTCAATCGCCGCCCGGCACAGGAGGCTCTACCAAAGAAGCTTTCTACCAGGTTCGGGAGGCTCTATCATACAACCTAAATAAGTTCCCCTGGTGATGAGGCTCTATCAAAGAACCTACGTCACCAGGTTTGGGAGGCTCTATGGAAGAATCTATAAGGAAGCTGCCCGCCCGTCATCAGATCCTTGATCACGGCGTTGAGTACGAGCAGTACTTTCAAGGCTGTGGCACATCCTTTACAGACTATACAGATGTGTATACTGGTATAGGAGACAGTGCCAAGGAAGCCCTAGAAGACGCCCTTGAACAAGCCGCGACATGCGGATGGGACGTTGACAGTATAGAAAACAATGAATCAAATGCGCTTGACGTAACAGAAGGCGCGGATGAGTGCCATCACTATGTTTCAATCCGGCTTGCTTAAACAGGGAGGCTCTATGGGATACGGATACGTACGAAAGACTACAGACGAGTTCAACATACTTGGTGATTATGGTCATGGACATGGTTTTGAGTTAGTCACCTGTGAAGTGACAAGACCACTGGCGAGGGTACAACTAAGGATCTATCGGGAAAGCGAACCAGGTACTCCCTTTAAGATCGAAAAGAAGCGCGTTAGGATAGTCAAGGAGGCAGTCTGAGAGACAGCGGGGTACTCTTCATCTGTGAGATGTACCCTTACTATAAACTAGTAGCAAATGAGGCAATGCAAGAGGCCTTCGACATCGTATTAAAAAGGAGTCTCGATAAACTTGCATCGCATCCAGTCCAACCAAGGAGGCTCTATGAAAGAAGCTCTTTGGACCAGCGCCGGGGGCAACGGCACACCGGGTTACCTTTACAACACATAAACAGGAGCAGGGCTTATGGAGTACGTACAAGTACATGTGCATGACGATGGGGATACAGAGTTAACACGGGTCAATCTGTCAGAGCAAGCCTTTGAGGAGACATCCATGACTGAGAGGCTGTTTGGTTTAGAGGATATCAAGAACGGGGCATTCACTCAGGAGCTTATCTCCTACGGCATCGAAGAGCAGGAAGTAGCTGAGGCTCTAGCATACATCCTTACCGCAGAGTTTAACGAGCCATGTATCGTTGGTAAACTTTAAAGAGGAGGCTCTATGATAGTTGTTTATCACAACAGTGAGTATTTGCAGTACCTGAGTAACCCCTCTATCGAATCTCTCAAGGTAGGGCACTTCGAAAAAGTCGCTGATGTAGAAACGGATGATCTCGAAATGGCCTTTGACTTAACACATGACACAAGACATCCTTGGCATATTAACACCAACGTCAAGGCTGTCCGTCGCTTTAACAGATCCTCTTCTATAGGGGATCTCTTAGAGAAAGATAAGAATTTCTTTGTCATAACATCTGACGGGTTCTATCAGCTGAGTCCTGAAGAAGAATGCGAAATAACCTTCTTTGTTCCGGCTCCCGTCTCGCTCTACAACGTAGACTCTAAGAAATGCGCTTGTAAGGGTACCGGATTGATTCCACCTAAAGGGACGGTCCCAGAGGGTACCAATCAGGTATTCTGTCCTCAACATCGTATAAAGAGAACATGGCCCCAAGCACAAAAGGATGGGGGAGTCGAGTTCAAAGAGGTAACAAACAAAGGCTTGAAATAAGGGAGGCTCTATGCTACAGCTTTCTACAGCTCAGATACAAAAACGCGGTGAGATAATCGGCGACATGCTCAAGATCTTTAAGGAACAGCGCCCATGGCTGATCACAAGAGAAGAGCTTTCGGCTGAGTTCTTTAAATACATAAATGAAGATCCTGTAAAATTACGGATCATAAACGGGATGGCGGCAGCATTCACACCAGCTAAGGAGGCTCTATGTTAGTTACTAAAGCAGCATTCAAATGGGTCCGGACGTTCTCCTGTGCTGGGAGTGGTACGGTAGAGATTCCGGCAGGCGCTCCTGTTGAATGGAACTCAAACAACCAGTGTTACTATGTATCACCTGTATTCTTTAACCCTGTTGGTAAAGGGCATACAGCACAGAACATTCTTGAACATGACGCCATACACTATGGCTGTCATGTTTCCCCTGATAACATCCTAGATGCCGCACCTCTCACTTCTCCTGATCAACACACGGTACCTGACATTGAAGCGTTAATGGATAAGGGGTATAAGTACAGTGTGCAGTTTGAAGAAGACGGGAAGCTCTTTGGTGAGCCCCTCGCCTTTAAAAGAGTAGAGGATATAAGCTCTTTCATGTGGACCAATGCTAATTTGAAAATGGTCTGGCAGAAAGAATTACAAAGAACAGCCTAAAAGGAGATCCACCATGGCCTATAAGTTGAAGGCTCTTACCGACTACATGAAGTTTTCCTTCTCCCAGGAAGTTGAGGCTCTACTGAAGTACCTTGAGCCAACCTGGGAGACCAACGTCAAGCCGAAAGGATATGCAGCGTATCGGAAGAACTATAAGGACTTCCAGGACATGGAGGAGCTGGATGAGGAGGCTCTACTAAAGAGCTTCGAAGGGCATGACAGTGCAGGCACTCTGTCAAGTCCCTTCCCCGTAAGGGTATCTCTGCCACAAGTTGCCTATGATGATGTATGCCAAGGACGCAAACCCCTTGAGACTCTCATAGGAGCGGTACTAGGGCATGGGATACACATAGGGGAACGGTTAGCTGCCCTCAATAAGATGTCAGAGGCTAACACCCGCCTAAGCTATTACAGCTCAGCCATGACATGGTTCATCTGTAAGGATGACACCAGTGATGAGTATCTTGGGATGCTTGCCTTAAAGGAAGGTCACGAGTATATAAATGAGTTAGGTACTGATTGCAGGGAGATCGAAGCTAAGTATGATGAGAAGCGCCGGGTATACCTGACCCGGAAGCTTGAGGATCTACCGAAGTACCTAGAGAGTCACCCAGGTCCAGCGACATTCCTGAACAAGGACTCGTCAAACCCTACTACACTCTTCGCCCCTAACCGCACCTTTTATGAGTGGCTCTTCAACATGTATCACCTGACTTCTTTTAACGAGAAGAAGTTTAAGAAAATTATATCCTCGTTGGGTATGAACATTAAGATTACCGATTCTACTTACACGGTGACCCTCAGAAAGAAGCGGGCTAAGAAAGAGGCTCTATGAAAAAGCCTGTTCAAACGGTATTCGAAAGCAACCACATTAAGTTTGAGCGACTCTGCCTCAAGCTTATCAATAGTGGGTATGTCCTCTCCTCCTCCAGTTGCAACAGTACTGAGGAAGGAGTTCTTTGGTGCGCAGTGTTTGTTCTACCATGAAGGAGGCTCTATGGAAGATGCTGATAAGAAGAAGCTGGATACACTGGCTGACATCGTAGGTCAAGTAATCGAGGATATGCTCGAAGACGCCTGCTTTAATGATGTAGCCAAAAGTATCTGTATGAATCTGGAATGTAACTTCATAGCTGATATGGAACCAGATCAGGAAGAAGGTTACTGCGAAGTCTGTAAGACCAATACAGTTAAATCCTGCCTGTGTCTCGCCGGGATTATCTAAACAAAGGAGGTTCTATGATAGAGCTTTTCTTGAACCCCACCCAGATCCGGGACTTGATAAAGCAAGCCGAGGTCGAGGCTGAGGTTATAGTTATACGATGTAAACGTAAGACTCCCGCTTCAAAGCCTGGAGGCCCAGACCAAGGCGTCCTCTATGATCTTCACTGCGGCACAAAGCCTAAGGGGTATAAGTCAGCTCGCTCTTCAGGGCTAAGGCTCGCTGAAGACGAAAAGAATGGTGTTCTAACGGTCTTTGCTACTAATAGACAAGATGAAATTACTAGTGCTTGGGGGGCATGGAGACGGGTAAATCTAAATGCTGTCCAGAAGGTTATCTACAAAGCGAAAGAATATGAAGTAAAGTGCACATAAACATTGGAGGCTCTATGAAGATTAAAGTTGGGAGACCTATCGAAGGGATCTCCCTTAACGGTCTTGAGTACCTTCTTGAAGAAGAGGGTGGTAATGAAATGCTCTTTGACACACCAGAGGCAGCTAAAGAATTCCTTATTACACAAGGTATCTCTGAGGAAGATTTTGATAACTGTTCAGTAGTTCTTGTTGATGCAGACACCAACGAAATACTTTAAGGAGGATCTATGGCAGAGCCTAGTAAGGGAAACGAGTTGTCTGACCTGGTCCCCACTTTAAACGTGGAACAGATTCAGGGGATCTTTAACATGACCAAGGAGGGGATTAAGAAGTCTACCCAACTTCTACACATAACCGCGTTTTATCTTCAAGTAAAGCCCATAGTCGATATGTCTGACTGGACTATCGATTGGGGTATGGGTTCTGTCTCTATCGATAATAGAAAAGGGAAACGGATCGATATGGATGATTCCTATTTATACCGGACTCTCTTAAAGAATTTGGAGGAACTCTTTGAAGATTTTCCCTTTATATCAAGTAACGGGATCTTCTGGGATGTCATGATCGGTTTAGGAGACTATAACAGGTACGACAAACGTACAGGGCTTGTACTGATAACCAGTAACTATTAAAGGGAGGCGCTATGTTCTTTCATCTTGATGTCTTTGGTATCCAGATAACTCCCATGAGAGTTATCTTTGTACCTAAAGGAAGCAGTTACCCGAATCTAAAGAGCAATGAGATCAGTTCTAGGAATTCTCTTGAGTTCTATGATTTCAGGTACAAGCACACGCCGGACGGACAGTTCATATCGAGGTACTACCTTAGTACCTTAAATGAGGGACGGGATCACAGATACGGGTTGGATCTGATGGGTGGGGTAGACAGTTGGAAGATTGATGCACAAACATTTAATCTTGTTCTTGTTTGGGCGAACTATCTTATAAAGCATGCCATCTTGCCGGTGGTACATCCAGAAAAGCGGGGGTTATCCAATACTCAGATTGATTTAATCGCTGAGCCCTGCAAACAGTAAGAAAGCTAGAATGAGCGCTTAATCACAGGAGGTTCTTTCAAAGAGCCTCTCTTCCCTGGAGGCCCGCCATTAAGAGGCGGTTAAAATAACATGGACACAAACATATTAAATGATACGGATACAACGACCCTGCTTGGTAAGCCTTACAAAGTGATTCTCTTCAATGATGATCATCATGATATGATGGAGGTAGCCTTACAGATTAGAAAGGCTATCAACTGTTCAGCAGAACGCGCCCTTAATATCATGGCAGAAGCACACTCAACCGGAAGAGCGATAGTCTTTACCGGTAATCTTGAGCGATGTGAACTAGTCGATTCGATCCTTGGGGAAATAAGATTATCCACGAAAGTCGAACCAGCTTAAGGAGGCTCTATGATATATGCTAAAGGCACAGTCGTCAACGGCAGCGTAGTCCTATCAGAAGTACAAGAGATAGACCAACGCACACTCTCGGCAGACTGCTTCATGATTCAAATAAAAGGGGCGTCTGCCTGCACCACTTGTGAGAATCTCAACAAGCCGCGTATCTGTGGGGGTATGAGAATTCGAGAAAAGTTTGGGGTACCTCCTCCTATAAAAAAGAAAAGTTATTCCAGCATAACTTGTGGACCATATAAAGGTCATCCAAGCGGTGACTGTTATAGATGTCCTCGACAAAAATGCACTCAACGAGTGGAGCCTTACAAGCTGTAAGATCCGACCCAAAGCCTACTACACGCACCCCTCATCTTAGGA
>Ga0247841_10008094_pt1 | contig 15296 bp, 12 predicted proteins | sample LaCruzMarch2015__2_FD_192410 | JGI IMG/M metagenome (GOLD analysis project Ga0247841, IMG submission 192410) | Freshwater microbial communities from meromictic Lake La Cruz, Castile-La Mancha, Spain - LaCruzMarch2015_18m | ecosystem: Environmental > Aquatic > Freshwater > Lake | place: Spain...
CCTATGTTTTGCTATCCTGCTGGAAGAATAAAACAGTTGCCAAACTGTTGAATTGGGCAGCGATTAGCTTTATCGCTGTACTTATCATCGTTTGCCTATCACCACAAAAGTTGCAAATGGTTATTTCCAGTACTGTGACACTGAGTAGCGGTTCATTTGGATGGTTCATACCCTGGATTACCCCGCAAAAGCTATACGGCATTACACCTTTTCTTATGCCGGATATATTTAGTTTTAATCCTGATACGCTGGCAGCTCTGGCTGGTAGCACCTATTCATTGGCTTTCACAACTATAGTAGCAATTTTCCTGGCAGCAGTGATTGGCTGCGGTTTTGTAAAGCTATATAAAAATGATGTGGAGAAGTTTCTTTTTTCGCTCTCCTCGTTTCTACTAATTTTTGCAGGCGCCTTAATTCTATCTGTACAGAACATCAATAGAGAGGTGTTAGGTGGGTTTGGCGGCTATAATCAATTCAAATTGATCTCCTTTTTTCTACCGGTCTTATTGCTGTCCTCTTTGGCCCTTTTCAGGGATATGACTTTTAATCTGCGCAGCGTTTTCCAGCCCCCTGTAAAATCCAGCCGTGAATATTTAAGTATAAGAAAAAACACGCTCTATTTCCTTATAATAGCGGCATTGGTGATATCAAATTGTATGTCTGCAGCGGTAACATTGTATGCAACTGCTAAACTTGTCAATGTCATTCCTTCTGATACAGTCAATTTACAGACTATTAAAAACAATAAAGAAATTAAATCAATAAATATTCCAGCCGGTGACCCGGCTAATAGAGTAAAAACATTTTGGTATATTATGTGGGAGGCATATTTCCTCTTCCCGCACAAATTGTTTTTTGAGCAGGCAACATCTTATGCAGCAACGCCTCTGGATGGAGAATGGTGGTTGATAAGAAATTCCGGAGGAAGTGCTGAAAAAGTATTACCTGATTATAATAAGGATGATCCATATTCCATATCGGTTAACTCTACATATACACTTAGAAAAACTACCCCTCTGCAGAAATAAGAATGACGACATTTTTTAGCCGTGCGTGGTCAGGTCTGAGTAGGTCCTTGCGGAATACAGTCATCTATATTTTCCGCAGCAACCAGAAGGCCTTTCATAAGCTGCTTCAATTTTATGAACGGATAGACGATGCGCTGCATCAGGAAAGGTTCAGTACTGGAAAGGTCCCTGCCACCCTGCCGCATTCCGCGGATATGGGCATCATCATCTACGGCTTCTTAAACAGCGAATTCGGGCTGGGCGCTCTGGCGCTGTATAACCTGCAGGCGATTAAAGCCGCGGGTATACCATTTACGGTCAATAACATTAAAAAACACATGGGCGCACCGGGTTATGTGCCGGCCGGACAAGGGATGCTGTCCAATAACTATGCGGTGAATCTGATCTGTATCAACGCCGACGGCCTGCGGTATTTTATGCGCACCAGGTTGACGAGGGCCACGCGCGGCCGCTACAATATCGCCTCCATTGTCTGGGAGCTGTCACGCTTCCCGGCTCAATGGCGTAAGTCTTTGCAACTATGCGATGAAATATGGGTGCCCAGCTCCTTCTGCCGGGAAGCGCTGGCCGGCGTGACCACGGTGCCGGTTGTCAAGACTTTCAGCATGCAGCTCGATATGCAGGGCGTCCGGGCGGACAGGAAGCGGTTCGGTCTGAACGAGGATACCTGCGCTTTTCTATTTATCTTCGACTTCCACAGCTATTTTCAGAGGAAAAATCCGTTGGGCTTGATCAAAGCTTTCAAGCAGGCTTTCGGGCCGGCGGACAGGGCAACGCTGATACTGAAATACATGAACCAGCCCGGCTATCCCTACTTCGTGAAAGATATCAGGAAGGCCATCGGTGGTTACAACAATATTAAGATACTGGATGAGCGGCTGGCCAAAGCCGATGTGTATACGCTGATGGCGAGTTGCGACTGCTATACGTCGCTGCATCGCTCCGAGGGGCTGGGACTCACTATGGCGGAGGCGATGTACCTGGATAAACCGGTGATAGCCACCGGCTACTCGGGAAACATGGATTTCATGAGCGCGGACAATAGCTACCCGGTTGATTACAAACTGGTGGATGTCCCTCCCAATGATTACCCGCCCTTCGAAAAGGGTTATGTCTGGGCTGATCCGGATATCGATCAGACCGCTGAACTGATGCGCCATGTCTCTCGGGAAAGGCAGCAGGCCCGGGAGAAAGGATTGAAAGCCGGACGTGAGATCAGATCGCTATTGGACGTCAAATCAGAGGGACAGCGTATCCGGAGGCGCCTGGCGGATATTTACGCTCGGTTAGAGCCGGGCGCAGGCACGGCATCCTCAACGGCGGACCTTCAATCGTGAGGCTGCAACGACCTGTGGTAGGCCTCAATTACCTTATTGGCACTGTCAATGGCTAGGGTCCTTCCCCCGTCTAGTAGCAGCGCCCGCTGGCAGAGGTTGCCGACCGAGACCAGGTCGTGCGATACGTAGATAATTGTCCTGCCTTTTTTGCGCAGGTCATAGATGGTATCCGCGCACTTCTTCTGGAAGGACTCATCGCCCACCGCCAGCACTTCGTCGATAAGCAGTGTGTCCGGGTCGGTGTGAATGGCAGTCGAGAAGGCCAGGCGGGTATACATGCCCGATGAAAAGTTCTTGAGCTTCATGTCCTCGAACCGCTTAAGCTCGGCGAAGTCGAAGATTGAATCGTAGACGCGCTCCGTCTGACGGCGGCCGCAACCCAGTACTGAAGAGTAGATATATACGTTCTCCGCTGCAGTCAACTCCGGCTGAAAGCCGATGCCCAGCTCCAGGAAGGAGGCCGTCTTACCCCTGATATTCACCGATCCGCCGTCCGGATACAGCACCCGGGCCAGCAATTTGAGCAGGGTGGATTTGCCGGAGCCGTTGCGGCCAATGATGCCGAAGGTTTCACCCTGTTTGACCTCGAAGGTCACATCTTTCAATGCCCAGAACTCCTCGTAGGTCTGCTGGCGTTTGATCAGCCCTATGGCGTTTTGAAAGAGGGTGGTCTTCTTATAGTGCGGTATGCGAAACCGCTTGTAGATATTATTAACTGCTACGACAGGCATTATATCTCCTCGGCGAAGCGGCGCTGCAGCCGGTTAAATACGATGGTTCCCACCATAAAGGCCGCGGCTGCGGCGACGCAAATGATAGCAAGGCTATATAACGAGGGGAGGTTGCCGTAGATCATCAGGTTGCGGTAGACGATGATAAACTCGGTGATGGGATTGAGAAGATAGATGGGCATGGCGCCCTTGATGGCGCTCATGGGATAGAAGATGGGCGAGAGGAAAAATAGGATGCTGCTGACAACTTCCCAGATCTGGTTGAGATCGCGGAAATTGACGTATAAAGATGCCAGGAAAAGGGCAATCCCGTAGACAAACCAGAAATAGATGAGGAAGATCAGGGGAAAGAGCAGTATGGTCAGGGGGAGGCCTCCCGAGATGAAGAATAGGATGGGTATGATGATGATGAACTCAATAATTGAGCTGATGAGGTTGGCTACGGTGTTACTCAGCACCAGTATTTGCCTGGGGACATATACCTTGGTCACCAGGCTGGGTTTGCTGACCACGGCATAAACAGCCGACGTCGTGCCCGCGGCGAAGAAGCGCCAGGACATCAGCCCCACCAGCAGATAGGCGGCGAAGTTGGGCTCCTGCTCGAAGAGGTAGCGGAAGACTAGGAAAAGCACCATTGCCGTCATCAGCGGGCTGAGTAGCGACCAGAGGAAGCCCAGCGCTGTATTCTGGTAGCGATTCTTAAGATCTACTACCGTGAGGTTCCAGGTCAGTTCGCGGTACTGCCAGAGTTCACGCATGGTTTTCTATTATGTTATCAATCTTTTAATTGGGACCTAGTTTTCAGGCAAAGCGAAACCCCCGACCGTGGGTATATTGTACTATACGGCAACTTCCGGTGTACTGCATGCTGTAGCTCTATTCAATCGCTGTGAGTTCAAATTGTAAGTGGCGCATGTGTACCTGTCAAGGATTACCCGCAATAACGACATTTTTATATTGTCACTATAACGCATGCGTACTATTCTACAGATTGCTTCATCGCTGCCTGCCACGCCTTCGGCTCGCAGCTTCGGCTCACCGCAATGACATATAGAAAAGGGTTCATAATAGCACTGCATTTCTAATGACAACATATTTGACTGATGCTATTGCCCTGGTCAGGATGGACCTTCGCGACGCGGCAGCGTCACGGTTTTCTGCTGATGACCTCTCGCGTGCCCTTGATCGTGCCGTCCTCGTTTATTCACGCTATCATCCCTGCCAGCAGAAGTCCACCGTGGCTATAGCCAGTGGTTCCAGTCATATCGATATTACCTCTCTAATCAGTCGCATTAAGGTTGACAAAGTAGAGTTTCCCATCGATCAGTCTCCCCCGGTATTCCAACCTTTTACCCTGTATCTTGATTCTATTTCAATGCTCTATACAAAAGGCGACGGCAGTAATTGCTATGTATATTGGTCGGGTATCCATACTCTGACCGATTCCACGTGCACCATACCCGATTCACGGCTGGATATCATCATCCTGGGCGCTACAGCTTATGCTCTCCAGGCCTATGTCGATAGCGTCCTTGCTGAAAAAGCTGTCTCAGCCCTGGAATCAGCCAAGGCCGCTGCAGATAAGGTGTCTTCCAGGGTTGCCCTGGCTGAAACAGCTTTGACCAATGCTGCAACTGTGGATACGGATATAGCTTTGCAGATCACCTCAACCGGCACAGTTCTTAGCGCCGCTTCAACCGCCCTGACCACAGCCATAGCCACAGGTACAGGTACGATTGATGAGGCTGTTAATATAAAACTGACTGACGCAGCCGCTCGCATTGCATCGGCAGGCACAGCGCTCACCTCGGCCGAAAGAGCACTCACATCTGCGGCTATCCGCTTTGCTGCAGCTGTCACGGATATGGCTACAGGTGATGATTATATAAATACTGCCAATGTAGGTGGCGATGTGGCCGGAAAGTGGGCGGAATACGCGCAGCGTGATACCGCGGCCGGAGAAGGATATAATCATCAGGCAGCTGGTTATATCACCCAGGCGGGGCAGTATATCGCTGAAGCCATGGCCGAACTGGCCTACATCAAAGGCCTCGACAACAAGCGCAGGGCTCTTCTTGACGCGGGTACTAAATATTGCGCGGTCGCCTCTGAATATACCGGTGTCGCGGCGGAGCTAAACCATAAGCGCAATGCATATATTCAGACTGCCGTCGCCCATCTGTCTTCGGCGGATTCTTTCTCTAATGAGGCGTCGAAACACCGCTCTTTATCCTCATCCTACACGGACGAGGCAAGGGCATTGGGCGCCATCGCTGCCGACCGGTTAAGGCAGTTTATGGCTGCCCTTGGTCCCGGCTCTATCTTTCATACCATGAAGACCTTTAACCTGCTTGCAGAACAGTAAGTAATCTGCCCGGTTGCTTGCCTCGTTAGGATCAATAACGACATTACTCAATTGTACGTATCTGTATATATACAATATGATCGACATAAACATGCACGATATTCATATAAAATAAAGGGTATCCAATAAGGTAGATGCGATTCACGCAATGATAGCGGTGGGTTTTCAAACCCGCCCGAAGGCAGCAGAGCGGGCGCACCTGAAGGTACGCCCCTACGGTAATGACAGGGATTTGTATTTATGGATTTGAATATTAATAGCTTTGATCAGATGGATCGCGCCCGGCTGGCCGCCTATAGGTCCAACCTAGATTTCTATAACGGCGCCCAGTGGTCCGAACGCTCCCGCTATCGCCAGCTCATTTTTAACTACGTCAAAATCGCCGTGGACAAGGTCACCAGCTACCTAATGAATGAATTGAACTTTGCCTGTGAGCCTGAGGCGGGAATTGAACGAAGGGGCGTACCTTCAGGTGCGCCCGAAACGGGCGGTGTTCATAAAACGGGCGGGTTTAAAAACCCGCCCCAACAGGATATTGCAAAGAGAGCAGAGGAGCTCATCTACACGGTCTATGACCAGAATAGCTGCTCTGAGCTTGACTACACTACGGAGATAGATACGGCCATTCTGGGTGACGGATGCTATAAGGTCACTTGGGACGCGCTCGAAAAAAGGATCCGTATCACAGCCCCGGATGTCAATGGCATCTTCGCCTGGTGGCAGGGTGACGACATCACGCGGCTTTACCGTGTTGCCTCAAGATATACGCTATCAGCTGATGAAGCAGCTGCGCTCTACAAGCAAAAGATCAGCAAGAAAAGCGCGTCTATAACGGAGATCTGGGACCTGAAGGAGTTCGCGCTTTACCTCGATGACAAGATCATTGAACGCAAGCCCAATCCCTACGGTTTCATACCCTTTATCATATTCCCCAACCTGCGACAGCCTAAACAATTCTGGGGCCTTTCAGATATTCCGGCCCTTCGCGAACCACAGCGCGAACTTAACCGCGCTTTGACCCAGCTTTCACGCATCCTCGAGGTATCGGGTAATCCCATCGCTGTCCTGGAAGGCGTGGAGCAGTCCGAGAATATACAGGTTGTCCCGGGCGCTGTCTGGAACGTTCCTCCTGATGCGCGGGCGTACCTGCTGGACCTGCTGCAGGGTGGTGGCATACGCCTGCATATCGACTATATAGACCTGGTTTACCGCACCATGCACGACCTGTCTGAATCGCCGCGCGCATCATATGGCGGCATTGAACGCGAGCTCTCCGGGATAGCGCTGGAAGTGGAACTGCAATCGCTGCTGCAAAAGGTGCTGCGCAAGCGGCTCATCAGGACCAATGTCTACAGGCGACGCAACGAGATGGTGCTGGCTCTGCATAAAAAGTTTGCCCGCCAGGACCTTACCGGCGTGAGCCAGCGCATCCTTTGGGGACACGTCCTGCCGCAGGACCGCGCGCGAGAGTCTCAGAATGAACAGCTTTTAGTGCAATCCGGTATACATTCGAGGCGAACCGCCATGGATAATCTGGCCGTCCGGGACCCCGAGGCCGAATTTGAGAAATGGATGACCGAACGCAGGCGTATCCTCGAAATGAACAGTGAGTTTAAGGCGCAGCCCGTCTCCGGCAAAGCGAGAGAGAGAAGCGCGGCCGCAGAGATGGATGTGACTTAATTACAGCTATAAAGGAGAAAAATATGGCAGAAGAACAAACAGAACCCAAAGATGAAACTTTAAGTTCGTCTATTCAAAAGGGCGATCCCTTAAAGGAAAGTGCCATTGCGAGGGACGAAGTCCCGCGGCAATCTCATAGCGGTATTGATCGTAGGGGCGAACCATCAGGTGCGCCCGAAAAGTCGGCGCCTTCCGAAGACAAGAATAAACTGGCTGAGATGGAAACCGCCCTGGATGAAGCCAAACAGACTCTGGACGCCAGGGCCGGCGACTGTGACCGCCTCAAGGCTGCGCTTGATAATGCCGTGAGCGCCTACCGCAAACTTGCAATCAGTACCAGCCCGCTCTATTCCGACGACATCATCGGCGGGAATTCGGTCGAGGAGATCGATGCCTCCGTCAAGAAAGTTAACGGGCTGGTCAAAAAGATGCGATCGTCGCTCGAAGCCGAGCTCAAGGACCTGACCGTCCCGGCCGGCGCACCCGAAAGGTCGGCGCCTGATCTGTCCGGCCTTTCTCCCAGGGACAAGATCAAACAAGGAATACTCAGCGACAAAAATAAATAGGAGAAAAATCCAAGCTCCAAATTCCAAAATCCAAACAATAAATAAATGAAGAAAATTATAAGCTTTTGGAAAATTGGAATTTAAAATTTGTTTGGAATTTGATCTTTGGAATTTGGTATTTAACTCCGAAGGAGTTTCGATTTGGCAACCTTATTAACTGAAGCCGCCAAACTATCCAACGACGTCCTGTACCAGGGCGTTATCGAAACGATCGTCAAGGACAGCCCCTTGCTGCAGCTCTTGCCATGGATCGAGATCCAGGGCAATGCTCTGACCTATAACCGTGAGCTGTCCCTGCCCTCGGCGGAATGGCACGCAGTGAATGACGACTGGACCACCAGCCCGGCCGTCACCTTTACTCAGAAGACCGCTACGCTGGCCATACTGGGCCAGAACGCCGATGTGGATAATTATATACGGCAGACCCGCTCCAACATACAGGATGTTGAATCCGCCATCATTGAGCTCACCGCCAAGGCTATACGCCATGAGCTCGAGGACAAATTGATCTACGGCGACAATACAGCCAGCCCCAACCAGTTCGATGGGCTGATCACGCTGATTAATACCGGTGCGCCCAGCGACCAGCTTATCGCCGCCGGCGCCACGGGCGCAACTCTTACGCTTTCCATGATTGATCAGCTTATCGACGCGGTCAAGGGCGGCAAGCCTGACCTGCTCATGATGAGCAGGCGTTCCCGCCGTAAGATCATGGCGCTGGCCAGGGCGGCCGGCAATAACTTGGAAGTGGGCAAAGGCGCTCTGGGCGAGTTCGTTCAATATTACAATGGCATCCCCATTGCCGTTAACGATTTCATAAAGGATACGCATACGCTGGCGGGCAGCGTTGAGACGGCCTACATAGGTGATACGTGCTCCACAATCTATTCGCTGTCCTTCGGCGAGGACGGCATCTGCGGGCTTACCGACCGCGGCGGCTTGCAGGTAATCAGGATAGGCGAAATGGAGACCAAGGACGCCTCCCGCACGCGCATCAAATGGTACGTCAGCCTGGCTCTCTTCTCCAATATCAAGGCCGCTGCGCTGATCGGCGTAAAAGACTGATACCAACTTATTGTGCTCAGGCTTAAAGGAGTGACTGCCCTTTAAGCATGGACAGGCCGCCCGGTCTGTCCGGCATACCTCCTTGCGATACGGGGGCGGTCGGCCTCTCATCCACCCGGCCGCCCCCGATTAAAAAAATAACTATGGACTCAGTCGTTATCAAGCAGCATCAGAATGAATACGGAGGAAACGGTTTAATGCCGAAAATGAATATAGCCTCTCAACAAAAGCGAAGAAGCGTACCTTCAAGTACGCCCGCTGGTTCGGTCAAATTGAAAAATCCGCCCCAGCAAACTGTTCCTGAAAAGGACGGACTGCCTGTACAAGCCTTCGCCATAGCCCCCGAGCCGCTGCAACCGGCCGGTTGGCTGCTCCCGCACCACACGCGCCAGGTGCTCAAAGCCGTTGAGGGCTCTGTCGATTGGCAGCTTCTTGAAAAGGCCACGTTGCTTTTATCGATCCAGGGTGATGAAGGCCGCCGTGTTGCCGCCAATCCCGCCCAGATTATCGATGCGTCCCGCCACGTCGCCTGGCATTACCTCAATGCCGGGAAATCAATACCGACTACCCTTTGCGCTCTGATCTAAATAATCAATACAGCGCCCGCACTGACAAGCAAATAAATAAAAGGAGAACAAATCATGGAAACAACCCCGCTGGATGGATACAAGAAGATCATCGTAACTCTATTAACCATTATTGCAGGATCCCTGGGCCTGTTCATCACCGATCCGGCTAAAGCGCAGACGATCGGACAGTTCCTGGTCGATGTAATCGGGCCCGTCGCCATTACACTGGTCGGAATCATCTACACTGTGGTGCAGGGCAATATCGACAAGGAGAAGGTCAAGTCGAGTGTCATTGCGAGTGTAGCGAAGCAATCTCCCGACAGTAATCCTTCCCCAAAAGTTGAGAGCGCACCAGCTCAGCAGCCAGCCGTTGCGCCTATCATGCCGGCTGCGCCGGTGGATAACTATACCCCGTTCGATATCGATGCTGCGGTCGGAGCCGCCGAGGAATCCTGCAGGAAAGACGGCCAGGAAGTAACCCCCATCAGCCGGGCCTTTTACTTCTATCCAGTCGTAACCAGCTTTGATCTGCGGGAAGTGCCCAAAGCGAAGCGGATCGAGGAAGCCAGGCGCCTGGTCGACAAGGCCGTGGAGCTTTTCTGCGAGGCTTTCAAGTATCAAACGAAACTTCCCAAGCTCCCCACCCTGGCGGAGGCCAACAATTACCATGCTTACTTGCTCAAATTGAAAAAGGAGTATGAGAAGGCCAACGGCCTCACCTGCAGCGATAAGACCTTCGACGAGCTGCGCAATCTCATATCCTATTTCAACGAGCTCTACAACGCCCAGGACGGCCTCGCCCAGCTCAGCGGCAAAACTGTGGATTGGAGCATCTACAGCGGTAAATCCTACAGCCCCACTCAGGTCGGCTGGGATTACGTGAAGCTTCTGTAAATGATTGTGGCCGGCGTCCCCTTCCCGGCGCCGGCCACATCTAATCAGTTTTATGAGGACCCTATCAACAGCTCTGGCAATAGAGCAGGTCAGGCTTTCCCGTCATCCCCTTGTCCAACTGGATGTTGCCACCTATGGCCACCCTGCCGCTCCGGTTGATTCCGCCCATCAGTGGAGCGCCTTTAGATGGGAACGTCTCACTTCCCCTGCTGACGCCACCGCTCCTGCTCCTCATGCCATCGCAATCCCGGCGGATGGCTCGGTCAACCGTGTCCGTGTGTCGGCCGGTAACCTTTTTCATCAGCGGGTTGCGTACCCCGGCAGCGGATCAAATTGGACAGCGGCATGGTCGAATATGGGCGCCGTAGTGGGTAATCCCACCGCCATTATCGCCGTCGGAGCGGAGGTCATGGTCTTCGCCTCCGATGGTGTTAATCTCGCCCGCCGCCAGTCCGGCGACAATGGCGCAACCTGGTCAGCGTGGATTATCATGAATAATGCCCGTCCTTTGGAAAGAGGCGTAGCGGCAGCCTATAAGTCTAATGGTGATTGCGCTGTCGTCCATGCCTCCGATTTCAACGATCCTGCTTCCCTGTATATCCAGAAAAGGACCGGCGGTACCTGGTCCACCGGCCTCGGGCAAATCTCCGGTGACTATTCTATCTCCGCTCTCGCCCTCTACCACTACCGCGACTGGAATATCCTCGCCCTTATTTTGGAAGGTTCGTATGTCCGCCTGGCCCGCGCCGTTTACGGTGATGGCGGTGATTATGCCGTGGGTACTTTCTCGGGTTTTGAGTTCATCAATTCCTATAAATCACTGGTGGATTTCACGGGCCCGCTTCACCTACGCCAGTTCCGTACCGGCCGGGCAGGCCGCAATGTTGCCACGTACTACGAACAATTTTCCGCGGTGCAGCAGATGCAGGCCTCTGATACTCTGGGCGTAGATGATCCCTATCTCACTTATAGCGCAGCCCTGGGCCCGGTTTACAGCTTCTCTAAAAATAGTCTGCCGTGGTTTTTCCGGCTGCGCCCCGGCACTTATTTTAAGGATTCCGACTGGTATAAGGCTTTCCCGCTGGATACTACAGCCACCTGTGGCCTTTCCCTTGCCTGTGATGGCGCTTACCTGTATGCTGCTGCCCCCAACCAGGTGTGGCGTACCGAGCTGCCCTCTTCCTGGACACCACCCGTGGCCGGCGCCGGCGCAGGGGCAAACTTCACTATCCCATCCACACATGTGCTCGCCGTCAGGGAGCAGGTTAAAGCCTGTGCCGCAGGTTCGCTTGAAGTCGTCCTGGATAATTCCACCGGTTTATACAACACCATCGGATCGGGTGTCGATACGCTCGCCGCTTCGATTAAGCGGGGCAGCCAGATCACCCTGTCGATCGGCTACCATACCACATCCGACCTGCTGAGTGTGGCAGGCAAATACTACATTGAGGCTTTCGAGTATGCCCGCGCACCAGGCCGGGCCATCTTTACCCTTCACTGCATCGATGCGTGGGCATTGTTGGAGCGCTTTACGTTCAATAAGCCCGTGGAGTGGAACGCCCAGGCCAGTGAAAAGACCGTTTACGAGATCATCGAGCTGCTGGTAAAGTCCGTCGGCGGCAGCCTGTCGTGGCAATTCCGCAGCAATTACATGACTTCCCTTATCTACCCCTGTATCTCCATACATGCCGGCCAGTCCGCCGCTTCTGTGCTGCGCCAGGTGCTGGATCTGGTTCCCGATTCCATTTTCTTTGTCGGCCTCACCGGCTACATCCGCTTCCCCCAGGCCGCAGATCCGCCATCCTATTTCTTGAGGTTTCCATCATGACGCCCTGGTTAAGCGGCTGGAAATACCGTAAATCCCTGTGCGCAAATTACTCGGTGGATGGCGCTCAGACCGATTATCAGCTATTGTTGACGATCAATCGTGTAGCCGCGGTAGCCGATGAAACACCCTCCGGACCCGCTGTGGATATCCCGGCTGCTCACAGCCTGGCTAATTTTAATGATCTCCGCTTCACCGGCCGATATTCCTTTATTGCAGGCAACAATAATGCCGTCAGCGGCACGTATTCCGATGCATGCAATTACGTCGTCTATCATAAATGCACCGCTGCGGCCGGTTCCACAGCCACCGGTATTCGTGTTTACTGTGTGCTGGATTCATCTATTAAGGCTGCTATCTATTCCGATAACGGATCGGGCACTGCGCCCGGCGCGCGCCTCTCCGCCAACGATATCGGCGTGGCCTGCGCCGCCAATGCCTTCACCATCGTACCCATCCCTCCTCTAAGCATGATCACGGGCACGGTTTACTGGATCGCCACCAATACCTCCATCAACGGCGCTTTTGCCAATGCCACCCCCACCGGTGGCTATCGCTGTTATAAGGCCGCCTCTTATGAGACCTATGTCTTCCCCCCTCTGGCTGAATCCGGCCTGGCCGGTCCGGATGCTTACAGTGGTTGCTGCAGCGCCGTGGGCGAACCCTCCGTCTTACCTCACTGGATAGAAGAGTATACCGCTGACCGGGCCAGAGTTTGGGTATCCTTCGACTATATTCCTGCCGGCCCCGCCAGCGCTTATTTCTATATGTACTATGGCAATCCCTCCGCTTCAACGGGTAGTGTCTATTTCGATGCCACCGAACATGATCCCATCATTGGGGTGTGGGGTGTGGAGGAAACCACTCACATTGTCCTGGAGGCGGCCTATCTGCTGGCTTCGCAGGAAATCAACCGGGCCTTCGTAATCGGCCAGGATATCTCAGGCAATGAAGTTAGCGGGATGTCCGCCGCCGGCGAGGAGTCTGCCCTGGTCGGTGAACGGCTGGACGTCCGTCATGTCCCTGCCGCCACCTCCGCAGCACAGGCCGGCTATGTCGCCCAAAATGTCCTCGCCCGCGCCCGGCTGGATAGCGCCGGTGGACGGATCACTATTCCCCCGCATTGCGGGCTGGAGCTGTGGGATGTCCTCAATTTCTCCGACCTCCCGGCCAACCAGGCGGCGTCTTTCCGTGTTGCTGGCTACACGCTGGAATACGATGCACGCAAAGGAGTCTACCGGCAGACTATTGATCTTTGCGGCGTTTAGTTTGAACCCGGCTCTTTGCCGCTATACCCGGCGCAGGCGCCTTAATCCTGCAGGCGGCACAGCCGCCGCTCCTCGGCGATGCTTTCCTTGAGGGTGGCGATTACACCCAGGCGGTAGAGCTCGGCGTCGCTGCGGACGCGCTTTTTTTGTACTATACGCCTCTTCTCCAGCGTTTTGCCCCATTCCCTGAGGAAATCGATGTGGCCGCGCCAGACGGCCCCGGCAGCGGCGCTGTTGCCCGCAAAAAGGTATTTGAGCCAGCGGTAGGCGTTAAAGCCGAAGCTGATGAAAAGCCCGCGCACTACGTTGCCGCCCTGCAGGTTCTTCACCAGGTTGTACAGGCGGTTGCGCGTGTTGAGATACACCTTTTGCGGCTGGTCGTTGCTGCGGCTGCCGAAGGTGCCGCTCTCATGGTGGTACATGATCGCGCCGGGGGCATAGGCCACTTTGTGCCCGTACAGCCAGGCCCTCCAGCCCAGGTCTTGCTCCTCGCAGGCGGCGAAGTAGTCCTCGTCAAACCCTCCGATCTCCAGGAAAAATTCCCTCAGCACCAGCACGCCCGCCGCGCAGCCGAACCCCGTGTAAGCGGGATCGTCGAAGCGGGCCCCGGCCCTTTCGCCGTAGCCGCGGTAAATGCCGCCGCCGATGATGGTGATCTTGCCGCCCGCCGTGTTCATAATATTGCGGCGGCCGTAGTAAAGCATGCGGGAGGCCGCCGACACCACCTGCCCGTCCTGCATGGCGGGCTTCACCAGCTCCTTCAGCCAGCCCGGCATCACTTCCGTATCGTTGTTGAGAAAGACCAGGTAGCGCCCGCCGGCAGCCCTGGCGCCCTCGTTGTTGGGACGGCAGAAGCCGTGGTTCTTGTCCAGCTGTATGATCTTGACTTCGGGGTAGTCCTCACGTACGTATTCCTGCGACCCGTCCGACGAGGCGTTGTCCACCATTATGACCTCCAGCTTATCGGGCGGGTAGTCCATTGCGTAAAGCGAGCCCAGGCACACGGGCAGGAAGGCCCGGCCGTTGTAGTTGACGATGATGACGCTGACCGAGGGCAGTCCGGATGAGTCAACTCTTGCCGCGGAAAGCCCCTGCTCGCTCATCAGTCCGGCCTCCTCAGGCGGAAGCGCACTATGCCGAAGAGCTGCCCCCATTCCAGGTTCCAGCTCAGCTTCTTCAGCAGGGCCCGGTCGGACACTGTGCGCAGTGCGCTGTAAAAACGGCGCAGGCGCCCGATCTCCTTCCTTTCCCGCCAGGCCGCCAGGTAGGCGCCGAATTTGGAGCGGGGATACGGCCAGCCCTTGATTATGCTGTAGGCAAATATCATCCCCTCTATGATCAGCAGCACGGGCGACAGCAGCAGCAGGGTGGGCCACTTGAACGTGGACAATATCAGGTAGAGGCGGTTTTTCTCCAGGTGGAAGAATTTGTCCGGCGTCATGCTCAGCCGGTACCTGTGGTAGATGACGGAGGAGGGCAGGCAGTAGATGTCGTATCCCATCAGCGCCAGCAGCCAGGATATGACCACATCGTCGTTGTACATGAAGCAGTATTCGGGCGCGCCCCCCATGCGGTTTAAAAGGTCGCGCCTGATCAGGAAGGAGCAGCCGCTGACTCCGTTGACCTTCTGCGGCGGCCCCGCCTCTGCGGCAACGCTGTGCAGCCGGCGGCAGAAGCCCAGGCCGGAGACATGGATGTTGAGGCCGCTGCAGTTGACCACGCCCGGGTCCTCCATGATCAGCGCCCTGGGGCAGACCGCCCCCACCTGCGCGCCGGACTCGATGAATTCCACCAGCTTTTCCAGCCAGTCGGGCTCGACCCGTGTGTCCATATTGAGCGGTGATATGTATTCACCGGCGGCCGCGGCCAGCCCGGCGTTGACCCCGCCCGCGTAGCCCAGGTTGCCGCCCGTCTCCACATAGGTCAGCCCCGGATATTTCCCCCGGGCCCGCTGCAGGCTGCCGTCCA
>Ga0247841_10008096_pt1 | contig 15293 bp, 12 predicted proteins | sample LaCruzMarch2015__2_FD_192410 | JGI IMG/M metagenome (GOLD analysis project Ga0247841, IMG submission 192410) | Freshwater microbial communities from meromictic Lake La Cruz, Castile-La Mancha, Spain - LaCruzMarch2015_18m | ecosystem: Environmental > Aquatic > Freshwater > Lake | place: Spain...
CACAAGCTGCTAGATATCTTTGGTTTGCTACAAAAGTACCATTTGACAGAACGACAAAATTGGATATCCCCACGTCAATGCCTACTGCTTTCTCGGAATCTGGTACGGCATCTTTGGGTGCATCTTCTACCAAGAATGAGACATACCATTTTTTGGTAGCTGATCTTCTTATGGTCAGCCTCTTAATGGTTCCTTCAACTTTCCTATGCAACTTATGGATCGATCTTCACTCTCCCAGGCGTTCTTCCGCAAAGCAAGTGCCTGATTATAGGTCCACCTACATAGATCAAGTTGCCGGTTCAATATTGCAACCTGCGACTTTGTGGGCTTAAATCTATAACGAAACACTTTAGGCATCATAATTTAATAGGCTTCATTGCCTAATATAGTTGTTGGTCCACAGGAAATAACCGCGGGGCACGATTCATCCCACCTCTGAAGAGGCGGGGATTCTCTGGCCCTGCACCCCGTCCTTCCTAAAATCGAAATCAGAACATACTCAACCATGTCCTCAGATCTTGAAAAACTGAACGAGTGGCTGAAGGAGAACAAAGTTGAAGCTGTAGCTATGGAAAGCACTGTAGTCTACTGGAAACCGATATTTAATATTCTTGAGTCAGATTTCCCCGTGTCTATCGCGAACCACAAATTGGTCGGCTTCCAAAAAAAAAAAGGTTCTGCATACAGCGCTTGTTACAACAATATCGCCAAACGAAGGGGCAAGAAGAGAGCCTTAGTTGCCCTGGCCCATCGAATGTTGATGGATATCTATAGAACGCTGAAGACGGGTGAACCTTATGTGGACGAAGGAGCGCAGGCCGTATTTGAGAGAACGTTCAATTATCGTTATGATCCTCTGTCAAGTGCAGTTTCAATTCCTCCTTTGATTCAAAGACCATTCGACAGATCTTGCATTTGAACTTGCTTTCTCCTTTGGATCCGGTGCCGGCCATTTTTAACACCTCAAATCGTACACCTCTGTTGGATGTTATTATTATTTTAGTTTTTCGTTCCGATTGGACTAAATACTTTGCAAACTAAAATATGATTATGGCTCAAAAATATCAGTGCACCATTTGCGGATATATCTACGATCCCGAAAAAGGGGACCCCGACTCAAAAATTGCTCCTGGAACCTCTTTCGCAAATCTGCCGCAAACATGGACCTGCCCGCAGTGCGGCGCCGCGAAGGATGATTTCAAAGAGATAAGATAATGACGCTCACAAGAGATATCAAACCCGGCGTCAAGTGGGTTGGAGCAATTGACTGGGATCGCAGGCTCTTTGATGCTTTAATTCCTCTGCCTGAAGGAACCAGCTACAACTCCTACCTGATCCAGGGCAGCGAGAAGACGGCACTCATTGACGCCGTGGACCAATCCATGGCCGGTGTGCTGCTGGGCAACCTGAGTGCTCTGGGCATAAAGAAGATCGACTACATCATCGCCCAGCATGCCGAACAGGACCATTCGGGAAGTCTTAAACGGCTGCTTGAGATTTATCCCGATGCTAAAGTGCTCGGCTCCGCCAAGTGCCTGGATTTGCTCATGCATTTTGATCTGGTGGGTAAGGACAGAGGGCAAGAAGTAAAAGACGGCGAGAAGATAACTCTAGGCGATAAAAGCCTGGAGTTCATTCATGCTCCCTGGGTGCACTGGCCGGACACCATATTCACCTATCTGGCCGAAGATCAAATACTTTTTACCTGCGATTTTCTGGGCTCGCATCTGGCCAGCAGCGACCTTTATGCCAGCGATGAAGCAGTCGTTTACAGGGCAGCCAAGAGGTATTACGCCGAGATCATGATGCCCTTCCGGCAGAGCATTAACAAGCACCTGTCCCGGATTGAGGATCTGACAATTGCTGTCATCGCCACCAGCCACGGCCCGCTTTACGCCAAGCCAAAGTTCATACTGGATGCCTACCGCGATTGGGCCTCGGATAGGGTGAAAAATCAGGTGGTTTTGCCTTACGTTTCCATGCATGGGTCCACCCGCATCATGGCCGACTACTTCGTTGATGCTCTCATCTCCCGAGGAGTAGAAGTGAAGCGATTCGATCTCACCGACTACGACGTGGGAGAGCTGGCAAAGTCTCTGGTGGACGCGGCAACCGTGGTTATCGGCACGCCTACCATTCTGGCCGGAGCCCATCCCCTGGCGCTTTATGCTGCCATCCTGGCCAATGCCCTGCGGCCCAAGACAAGGTATGCCTCCATCATCGGCTCCTTTGGCTGGGGTGGCAAGATGCTGGAGCAGATCACCGTCGCCATGCCCAATCTGAAGCTGCAATTCTTCGATCCCGTAGTTGCCAAAGGCCGTCCCAAAGAGGCAGATTTCCAGGCTCTGGACCGGCTGGCGGAGGAGATCGCTGCCAAGCACAGGGAACTTAACTTAATTTGAGGCAAATTCAGGCAAAAGAGGATCTTGATTGAGCCATCTCTTCTCCAATATATTCTGGTGCTGCTGGCCACAGGCTTAGCTGTAGGATTCTCCTGCGGATTGCTAGGCATCGGGGGCGGCTTTCTCATGGTGCCTGTGCAGATCTGGGTGCTGGCCTCCCAGGGAATCGATCCCACCCTGGCCACCAGGATAGCCTTTGGAACCTCTCTGGCCGTAGTTCTGCCCACGGCTCTCTCTGGATGCCGAGGCCACAACTGCCGGGGCGTTGTTCTCTGGCGGCCGGGAATCATCATGGGCCTCTCTGGCCTGGTAGGAGCCTTTTTGGGGGGGAGCATTGCCGCTCATGCGCCCGGAGATTTGCTCAGGATGGCCTTCGGATTTGTGGTAATGCTGGGAGCGCCGAGGATGCTCTTTGCCAAAAGTTTGCAGCCAAAGGTGGGATCTTCGCAAGAAAAGTCAAGAGATCACCTTCTGCAATATGTTCTCTGGGGACTGGCGGTAGGGGTCATATCCGGTCTGACCGGGATTGGGGGAGGCGTTATCCTGGTGCCGGCCATGGTCATTGCCATGGGTTTTGGCATGTATCAGGCCATCGGCACCTCGTCGGTAACAATCGCCTTTAATGCTGTGGGCGGGGTCATAGCCTACGTCATTAACGGATGGGGCGTGGCCGGGCTTCCCGACTACTCTTTGGGCTACATCGACCTGCTGCAGTTTGCTCTGCTGGCGGGAGCAAGCATCTTCACCGCTTCGTGGGGCGTAAAGGTCGCTCACAGGCTGCCGGCGGAGAAGCTGAAGTACATCTTTGTGGTGCTGATGATCTACATCGGGCTGAAGATGATCGGGGTCCTGGGGTGGGTGGGACTCTAAAAAGAGGGTTCTAGATTATTCCTTTGGCCCGCAGGGACGTTTTGACATCAGACATATCGCTCTTGAGTTCTACAACATCGGTTTTATCCAGGACGCGGTCCATTTTCTCATTTAGGCTGGCATTCATGTCTTTGACCTCGACGATAAGATCATCCTGTTTTTGCAGCATTGAGCCCATCTTGCCATCAATGCGGTCGATCTTCCCGCCGATTGTATCAACCTTTTCGCCGAGATTATCGATCTTCCCGCCGATTGTGTCAATCTTTTCGCCGAGATTATCGATCTTCCCGCCGATAGTATCAATCTTTTCGCCGAGATTATCCATCCGTCGGCTGAGATTCGAATCCATGTTTTCAATGGCCTTGGTAACACCGTTTACTGCCAGGATCATGCCGCCGATTGCCTCAACGCCTTTATCCAGCCTGGCATCGGTCTCGTCCTCATCAACAACTTTACCAAACCTGCTAAACTCGCAGCCTGCAGGATAGTATGATTTCTCAATGGAGGAGACCTGGATAAGTGTATTCTTTATATCGATGGCGCTTTCGAACCATTTCAGCTTTTCATCTTCGCCCTCGGCGATGATCTTTACCCTGCCGTCCTCCAGGTTCTCGACAATTCCTTTCAGGCCAAAGGCTTTCGCTGTCTGTGTGACTCTCTTTCGATAGCCGACCTTCTGGACCCGGCCTGAGACACAGGCAATTAGGCGCTTCATTCAATAGGGTTTCAGACTTCTTCGTATTTGGCTTTATCCATGCTGATGACATTGGTTAGCTAAATAAAGGAGAATAGCATCCGAAAATACCGTTCCAACTCAAGAATGAAGGAAATGCAGAGGTCAGATTAAATGGAGTATGTTCTTTCCCCTAAGTCCGAGATCGAGAGCAGGATAAAGACGTTGCAGTCCCAGATGGGCGAGATGGACGGCGCACTGTTGTTTCATGCTGTAGACGTGTGCTACTTTTCCGGGACCGCTCAGGACGGGCTGGTCTACATCCCCAGAGACGGCGAGCCCGTGGTCATGATGAAGAGGAGCCTGGAAAGGGCAGTGCAGGAATCGCCCCTCGATGTGAGGCCGCTCAAGAACATGAGAAATTTGAAATCTGACCTGGGCATTTCTGCCAAAGCTACCGTCGGCCTGGAGATGGATGTGCTTCCCTGCAGCTTCTACTTTAAAGTGGACAGGGCCCTGGAAGACGCCAAATTTGTAGATGTTGCCGAAAAGATCAAGCACATCCGTTCTGTGAAGTCCGAATTTGAGGTAAGCCTGATAAAAGAGGCGGCCCGGATTTTGGAGGCCGGCTTTTCCTCCGTTCCTGACTTCCTGGAAGAAGGTATGAAGGAGGTGGACCTGATCTGCCGGATCGAGTCGGTGATGCGCTCCCTGGGCCATCAGGGGTCACTGCGTTTTCGCAGGTTCAACAGCATTGTCCCCTTAGGCCATGTCATGTGCGGGGCGGAGGCGGCCTTTCCCAGCTTCCTGGCCTCGCCCAGCGGGGGCCGGGGCACCTCTCTGATCTTTCCCCAGGGGGCAGGCTTTGCCAAGATAAAGAGAAACGAGCCGGTATTCGTGGACTGCGTGGGCATCTACAACGGGTATATCGCTGATGCCACCCGCATATTCTCCCTGGGCAAGCTGGAGTCGGAGCTGGAAGACGCCTACCAAGCCGCCTGCCAGATCGAGGAGGCAGTGGCCGCAAAGCTTTGCGTGGGCAGGACGGGCCGAGAGTTGTTCGAGCTGTCCGAGGCGGAGGGAGCAAGGCTGGGCTATCTGGACTTTTTGGGCGGGACCAAAGGCAATAAATGCGGTTTTGTGGGCCACGGCGTAGGGTTAGAGCTGGACGAGTACCCGGTGATCGGGGCCCTGGATCATGTGGTGCAAAGCAGCATGACCATTGCCATAGAGCCCAAGATAATCTATCCTGACAAGGGCGTGCTGGGGATTGAAGACACCTTCCTGACCACCTCGGGCGGAGCCGTGTGCCTCACCAATATGCAAAGAGAGATCTGGCAGGTTTAAGTGAGTGAGAGTTGCGGCTCACGAATCCATGTGCTCGCTTATCCCCCGTTTCCTGCAAATCTCTATTTTTCTTTTCTCTGCAAAAATATCTATTTTTCCTGCAAATCGAAATTGGTGATATTAAGGAACCAGTAACCTTCCTTATGAATCGGATCGCTGCCTGTTATTATTATCTTCTTATTGAAGATGGGGCCGTCCAGGACGAGGGTATGAAACTCTCCATTCTCGCCGCAGGGATCGACAGTGCTGTTGGCCTCTTTTAAATCAGCTATAAATTTGTCATCAATCCTGCGGCCCAGCCATTCCTTTCCCAGAAAGCCATCCCTCACGCTGACCAAAATCACCTCAAATCCGGCATCGATGATCTCATTTACGATTTTCTCGGAGTTCTGTTTCCATAGTGGCAGAATCAGATCGATATCCAGATCATGGCAGATCCTGTCCACCAGCGGCTTATGGGTTTCGATGTGCCCGAAAACGGCAGCGTCAATTCCTTCGCTCCGCTCCCGCAGCTCCAGGGCCGCCTTCTTGAACTCCTCTTCGTAGGAGTAAAAGTCGCGCTGCAGTAGGGGAAGGCCGAGGGCCTGGGCCTGAGCCCGGATGAGCGCGGGGTTCAGGTCATGTGAGCCGGTCTTCTTCTGGTTGGTGAAATGCAGGAGATGGGTGATCCTGTAGCCGTCGTTCATGGCTTTGTAGCAGGATAGGCAGCCGTCCTTGCCGCCCGTCCAGGAGACGATGGCGTTTTTCTTAGCAGTTCCATTTGGCAGCATGGCTTTGCTTTTCAGGCTCGCCTGTTCTTCAATTCTTCGGGCCGGAAAGTTAAGTGCCAAAAAACACCAGAGCATTTCCCATTCTCTGCCAATTTTCCCAGAAATATCGTTCACTCAAATATCCTCGCCTGTCCGTTTTCCACTTTAACTTGGACCGATCCATAGCCTTTCAATGCCGGCCTGAAGAAGCGCCAGGAATTGGCCATCTGCGCCCTGACCAGTGGATCGTAGTACTCAATAATCCATGAACCATTCTCTGTGGTGGCGTTTATGGCCACGGCATAAGCTCTCCAGCGAAAGAGCAAGACTATGGGCAGGTTTTCGGCAGCACCTATTGCTATTTGCGCCTCCGTGATGCTGGAGGCCACGGTCATTTTGGCAAAGGCCGAGCTGTTGGTGGCCTTTCCATCAAGAGAGTCATACCCATAAACCAGGAACTGAATGCCGTCATTCTCCAAAATGACCCACGAGAAGAGATTGGAATCCGGGTAGACATCTTCATTCTGGCCGTTAAAGAAGCTCTCCGCAGCCGCTTTCCCTTCAATTCTTATCCCGCTCACGATCAAGAAAAAGAGCAAGAATACCATAAACAGATTTTTATTAAATTTTATGCGGGACCTTTCCCTTACCAGCACGGCCAATACCAGGAGGCTGGCGATCAGCATAATCGGCTCTATCTGGGAAAAAATGTTGGCCGAATACCTGACAGCCTGCCAGGGATAGAAGAGAGGAACGCCTCTCGTCGTGGTATAGTCCACAAAGAGGTGGAGGAGAACACCGGCATAGACAAAGGCCATGCTGGTGGCGGAAAAGTCAAGATCGAATTTGATGAACCGGCCAAGAAAGCTCTTAATCTGCTCACGAGAGGCGAGATAAAAAATAAGCAGAGCGAAAAAGAATCCAAAGAAAAGAGTATGGGTGATCCCTCGGTGCACCAGGAGAAATGTGGTCGGATAGACGTTATTGATCCAGGCGATGAGAAAATCCAGGTCGGGAGCGATCCCGCCCAGCACCAGGGCTGCGAGAAGCCGTTTATCAAGGCCGAGAAAGCTGCCCAGGATATAGGCCAGCAATGCATGGGAAAAGAAGTCCATTAGATTATTCCTTGATCCTTTGGGCTATTTTCCTCTTGTGGCTTGAGGCAGGCAATTGTAGATGCCGGTTTTTTTAGCTGGAAAAAAGAAATGGCCAAAAACCCAAGATCGGTTCATCTTATTCAATACTCTCGTTGCTCAGCAATCTGCCAGCCACGGGAACCTTTTTGCCAGCCAGGATTATCTGCAAAGCGGTTGGCGTCTCCGTCTGCTGCTCGATCTGGCTCATGTTCCGAGAAAGAACTGTGGTCTGATCAGGCTGCAAGCTCGAATTGAGGGTTAAATTGGGCAGCATGGTTACATCTGGCGTTGATGCCGGGTAGGGCATGATCACCAGGCATGGTCCCTGGCCGCTCTCCCGTGGCAGGAAAGAAATCTCCGCGCTGCTGTTGCTGATAGCCTCCAGGAGGAAGGATATTTTGTCTCCCTCTGCCCTGGCGTCCCTAAGCTTTTGGGAGACATCAAAGGCAAAGATGCGATCGCCATCGGTGTTGCTGCTCATGGCAGTGGCATCGTTTTTCTTGATGATATTCCAGGCAGGCAGGATATTGACCAGAAATGTAGTGTAGTCCGAGCTTTCATCCCAATCTGAGCCGATGGACATCAATGCCACCATGACTGGATCTTTTTGCTTTTGCATGGAGGCGGCTTTGAGCACCAGAACCGCAACGTCGTTATCTGTGAGATTAAGGCCGGAAATGTCAAACTGAATAACAGGAGCGCCAGGATAACTGATCCTCTCGGTCTCATTGCCATCCGTCACATCGACGGCACAGAGAAGCGTCTCGGTTTGATTATGAACAGAGACTCTATTCTCTCCCATGCTGATGTAAACATCCTCTGAGGCCGTAATGGTGGTCACATCGCCCTGTGCATTGCAGAGCGCATTGCCGGCAAGAATAGCCGCCAGCAGCAAAAGTATTATCCCCCTTTTAAGCATAAACTCTCATCCCCTTCTTTTCCGTAATCTATCTATTCCATTCATATTTAAATTTTTAGATTCAGTTTCAGTTTACATGAAGTCTGCCAGGCCCGTCTGCTTGGCCTTGTCATTCTTGAAGAGGGAGTTGATCTCGATCTTCAAAAGCTGCAGCCTCTGCTTGGTGTAGCTGCTCACGCCGTACTCCTCAGCCACCTTTATGGAGACCTCCAGATATTTGCGAACGCTGCCCTCATGCACCGTGAGGATTATCCTGCCGCCGCACTTGGGACAGGTCTCTTTCAAGGGAGGGCGCCGGTATTTGGCCCCGCACTTCACGCACCTCACCTTCTGCTTGGAGAAGGCATGCAGATTGCCGATCAGATCGGGCAGAAAGTGAGAGTTGATAACCCGCTCTGCTACATCCTGTGCATCCACTGCCCGGATCATGCGTGCCAGCTCCAGCTGGGCATCCATCTTGTCCACCATGGTCTCCAGGGTCTTGTAGGCGCTGTACTTGGGGCCGGCGGCTATATCCGTGGTGCTGTGGCTGAAATTGAATCCCTCGTACTGGCCAATAGTGCCCAGCCGCTTGGAGACCAGATCAAACCTCGCCTCCAGGTCTTTGGGGCTGGCACCCCGGAGGGTGGCCTCATAAAACTCCAGAGGGTAGACGCGCGTCACATCGAGGTTATGAGCCTCTTTGTCAACCTCTGAAGGATTGAGGATGGTGGTCATGACCAGGCAGGCGTCCATCTTTCCTCCTCGCTTGGCAGGAAGATAGGACATGGAGAAGTTGAGCAGCGCATCCATGAGCAGCATTACGCAGTCCTCATCGCCGTCGCAGTTGCGACGCTTGGCGGCATGAAAGAAGGGATGGCCAAAGCCGGCTGAGGCCGTGCTGTAGCCGATGAGGCGACAGAGCACTCCCGCCGAGGTGTGGGGAGCCAGGCCCACTATGAGAGTGCCGATCAGGTCCGCCGGAGTCAATGCATTGTAATAAGGCGCAAGGCCGTAGAACTTGACGAGAAGCTCATCCACGAACCTGGCCACTTTAAGCAGATATTCCCCGGCATCCCCGGCTAAAATGATGTCCTGCACGCGTAGCTCGCAGACCTGATCCGCTGCTGCCAGCGGTCGGCCGTGCATGTCCTGTGTGTAGCCCAAACTGCACAAAATCTCCGGGCTCGTGCCGATCTCATCCGGGCGGAAATGGGTGAGAGGCAGATCGGTGAGATCGTACCTCACCGTGCCGTCTTTGAAGATGTTCACGCCGTGTTTGGCACGTAGTATGCCTTTCTCCAGAGGCTCGGGAGTCTTATCCCGGGAGGAGAGGCCGAGTACGCCCTTGAGCGAGTCCGGCTCGCGCTCGCCCAAACGCTCCAGCGCCTGGTGATACAGCTTCTTAACGTCGATCTGCATCTTGGCAGCGGCCGTCGTTTCTTTACCACATTTGGGGCACTTATCCGGGGCGGGAATGTTACATTTGGGGCAGGCTCTCTTTTTTTCTGTGTAGCCGCCGCACTCGCAACGAAAGGAAAAGCCCTCCCTGCCGCAGTCTTTGCATATCCTCCGCTCGATCTCCACATTGATGATGCCGGTGGTATTGCTTGTGGAGTGCTTGGCAGCCTCTTGAATAGACCTTGATTTGCCGCCTTCCTCTCCTGCCGGAAAGAGCACGTGCGGCGGTGGGCGCATCAGCCTCTTATCAGATTTCTCGGGCCGGCCCATGCGAGCACCGATGCGCGTGGGAGCCCGGGCGCGAACAACCAGGCCGGAGAGTTTATTGACAGCGCCCAATGCAAAGCATTCTTTCTTATCGCCATCTTGATTCAGGCCATCCACATTGCTTTCTTCTACTCCGTCCCCTGCCGTCAGAACACTGCATTTTTTCAGGCCGGTGCCGTCCGGCTCCAAACCCAGGCAGAGCAAGAGAGGCAGCGGATCTTCGATGATAAGTTTTCCAACTCTAACCTTGTGGAGAACCAGCAGCGTCTCCAAGGCCTCCTTGGACGGCATGGGAAGAAGGAGCTTTCCAGATTCAAGACGGCCTTCTGAGAATACCAGAGCAGCAAGACTCTCAAACTCCTGCATAGAAAGGTCATGCCAGAGATAGGTATGAGCCGGATGCAGGGGCACGCCGTATTCTCGGGATAGAGCTATGGCTTCCTGTCCGCAAATCTTCTCTTTGCCGGCTGGGTCCCCGCCCGCTTTCAATAGCTCCTCTGCCCACCACTCAAAGACATAAGAGGCAGGAGCCAGGGTCCGGTTGTTCTCCAGGAACTCACCGTAGCTGATTAAAATTTCGCCTATGTCTAAAATATTGGAGACGTGGGCCTTGAGCGCCGCATGAATGGTCCTGGGATCTTTGCAGCTTTTGGGCATCCATTCCAGAATGTCCTGATCATAGTCATACCGCACCACATCGCCATTTATTAGCCTCACCGTCGGCCCCTCGATGGAACTTACGGGGGCTACCGCCGCCGCTTTTCCCGGCTGCTCCACCTTGATCTGGGTTCCGGCAGCCATGAACTGACCCAAAAGCAGCATGCTGGCAGGATTGACGCCGGCGGCGGCAAGGCCCGTATTTCTGGCCCGCCCATAACGCAGCCGAAATCCGCCCGGCCGGGAGGGATGAGAAAAGACGGGCCGCCCCGCAATCAGGTCTCGCAAAAACTTGGGGGTTGTGTCTCCGCCTTCCTTTTTGCCACTGGCCAGAGAATCGAGCCACTCCCAGCCGGTGATTCCCAGTTTTGTGACATGTTTCTTAAGCTTGGGCCTCTTCAGGGCGATGCCCTCTGCTGTGACCAGAGCGATGCCTCCCCGCACGCGATTGGTCTCGATCCTGGCAAGGTCGCGGTATCCTGAGACCTCCTCCTCCTCGGTGGGCTCGCCCTCGATGCAGATGGGGCAGTTTCGCACAATGATTCGAATCTCGTCGTCAGAGGGGGAATACTGGAGGCCAGCCACGCGCTTGTAAAGGCCGATCTCCTCGACATAGCGCTCCACCTCTTCGGGCCTTGGTTTCCAGGGAGAGATGCCCACAGCCCTCCTCACATAATCTGCCACAAGAACAGAGAGTGCCTGGGCGGTTCCGCCCGCTGAGCGAATGGGGCCGGCGTAGTAGACCTTGAGATATTCTGTTCCATCATCGTTCTTGCCCAGGTCCACGCGAGCGATTCCTTCAATGGGCGCTGCCACCACGCCCTCGGTTAGCAGGGCAACCGATGTGCGGATGGCGTTTTCCACGGACTGGATCTTGGTGGCGCCTTTTCCCAGACGCCCTTCTGCGAAATCAATACCTATGGCCAGAGCTGCTTCTTCCCGGCTCATGCCCTTCTCTTCCAGCTCCCGAATACGTACAGCAATGCCGGGAATGCCGATCAGCTTCTCAACCCGCTCCGCCAGGTCCACAGCCAGCGGTATCTCTACCTCGGTGCTGGGGTCCAATCCCTGGCGACGTGCGGCCTGGGCTATGTCCATGGCGTTTTTAAGGCCCTGCTGTAAATGCTCGAAGTATTCGGAAGTCTTCATCGCTCTTCTCCCCAGAGCTTGAGGCCCGTGATAGAATCAGGGACTCTTTTCATCCGCAAGCCCGGAAGCTCCTGCAAATAAAGCTCGGCGGCAAAGATGGTGCCGCGGACAAGATGGCCGGCCCAGGTGCGGCCCTGGCCATTGGCAAGGACGGCTTGGGCATGCACAAAAGGCCTGCCTTCGAAAAGCGAGATATTTCCCGAGCAGGCTGCAAGCTCGACCGGCTCATCTACCTGGGTGACATGATACACGCGGGCCGCCTGATCATAATAACCGAGGTCCGCCCGAGTGAGGGCACCGATGGCGGAGATGAAGGCGGCCTCGATTCCCATGTCTCCGGCCAGATCGGTTATCTGGCCAACGATCTCAGCGCCACTGTCAAGCCCGGCCAGAATGCTCCGGCCCCGACTGCAATCTCGGATAAGCAATTCTCAACGTCTCCCTGTCATCATTTGATGAGTAGGCTCATAAAGGTTCTGCCGCTGACAAATGCATTGGCCGTCGTCCTGGCAAGGGGGCGGGCCCGCATGCGTGCGCGTGCGTGGGCGGCGGCTGGCCTAGGGCAGCGTCCTGGCATGCGGTCCCAGGCCTGCGAGCGGGGGGAGCGAGCGCATGGTCGCTGAAATTCATGCAGGCGCGACCTTGATTTGTATCTGTTGGGCATCGCTCACTAATGCCATAAGTGAGAAAGAAATTCCTGATAGCAGCATGTTGGAAAAGAGAAAATGGTTTTCTCTACTTTTAAGGATCATATTAAAACGGGATCTCATTGACGATAAGGGGTCGCATGATGCTCTTTTGGGGCAACATTATAAAATATATTACCTTTCAACCCCCCGGCTTCGCGTGTGACTATGCCACAACTTATATCGTTTGCATGAAATAAACCGAGATTCATTTATTATTATTATTTATTCAGTTACAGTTTTCCAATAGCTATAAGAACTTTAAAAAATTATTTGTAGCATTCTTCCACTGGAGCTTTTCCCAGCAGAGGCTTTTCTCCCCAGAACGCGGGACTTTCCATTCTTAGCCAGGTGTTTAAGAACCTTGCGGCCCCTCCCACTCAAAGCGTCATCTATTTTTGATGCGAGCCCCAACACTCTTCGATGAATCTGGAGTCTCTGGCATCCCAGTTGCGAGGATTTGTAGGCATCACTCGCAAAAAGCAGATAGGTAGCCTCATGCAATTTTTTCCCATAGAGTCAGAGCGCATCATCGCCTCCTTTGGTGAGGATGCGGCAGTTATTGACGACGGGGAGGAGGTCATGCTCCTGGCCGCGGACGGCATCTGGTCCAAGCTCATGGAGGTCGATCCGGAGTGGTCCGGCTACTGTTCCGTTCTGGTCAATGTGCACGATATCGCGGCCATGGGCGGCTGGCCGGTGGCCATGGTGGATGTGCTCTCCGTGGATAACCAGGAGATTATGGAAAAAGTCCTGCGAGGCATGAAGAAAGCAATTGAGAAGTTTCATGTGCCAATCATAGGCGGGCACCTGCATCCGGACACGCCTTACAGTGCTCTGGACGTTGCCATCCTTGGCAAGGCCAAGAAGAGCGGCGTCATTCTAAGCAGCACGGCCAGGGCGGGCGAGGTAGTAGTAGCGGCCGCAGATATGGATGGCCAGCCCCATCCCAAATTCGCTATAAACTTCGACTCCACCAGCTTCAAGGACAGCAAGACCCTGCTCATGCAGCTAGGCAGTATGCAGGAACTGGGCGAGAGGGGCCTCGTCAAGGCGGGCAAGGATATCAGCAATCCGGGACTGCTGGGAACCCTGGGCATGCTGCTGGAAACGAGCCGGGTGGGCGCAGTGGTAGATGTGGAAGCAATTCCTGTTCCCGTGGGCCTGGATCTGGCAAGCTGGCTGAAGATGTATCCGGGAATGGGCTTTGTCGTAACCGCCAAACCGGAGAACGCGGAGGCGGTCTTAGAGGTATTCGAAAGACGCGGCCTGACGGCAAGGGTGATCGGACGGGTGACGGTGGAGAGGAAGCTCGTCATTTTGCAGGGATCGGAAGAGATAGTCCTTTTCGATCTGGAAAAGGAGTGCGTAACCGGAATTCATTGAAAGTCGTCTTCATGTCGGTGAAGTAGCGAAGTATGGTGGTGGTAGTGATAATTAAACCCAGGGTTACGGAATTTAACCACAGAGGCGCAGAGCGCACAGAGGACGAACGTACGGAGAACTACGATTATCCCGGAAACGAGAAGCATTTTCATAGCAAGATGCCAAAATAGTAGTAGCACCAACGTCGGCTGCAATATGGACTCTAACTTTGTACGCACACTACAGGAAAAGGCCAGATCCAGGCATGCCCGCATCGGCATTGGCATCTGGAATGCAGATGCAGAGCTGATCGCTTCCCTGCAGTCGGCCACAGAGTATGCCGATCTGCTCCTGGTGGGCGATCCCTGCTGCTGCGACTGCTCTCTGGATTACGTCGCCTGCAAAGAGCCCTGGAAGGAGCTGGTGCGCCTTTTGGCCGAGGGCAAGATTGATGGTGCGGTGAGGGGAAACCTGCCCGCAGGAAGGACCATGCGGGCCCTGGCCGAGCAGTTTGACGTGCGTGTGCGGCGTTTAGCCTTGCTGGAGCTGTCCGGCTGGGCTTTCCTGCTGGGGCCGGTGGGCATCGATGAGGGCGAAACTGTGTCGGACCGGCTGGAGCTCTTGCTGGGAGGAGCGAGATTCCTGCAGGATATGGGTGTGCGGCCAAAAGGGGCCGTGCTCTCCGGCGGGCGGATAGAGGACATGGGCCGGTGCGAGCGGGTGGACCGAAGCCTGGCTGAGGGAGAGCTGATTGCTGACCGGGCGCAGGAGGCTGGCCTGGGGGCGAAGCACAAAGGGATACTGATCGAGAGCTGCCGGGGAGACGACATCGTCATCGCGCCTGAGGGGGTTTCCGGCAACCTCATCTTCCGGACACTATTACTATTATGCAAGGCTCAGTCCTACGGTGCGCCGGTGCTGATGGATCGGGTCTTCGTGGACTCCAGCCGGGCGAGAGGCGGGTTCGACGGGCCGGTGATGCTGGCAAGCTGCATGGCGGGGATGAGGGAGAAAAGGGACTAGAATTTTGTCAAAATCTTCGGCTACTCTGGCCATCAGACAACTGCTTCCATCACCTGGCTTGCCGTTAGTTGCCTTGATACTATCAGGCGGCAATATACGAAAATATTCGCAAAGTATATCACTATGATTGTGATCGACTCGATATCGATCTTACATATACATATTTTAATGGCAGTAAATGCATTTTGGCAACGTTTGGATATTCAAGGGATCATCGTCCCGATCGACCTCAGAAGTACTAAACATGCGTCTCAAGAAATGATTGCAACTCGTAGGAAGCTGCGTGAGCTGGTGGCGGCTCCAGCAGCAGGCGCGCTCTCGTGTCCCCGCACGCGCGCGCGGGCCTGGGGGCGCGTGGCCCCGTGGACCGGGCGGGCCAGTGGGTCTGGGCCGGATTGCCGGAGGCGTTGCTGCCAGGAGCAAGTATCTTCCTACCCTTGCCCCAGAGAGCTTTTCATCCACGGCCATCCTGGCGATCTTGATTGTCAACGCCGGTTTATAAGTGCTCAATGCCAGCGGGATAATAGTGCTCATACCTATAAATATCTATGCTCATCCATAAATGCCGATGCTTGAAATTACTTTTCTAGAATCTGGGGGATTATCCCCT